>Ga0265299_10005269_pt1 | contig 12005 bp, 10 predicted proteins | sample AusTroGonzalo_MG_4_FD_193485 | JGI IMG/M metagenome (GOLD analysis project Ga0265299, IMG submission 193485) | Bovine rumen microbial communities from tropical cattle in Woodstock, Queensland, Australia - Gonzalo_02 | ecosystem: Host-associated > Mammals > Digestive system > Stomach > Rumen ...
CTCCATATCGGCCTTCACATCCTGCGTGGCCTTGAGCTGGTCGGGCGTATCCTCATAGAGAAACGACGCTTCGAGTTCGTGCTGCAGGTAGGTATCGTGACTGAAGGCGAAGCCCTTCTGATGCCTACGGGCCGCATAGAGTTTGATGAGGTCACGGGCGATATCCTTGATATGCTTCTTGGTGCGCTCTTTCAAACGCTCCCACTGGCCTGTGCCCAACGTCGACATGCGAGGCTGCTGGCCATCGTCCTGCGACTTGTATTTCGACACCTTATACAGTGAATGGATGCTGACATAGATAGCATCACCACGCTGATAGATGATCTTGATCATTTCCTGAAAGCCCCCATCCTGCAAAGGCATTCGCACCAATCCTCCGAACTTTCCGATGCCATGATCCACATGCACCACATAGTCGCCCACCTCGAACTGCTGAATCTCCTTCAGCGTCAGCGCCACCTTACCACTACGGGCCTTGTCGCTCTTGAGGTTGTACTTATGGAAACGGTCGAAAATCTGATGGTCTGTAAACAGACAAAGACGGGCATCAGTATCGATAAATCCTTCGTGAAGTGTCTTGTCAACGCCTTGGAATTCGTGGATGGTGGACGATGACTGATGGATGGAGGATTGTATCTCGGTGAAAATATCCCTCAGGCGCTCAATCTGCTTGGGGCTGTCAGCAAGGATATAGAGCTTATAGCCCTGCAACAGATAGTCCTCCAATGTTTGCGTCAACAGCTCGAAGTTCTTATGGAACAGGGGCTGGGGCTTGATGTTGAATTTAAGGATGGATGCTTCTTTCCTCTTTCCACTTTCTTCTTTCCACTTTCCACCTAGAAATATCTTGCGGAAAGACTCAGCATCAGCATCGAACTGCGAGCCAGTAATAATATAGCTGTCACGCTGCATCTCCTTTTCTATCTCGTGCTGTTCCATCTCGGTAGCTGTCTCCAGGCGCTCCTTCAGGGCTTGTTGAGAGAAGCCTTCCTGATAGATGCGCTCTACTGACTCACGCAGGAACTGGTAGTCCTTCATCACCAGCAGCGTATCCTGTGGTAGGAACTTCAATATCGACTCTTTCTCCTCTACGGAGGTAAGTTCTGGCACGATATCTACCCTATCCGTACGCTCTTTCGACAATTGGTTCTCCACCTCGAAGGTTCGGATAGAGTCAATCTCGTCGCCAAAAAAGTCGATGCGGAAGGGGTATTCATTGCTGAAGGAGAATACGTCGAGGATGGAGCCACGCAAGGCAAATTGTCCTGGCTCATAGACATAGTCAACCTCACGGAAACCAAAGTCGCGCATCGTCTTACAGATATCATCGACCTTCGCCATCTGTCCTTGACACAACGACAACGTCCTGTCATCCAACCGCTTATGGCTTATAACCATTTCAGCGATAGCCTCAGGATAAGTGACAATATAGAGTGGATGGCGACTGGTGGATGGCGACTGGTTAAAAGAAGTCAGCACCTCCGTACGCAGAATCTCGCTGGCAGGATCTTTCTGTCCGTACTTAATGGCACGGCGATAACTGGAAGGAAAGAATAGCACCTGATTGATATCCAACTCGCCTACCCTTTGCTTTTCGCCCATCACCTGACAAAGGTCATGATAGAAATAGCCCGCTTCCTCAGCATCCTGCACCACGAAGAGAAGCGTCAGGCTCTTCTTCAACGCCAACGCGCTGAAAGCCATCGGCGCAGCAGAGGCCAATAGTCCATCGAGGGAGATAGTCTTGACTGACTTATCTCCCACGATTTTGGCCAATGCCGATATTTGCGGCAGATGGGCATAAAGCGATTGTAGATCCTTTATCTTCATTCGTTAGTTCGCAGGCATCGGCGGATAGGTGCGGGTCCAACCGTCCCAGCGCAGACGCATGACGCCAAAGAAAGCCTCACCGAAGATGCCACCCGACATCTTGCTGGTACCCTCCTTGCGGTTGACGAAGATGACGGGCACCTCCTTTATCTTAAAGCCGATGCGCCAAGCCGTGAACTTCATCTCTATCTGGAAGCCATAGCCCTTGAAGCGAACCTTGTCCAGTTCTATGGTCTGCAGCACACGACGCTTATAGCACTTGAATCCTGCTGTGGTATCGTGGATGGGGAAACCTGTGACAAACTTCACATATTTTGAGGCGAAGTAGCTCATCAGCACACGACCCATGGGCCAATTGACCACATTCACGCCACTGATATAGCGCGAGCCGATAGCCAGGTCGTTGCCCTCATCGTGACAAGCAGCATAGAGGCGAGGCAGGTCGTTGGGATCGTGACTGAAGTCGGCATCCATCTCAAAGATGTATTCATAGTCGCGCTCCAGTGCCCACTTAAAGCCTGAAATATAGGCGGTGCCCAGACCCAGCTTGCCCTTACGCTCTACGATAAAGAGACGGTCGCTGAACTCCTGTGCCATGAGGCCCTTGACGATATTGGCGGTGCCATCGGGCGAGCCGTCGTCAATCACCAAAATATGAAAGCACTTCTCCAAGCCAAAGACGGCCCGGATGATTTTCTCAATATTTTCCTTCTCGTTATAAGTAGGAATTATGACGATGCTGTCGCTGTTGTTCATTGCTCAATAATGGTTTTCGGATACAAAGATAAGCAAAAAATAGACTCCGCGTCTAAAATAGCACCATATTTTTCATTTTTTTATTATTCATTGGTCAGGATTCTCTACAAAACCCTGATACTCGGGCACCAAAGCCGACATCACGCTGTCGTAAGCCTGGTTCTTGGTTGCCTCCACATTCTCTGGTCCCTTGCCCACAGGATAGATGGGCTCGTGAATGGTGAGTGAGAGGCGATGCCAGCGCACGAACTTCATGTCTCTGGTGCGAGGCATGATGTTGAACGAGCCGTTAATAGTCAGTGGCACCACAGGCAGTTGCAGCTCATCGGCCAGCATAAAGGCACCTTTCTTGAAGACACCCATGTGACCAGTAAACGAGCGCGAGCCCTCTGGGAATACGGTAACGCTGGTACCATCCTGTAACGTCTCACGAGCCAGGTCATAAGTAGCCTTTATTTTCTTGGGGCCACGCTTATCTACAAATATCTGATGGGTCTTAGCACAGGCAAAGCCCACAAAGGGAATCTTTCGCAACTGGTATTTCATCATCCACTTGAAATTACGGTTCAGGTGACCATAAATCAGGAAGATGTCAAAGGCACCCTGATGATTGGCCACGAAGACATACGACTCCTTGGGATCCAGACGCTCACGTCCCTCCACTTTTACTGGGATGAACAGCAGCCACAGGATGATACGGGCCCACAGACGAGGCGGATAATTAGCCCAGAAATGTCCAAAGCCCAGGGCGCTACCCACGATGATACAGCTGCAGATAATCACCGTTTCAATAACGACGAGTGGCAAGACAATCAGCAATTGATAGATGTTATACAGGTATTTCATTTGTTGACAGATGATTTTGAGGTTCTTAGGGTAAAGACGGAAATCTCAGGCAGCGTGCCGAAACGGAAGGGCACCACACCAGAAAGACCGTTGGAGACATAGAGATAACGGCCTGCCAGACTATAGAGTCCGCTGTATTCCTTATATTTCAGACTTGCAGGCGACCAGCCCAGGAATGAGAACTGTCCTCCGTGGGTGTGGCCACTCAGGGTGAGCTGTACATGACTATGAGGCAGAATCTTACGACGCCAGGCTGAGGGGTCGTGTTCCAGCATCACGACAAACTGCTTGGGGTTGATGCCATAGAGCGCATGCTGCACGTCGCCATTCTGGGGGAAGCGCTCACCATCGCCATCATTATCCATACCAGAGATGAATATTTTCTCCTCGCCTCGTTTGATAAACTGACGATCGTTAACCAGCAGGCGCCATCCCAGTTCCTCATCGACATTCTCTCTCACACAAAGCGTGTCGGACTTCATGATAGGGTCGCCCTCCATATACAACGGGAAGTCATGATTACCCATCACAGAGAAGATGCCGTCTTTGGCCTTGATGCTTGACAACAGCTTTCTGAGGGGATCAATCTCCCTCGGAGCACGATTCTGTAGGTCGCCTGTAAACACCACCACATCGGCATTCTGCGCATTGATGCTGTCAACAGCCTCTTCCAGCAGATGACGGCGTGAGCCTGTGAGTGTGCCACAGTGTATATCGCTGACCTGTACAATCTTATAGCCATCGAACGAGGGCGGCAGATCGTCGAAGGTCAGTTCAATATAGCGCACCCTAAACTGATTGACTCCAATATAGGAACCATAAAGGAACACCAGCCAAAGGAACATGAGGGGCGCAGAGAGTACTACTTTCAGCCATAGACGCTTACTGAAACGCCATAACAATCCAAGCAGTACTGTCAGGAATATGAGGATGCCCCACCCTATATAGATATAGGTATCGGGATCCAAAAGTGTGATAGTCGTGGTAAATATACTATTCATAGATTTGCTGTTAGGAATTTTCTCATTTGGTCAATGGGCATCTGTCGTCTGCGGGCATAGTCGGCCAACTGATCCTCACCGATACGTCCTACACTGAAATAATGCGACTCTGGGGCAGCCAGCATCAGACCAGAGACGCTGGCGTGAGGACGCATGGCGCCACTCTCCGTCAGGCTGATGCCTATCTGTTGAAAGCCGAGCAGTTCGTCGAGTACAAAGTTCAGGCTGGCATCAGGCAATGAGGGATAACCCACAGCAGGTCGTATGCCCTGAAACTGCTCCTGTTGCATCTGTTCTATACTCAAGTGCTCATCCATGGCATAGCCCCAATAGTGCTTACGCACCTCCTCGTGCATCCGTTCGGCAGCAGCCTCAGCCAGTCGGTCTGCCAGCAACTGTGCCATCATCTTCTGGTAAGGGTCATTGTCGAAGTCATGCTCCATGCCTGCATCAACACTAGTGGCAAAAAGGCCGAGTTCCTGGTGGATGGTAGATAAAAAATCGGCCAGACAGAGGAACTGCGTGCCAACCTCCTGCTGACGCAGCAAAGGTATTCTCTTTCCACATTCCTCTTTACACTTTCCACCTTCCTCTTTACACTTTCCTCTATCGATAACGATATCATCACCCTCAGCATGTGCTTTGACAATCTGGAAAAGCGCATAAGCCTGATAGCGCCCCTGGCACTCCTGCAGAAAAGCCTCGGCCTCGCTTCTGATTCGCTGCTGTTCTGCTTTATCCTTTAATTGCCAGGCGAAGTAGAAGTAAACCCAGTTGATGTAGGGCTGAAGGTCGCTGATATCGTAAGTAAGTATCATCGGAACGTCAGAGGCTGACCAACATACTGGCGGTCAATCACACCTTTATTATATATAATATGTCCGTTACAAATGGTCTGTTCCACTCGCCACTGGAAGGTGTGACCCTCCATCGGGCTCCAGCCGCACTTGCTTTCTATCACCTCAGGCGTCACCGTCCAAGGACTCTTGGGACGCACAATGGCCAAGTCGGTCTGATAACCTTTGCGGATAAAGCCACGCTGACGAACCTCGAAGAGCAAAGCGGGGTTATGGGCCATGAGCTGTACCAGTCGTTCGATAGTCAGAACTTTCTGATCTACCAGTTCCAGCATGGAAGGTAACGAGAACTGCACCATCGGCATGCCACTGGCAGCCTTGGCACAACCACCCTCTTTCTGCGAGAGCAGATGGGGTGCATGGTCAGTTGCAATTGTCGTGATACGTCCGTCGTTGAGGGCCTGACGCAGCATGAACTGATCCACAGGACTCTTGATGGCAGGGTTCACCTTGATGCGAGCCCCCAGCCGTTCGTGGTCCATCATCGTAAAAAAGAGATGTCCCACTGTGGCCTCTGCCGTTATCTGTGCAGTAACGGTATTGCTGCTTAGGGAGACAGGGGTAAAGAGCTCCAGCTCCTCGGCAGTAGAGAGGTGAGCCACATGCAGACGGGCCTTGTATTTCTTTGCCAGTTCCACAGCCTTGGTTGTTGATGCCATACAGGCTTCCTCACTGCGAATCAAGGCATGCAGACTAACCTGCGGGTCATCGCCCCACGCCTTCTTGGCCTCCTCCATATTACGGTTGATAATGGCAGTATCCTCACAATGGGCCATAATGGGCAATTGGGCAGAAGCGAAGATACGGTTCAGCGCCTTATCATGGTCAACCAGCATATTGCCCGTGCTGCTACCCATAAAGAGCTTAATGCCAGGAATACGATGCACGTCCAGCTTATCGAAGAGCGACACGTTATCATTGGTGGCACCGAAGAAGAACGTATAGTTCACATGACTCTTCTTCGCCGCTCTTTGGAACTTATCGTTAAGAGATTCTATCGTGGTGGTCTGCGGCACAGTGTTGGGCATCTCGAAATACGAGGTTACACCCCCGGCAGCCGCTGCCCTGCTCTCACTTTCTATATCTGCCTTCTCCGTCATGCCAGGTTCACGGAAGTGCACATGCGTGTCGATGATACCCGGCAAAACGTAACATCCCGAGGCATCTATCGTTTGGTCGACAGGTGTCTCGGGATGCTGTCCCGATTTCAGAATCTCTGCTATCTGCTCATCATCAATGACAATAGAACCCTCAAAGCATGTTCCTTCGTTGACAATACGTCCTCCTTTAATTAGCGTTCTCATTGCCATTCAGGATGTTTTGAATCGTGGCGTCATCAATCTCAGAGTCTGACGCTGCAGGCTGTACGTTTTTCTGCGTTTCGCCAGCACCAGTCACGTATTTATAGAATTCATCGACAGTAGCAATACGCTTGAACGAATCAGGTGCCTTGCTCAGGATATGCTCTATCTGAGGAATAGACGAACTCATTCTTACAAAAACAAACGGACCCAGCACATTGTCGAAGTTAGAAGTTACGAAGTCCGTCACCAGACTGTCTTCCTGCTGCATGATTACCGTACCCTCAGCCGTCAAGGTCTTATCAATCTCGGCCTCGTCAATGCCGTCGAGCAGCATCTGACCATAGCGATGATCCAACTCATTCAACTGGTTGGTCAGTCGGTCATGTTTCTCAAGGAATTCGTACAGACGGTCGTTCAACATAGTGCCCGACACCTTCTGCTTGCTACTTTCTATCAAGATGTTGATATTACCTTTCTCCACCACCAATGGCATGATATTCTGGTCATCCATATACAGCGAGGCCATCTGGGTAGTATCCAACGAACCGCTAAAGCGGAACTTCCCATGCACCACCTCGCACGAGTCGATACTGGTCAGTTCGTTGCCCTTGAGAACTTTCAGATAGAGCTTGCTGCCATCCAACTGCGGTACAGTGGATGAGCCCTCAATGACATACGAATCGGCACACGATGTCAACGCTGCCAAAAAGATGAATATAGGTAATAGTTTCTTCATATAGTACAATTTGCCTTAACCGTTTGCAAATGTACAATGATATATTGAACTACGAAAAAAAATTTGCGCAATTTAAAACAATTGCGCAATCTTTTAGATTTTTTTTGTCTCTTTTTCCAATTCGCTGCCTATTCTATATGTTGTATAGAGCTGGAGGATAGCTGCCAACAGGAGCAGCACCACCCAGTTGTTCTTGACATAATTCAGATAGTAGATCCAATCCAGTCCTAAAGCATTACCACGACCTGCAAACATCAGCACAGCAGTAAACAGGAAAAGCACATCACTCAACAGCATGATACGACGCAGACGGCGAATGGTGAAGTTGCTACCCTCATAACGCTGTAGCATCTGCATGCTGGCAAAGCACACAGCCCCTACGGCATAGATATAGGGGAACCACTGCCACCTGAACAGTCCAGCAACGGCTCCAGCCAGCATCAGCAGGGCACCAAAGACGAAAATGGTGTTCTCTACTTTATTTAGCTGTCTCATGGCTTGTTTTCTCTGAGGTATGATCCTCGTCGTTCAACACAAAGATTTCCTCATCGGCATATTTCATGAGATAACGCTCACGGGCAATACGCTCCATCGCCTTCGGATTACTCTGCAGCTGATGAATCTCGCTCTGATCGCGTTGATACTCACTCTCATAGTGATCTATCTCTTCCTTCAACTCACTGATGTGCAGTTTGTTCTGGAAATGGGCCAACACGCTGTTGGACCCCACAAAGCCTATGAGCACGACGCCTATCACCAGCACCACGAGGTACTTCATATAGGGGATAGACCAGAATGCCTTTGCCATTTCTTTGATTTTCTTCATATTCCTATATCTCTGTTATGTCAATACTAAATCTAATAGTTCGCAAAGCCGTCCTACGGCAGGGTTGTCGTCAACCATCTTAAGGAACTGCTGCTTGCGAGTCAGTATCACCTCGCGTTCTTCCTTTTCAGCCACTCTGATGGTCAGCGTAATGCCATTGTTGTGAAGATACATTCTCAGAGTATTGACAATGCTACCTTTAATGAGTTCCATCTCATCCTTCACAATTTCGTTAGGCACCACCACCTCCAAAGAGGGCATCTGCTGAATGACAGGATTCATGTTCTTCATTCGGGTTGCGATACCACTCAACTTCTGAGGCATACGGTTACACATCGATAGCCACTGCAGTGCCAGGTCGTCCTGCGAGAACTCTTCAAACTCCTGTTCCTTCTTTTTTTCCATGCCAAGTGTTCCTGGCAGTATCTGCATCTTGCGGTTCTGAGGTTTCAGTTTATTCCACGACAGTCCCAGACTCGATGTCTTGAGGGTTACCTTCTGTGCAGGCTGTGAGGCCTGAGCACCTTGAGCCTCCGCTTTGCTCTGAGTAAAATTCTTCGGCGCAGCCACGGCCACCTGTGGAGCCGTCTGCTTCGGCTTTGCCTGCTGAATCAGTTGTTTAAACAGGGATTTCAATCTTCTGGGCCGAAGCCCACTGCCAGGCGCATCGGCCGGTTGGGTAATCTGCGCCACCTCGATGAGCGTCAGCTCCACCAGCAGACGTTTATTGCTCGACTGACGATAGTTTATGTCACACTGGTTCATCACCCTCAGTGCGCTATACAGGAAACGGGTGTCGGCACGCTGTGCCTGCTCCGTATATCGCTGGCGAGCCTGTTCACTGACCTCCAATAGTGGCAATGTCTGTGGGTCTTTCGCCATCAGCACATTGCGAACATGCTTAGCCAATCCCTGCACCAGCAGTCCTCCATCGAAGCCTTTGTTCAGCACATCGTTGAGCAACACCATTACGTCGCTCACCTTATTCTGTATAGAGAGGTCCACAATGCGGAAATAGTTCTCAGAGTCGAGCACGTTCAGGTCTTCTAACACCTTCTGATAGGTAATGGTTCCCTGACAGAACGAAGCAGCCTGGTCGAAGATAGAGAGGGCGTCGCGCATACCGCCATCGGCCTTCTCGGCAATGACGGCCAAAGCCTCCTCTTCGTATTTGATGCTTTCCTTCTTGGCTACATCCTTCAGGTGCTCAATGGTGTTCTGCACCGTCATTCGCTCAAAATCATAAATCTGACAGCGCGAAAGGATGGTGGGCAGAATCTTATGTTTCTCCGTGGTGGCCAGGATAAAGATGACGTGTGCAGGCGGTTCTTCCAGCGTTTTTAGGAAAGCATTGAAGGCTGCTGTTGATAGCATGTGCACCTCGTCAATGATAAAGACCTTGTATTTGCCGACCTGTGGTGGTATGCGGGTCTGCTCCATCAGTGTCTTGATATGCTCCACCGAGTTGTTCGAAGCTGCGTCAAGCTCAAAGATGTTCAGCGAGCGTTGCTCGTTAAATGACTGACACGACTCACACTCGTTGCATGCCTCGCCTTCTGCCGTGGGATTCTGGCAGTTGATGGCCTTGGCAAAGATACGTGCACAAGTTGTTTTTCCCACGCCTCGCGGTCCGCAGAACAGATAGGCATGAGCCAGCTTTCCGCTCTTCACGGCATTCTTCAGCGTGGTAGTCAGTGCCTTCTGTCCCACCACTGAGTCGAATGACATCGGGCGGTACTTTCGTGCCGAAACAATATATTCTTCCATATTCTGTTACTATTGAAATGCAAAGATAAGAAAAAGAAGTGAAAAGCATCACTTTTCACCTCTTATTTTTCACCTTTTAACTTTTCGTATGTTACTTTCATTCCAGAAACACCGTATCGTCAATTTCTGCCAGAGGTTTCTTCTTTTTGTTCTCCTTTGCGCCAGCCTTCAGTAGGTTGCGTGCTGCAGTGATAATACTTGGTCCGCTATCGGCAGTGGTAATCTTGAGCCTCGCCATTTTCTTCACCGTGTCGTTCATACTCGATTCCACCTCTATAAAGCGCTGACCGAAGTCCTGCACACGGTCAATCACCGTATTGGCAGCATCCACCATGGCCTGCTGGTTCTCCAGCTGTTTCACCTGAGTCCACATCATCTCCAGCACACGCAGGTTCATATACATGGTCTGTGGTCCCAGTATCATAACGCCCTCGTCGTAGGCCTCACGCCATAGCGAGGCATCGTTGAGCAACGCCAGGTTCAAGGCACCCTCGATGGGCACATACATGATGGCAAAATTCAGGCGATTATAGCCCTCAGGCAGGTATTTAGTATATTCTTTCTTGGCCAGACGTTTTACCTGAGCCCTCACACTATCGATGTGCGACTTCAGGAATTCACTCTTCTCTGGCGTGCCGTCCTCAGCATTCATATAGCGCTCATAGGCTGTCAGTGACATCTTCGAATCGACCACCACATGACGGTTATTGGGGAAATGCAGGATAAAGTCGGGCACCAGACCCTTACCATCGTCGCCCTTCAAACCCTTACCGCCTTTGTCGCGCAATGTCTCTTGGGTGTCAAACTGCTCACCCTCCTTCAGTTCGAGATCTTCGAGCAGCTGTTTCAGCTTCAGCTCGCCAAAGTTACCCTGCACCTTTACCTCGCCAGTCAGTGCCCGTGTCAGTCGGTCGGCCGTCTCACCGATGGCCACACTCTGCTGCATGCTGATTCTGATGGTCTCGTCCAGACGGGTCATCGCCTCTGTCTGCTGTTCCTTGGTCTTGTCGAGAGCCTCCTTCATGTCCTTCAGGCTCTTCTGCAGGGGGTCAATAATTTTCGAGACCTGCTCAACGTTCCTTTCGCCCAACTCCTCCTGACGCATCTTAAGTACCTTCTCCGAGGTAGTCTGCATCTGCTCCCTAATAAGATTCAGCTGACTCTTTATCTGTTCCTCGTTCATGGCCTTCAAAGCCGCAATCTGTCCTTCGTGGGCCTCTTTAGACTGCTGCAACTGTTGGTCATAGGCATCTTTAGTCTGTAGCAGCTGTTTGTCGTACGACGCCTTCAGGTCGGCAATGCGCGACTCATACATGCGCACCACGAAAGCCACCACCACAACGGCGATAACGATCACTGATATGACAAGGAACATCTCCATAGGCCATTCAGATGCTTAAATTAGGGGCATGCCCATCTGACGGCACTCCTCGCGCATATCATCAGGCCATATCGAGGCCTGAATCTCTCCGATGTGAGCCTTGTGAAGCAACACCATACAGAGTCGGCTCTGACCTATACCACCACCGATTGACAGGGGCAGCTTGTCGTTGAGCAACTGCTGGTGGAAATAGAGCTGTTCGCGCTCCTGCTTGCCCTCAATCTCAAGCTGGCGCAACAACGACTCCTTATCGACACGGATACCCATTGACGAGAGCTCAAACGAGCGACCCAGCACAGGATACCAGATAAGGATATCACCATTCAAGCCCTTACGACCATCCTCGGCCACCGTGCTCCAGTCATCATAGTCAGGAGCACGTCCATCATGCTTCTCACCATTGGCCAGTTTGCCACCGATGCCAATCACGAACACGGCACCATATTTCTCACAGATGGCATCCTCACGTTCCTTAGGGGTCTTGTCAGGATACATCTGCAACAGTTCCTCAGCATGTATAAAGTGAATCTTTTCAGGCAGGAAAGCCTTCAGTTGCGGATAGGTCTCACAGGTGAGGTACTCCGTGCGACGAATGGCAGCATAGATGCGCTCCACGATATTCTTCAGGAAAGACAGCGTACGATCTTCCTTGCGGATAGAAGCCTCCCAGTCCCACTGGTCCACATAGAGCGAGTGCAGGT
>Ga0265299_10005270_pt1 | contig 12004 bp, 13 predicted proteins | sample AusTroGonzalo_MG_4_FD_193485 | JGI IMG/M metagenome (GOLD analysis project Ga0265299, IMG submission 193485) | Bovine rumen microbial communities from tropical cattle in Woodstock, Queensland, Australia - Gonzalo_02 | ecosystem: Host-associated > Mammals > Digestive system > Stomach > Rumen ...
GTTCTCAATTGCTTTAGCGCCGTTGTCAGCAAGGAATTGACTCCCGTAGAAACGCGTCATGGCGTCCCAATCGAAATAGGCGCCAGAGAATGGCTCCTTACGATAATTCCGTAGCCTTGTGTCGATCCACGCCCGTACAGACTTTGCGACTGGCGAATTGCCTGTCGGCCAGTCGGCGACAGCAGTCCATTCCACACGCATCCCGCCCCATGCGTCCGTGGCAAGCGCCGCGCACCGCTCATGCATGAAGGGCTCTGGTTGCGCAGCGCGGCTCGCATTGTCTGCAATCCTCCCGCAACCAAGACAACAGACAATTCCATAAGCCGCCAGAAGATACTGTGGCAAAAGCATTCTGTTAATCTTGCGCATCGTTTGACACCATATATGACACATCGTCTTACCTCCTTCTGTTCCTTACTCGCCTACGACGGCGCAATCTTACAAGGTCTCCATCACTTTCCCATTTCAGCATTTTCCACCGCTTACTTGCTCAACAGTGCCACTAGAATTCCAATCGCAAAGACCACAAGGAAAAAGCACCCACAACCGGCGTTTCCTTTACCGTTACCGCCACCGCCCAAATCGTCAAACGCGCTCCATCCTTCCGGCTCGAAGTCACCGTCCATATTCCACCCTCTATCTATTACAATTCCGAATACGGCAGCACCCGCACCCGCCGCCGGCCCTGCGCCGGGCGCTTGATCTTCATCAAGTAACCATAGTAGCTACTCGGCAGTCCGAGGCCGCCTACCTTTTTCAGTCCGAGCACTCGCCTTACCGCACCGAGCGCGCGCTCCCGCACGAAGTCGAGCGACCGCATCTGCCGCGCGCAGACCGCATTCTTCGTCAGGTTCGGAAACGCCGCCGCCCAGCAAATGCCGTCCTTGGGGATAGGACCCGCACGCAGATACCCAACGCCTTTCGCTACAAGTCGCCGTCTGAATGCCTTGTAGAAAAACATCTTCTTGACTCCCGCACGAAAATTTCCGCCAAGCCGTTCCCACAACCCGATAGCCGTGCCGACCTCTTCCTTGATCTTCAGGACATGCTTGCGCACCGTGTCCTTCCGTACGCGCACCTCACCGTCGAACCTCACTTGATTGCCGAGGAACGACACCCACGGCGCACACCCGGGAGTCCCCTGCTCTGCCGCGCACCAACGGAACGGTCCCTTGCTCTTCGCCTCGAAATACTTTGCACCGTACACGAAGTCTGCGACCGGATGCGGCGGCAGGTGGAGCTCGTCAAGTGCTCCGAAGTATGCATTCATGGCACGCCGGCAAAGTGCCTCATCAGTCTCAACAATGACCATGTCGTCGCAATAGCGCGCGTAGAATAGCCCCTCGGATGCAAACGCGAGCACTGCCTCGTCCGCCTGCGCCATCACCATGTTGGCAAGGACGGGCGAGAGCGAGCCACCCTGCGGAATGCCGAACGCAATGCCATCCGTCTCGCCGAATCTGTAGCAACGCAGATAGGCGCACACAACCTCGCGCGCGGCAGGATCGAGATTGCCGAGCGCTGCTGCGTAGCGGTCCAATGCCTTCAGGATCACGTCGTGACGGATATTGTCGAAGAACTTCCGAATATCGCACTCTGCGACAAACAGCTCCTCGCCTTCGTGCCCCTTGCGCCAACGGCGCAACGCCCCTACGGCGCTTTGATGCGTAAGCTTGCGGCTCTTGCGAAACGAATAGCAGCACTTGCCCGCCTTCAGCACCGGCTCGAACCAATCGCGAAGATACGCGGCCGTGCGCGAGAGGAGAATGGCGTCGGCCGGATTGTCGAAGATCGAGATGTCCCGCGTCTCGCGGCGTCCGGACACGGTCAACTTCGGGACCTTGCCCGCACGCGGAGCGGCTATTGAGTTGTCGCATTCTCTGACACGCCTCTGGACATCTGCGACAAGGCGCACGAGCCGTCCTCCCCATCCCGTCGCCTCAAGCGTACCGTACTTTTCATGGGCGCGGATGCATCGCATGATGGACGCCACTTGGAGCTGCCCCGTGTTCTTCTTGACACGCGACTTCGGTCCCGGCCGCACCCACTGGCGGCGCGGCGGCAGGAACTCGCGTGCGAGGCATTTGTTCGTCGACGACCAACCCACATCGAGGAAGCGCAGCAGGAATTCCTTAGACGCATTGCGCACCGTCCGGTGCATGCGCATCCGGGCGAGCGTCATCGCCGCTTCGTCGAGCGTGATGTAGTCTTTTAGCGTGCCTATGACCTTCTCTGCCATATCCATTTCCTATTTACTAAAAAGGCGAGGGGATTGACCGCTGCGGTTTGTCGGTCCGTATTTCAGGACATCGAGCCCATCGAGCTGCATTAGCGCTGGGAGCCTCCTTTTGCCTTTCGACGCCATTCGGCCTTCTTCCCGCTCGTATTCCCGCCCTTGGCAGGTCGCTACGGTGTCCCCTCTGAAAATCATGTCAATGCGTGTTCCAGTATTCCGTTTCCGCCTCCTCGTAATCCGAGGCGTCGGCGCAGTAGTACCCATCGTACCAAATGCCACCGTCCTCATGGTCACGATAGACATCATGACCATTCATCCATCCTTCTTCGAATAGTTCGTCATCAGGATCGTACATTTTTGTCCTCCTTTCAGATAGACAGTTCTAGTTGAGATCCACAGACATCCCCTCCAGCAATCTTGACGTCGCCAGCCGGCTTTATTATGCGCGCCCCGCCAGCGATTGCCTCTCTCGAAAGATTAAACATCGGATTCTCGTTGTCTCGCGTTGAATCGTATATGACGTAGCGCGGCACGCCATACTCAAGGGCCTTGCCCATGGCGAACCGAGATCCGCTGTCTTTGCCGTAATCTTTCTGCGAATAGCTTGCAGCAAGCACGACCGCCTCGGCGAACATCGCCTGTAGCCGATCTCGCTCGGCATAGCGTCCTATGAACTCGCGCTTTGAATGGACACCGCGGAAATACTCCGAGACGAGAAGTCCTCCTCTATTCACGATTTCATAGGCAAGCGGGCGGTTCGACGGCGGATTCACTTCCGTAAGCAGACTCGAAAGGAAAGCGACCGTCTTGCCTCCGCAGTCAAGCGTCTCACGGTGCCCGATCGTATCGCAGCCGAGTGCAAGCCCACTCACTATGCACTTTCCCTGTCGGACAAGTTTGCGCACGACCTCTCGTTCATCTTCCTCAATCTGACACGACGGGGTGAGAAGGCCGATTACAGCCACATTCCCTGCCGCTTTCTTAATCAACGAGATGTCGCCTTTGTAAAAAAGCGCAATGGGTCGGTCTCCGTCCTTTACACCGGCCTGAATGACAGGGAAATCAGCATCCCCAATGGCAACCACGCCATCTATCGCATCCCCAAGCGCAGCGATTTCCGCCTGGATGGCTACCCTGCGTCTCTCAAACCCCTCCACATCGACAGACGCGTCCTTGTCCGCAACAAGGTCGACAACCTGAGCAACAGTCTCTCCGCCACGCAGATTCTTGTTAATCCACGCCTTCCCGATGCCGCGATACTCGCATGCAGTAAGGACGTTTAGCACATTATCGCTTATCAGCATTGGTTTTCTCCTTTGACAGAATATCAAATTCCCCGCTTACCCTCAAGCGCACTTACGATAACCTCGGCTGGCGGTGCAACCAAAAGTATACATGACGACACTTTTAGCCCCGGCATCGAACAACGCCCGCACGCCATCCTCATCTATGCCAACGCCGGCTGTGTAGATATCGTCCACCAAGACGATATTCTTTCCAGCTATTTCACTGGAAAGATGGCACGTGTCACGGATTAAGCCAGGGCGCGGGCCTTCTCCATCGCCACCGTATCCCCAATAGCTACGATGCGTACACAGCGTGTTGGTATGTCTCACGATGTAGTCCATGCCATCCGCAAGGAGCGGATTCATGGCAATCGCCTTGCGGATCGCGCGCTTGAGCCCCATCTTCTCCGGAGGATAGGCGTCCTCGCGCTTCGAGCGCGGGATACCGCAGACCGTAAGTGGTCCATACAGATTGACAAGCTCCGACAGGTCGACGGCCAGGACCTTAGCCGCCTTGTCCTCGCTCGTTGCAATCCTGTCGTCATAATTACGACGATCGTTTTTAAGATAGTTTATGTACTTGATAGTGTTTTCAGCCGAGCTGAACCCATAATAATGGGCATGGAAATACAGATCGACATCCCTATCAAGAAACACATCGTTGCCAATTTTCCCGTGCAGCATGATTAACCCACCTTTCTGATGTTTTCCATCTTAACGCCCGCCGCGATGGCGGACATGATTTGCCCTTTATCGTTCTCCCACACGACACACGCCGCCGGGTCGGAATCGAAGTCCCTAAAATAGTTGGCGTACTTATCCCCTTTGCCGCCATTGCAGACAATCTCGTCGAAAAGATTCTTCCATCCGAAGTGATTCAGCGTCTCCATTACACGCCGCTCGTTGCCATCCGAGAGAATCACGACCTTGTCGAACATGCTGCGGTTCACGAGCACCCAACGAAATGCCTCGCTTGCCGGCCCAAGACTCGCGCGCCACAACTCCCGGCAGTAGGCTTCGACCTTCGCCCTCACAATATCGCCAATTGAGACAGTCGCCACATCTTCCATTGCCGCACAAACCACATCCGCCGTAACGCGCCCAACCAAACCGAGCATATTCCTATACCCAGCTCGCTCTAAAGCTTCGCAATACGCTGCTGAGTTGGCAGCATCCGTCTGCGCCAATGTCCCATCAAGGTCAAATATGGCTATCTTCCGCATCTATGTCTCCATTGTTTCTCAAGACACAGACATTATCGCATATTCGTTTACATCATAAAGAAAATAGGACATCCACGGATATCCGTGGACGCCCCCTGACATTACCTTCTGCCTATAGGCACTCTATTTCTTACGAGGCTTCATCAAGCGCATCAGCTGATTATTCCATTCATCCATGAAATCTTCAGGGTATTCGCTTAGAGAACCTTTACCATCAACTTTAATGTTACGGACTTCTGCATAATACTCCTTGTGTTTCGTTCCGTCTCCCGCTTCAATATCATGTCCTTTTCGCTCAAAGAATGCGATATTAACATCCTCAGGCTTAACGATCCCTTTCTTGACCGCAACCCTTATCCCGTTGATGACATGATCGCTGTGCGTTTCCACAAACACTTGGATTCCGTATGCGGCCGCCCTCGCAATCAGATTCCCCATCTCGGCCTGCCCTCGTGGGTGTAAATGCGCTTCAGGATTTTCAATGATAACAATGTCCTCGGGAACTGAGGTTAGGAGTGACACAAGAACAGGAAGGACATAACTAATTCCAAAGCCAACATTCTGCGGCTTGAATTCATGCTCATGACCAGACCGTCCAAATGCCACAGACTCTATGAATCGTTCTGAGCCGGAGACTTCTCGTTTTTCAATCCGAACTTGAGCGCCGGGCGAGACAACCTGAAGCCAAGCATTTACCTGGTCAATGAGCCTCAGTTTATCCTGGCAACTAGGATAAATCATTGGGTTGTCTTTGTCAATCACATTCAAGGCACCGACTTTATATAAGAATTCGGCAACATCTTCGCCCTCTGGATCAAATGCGACCTTACGGCTTTGCCATTCTTCCTGTGAATGTCTCCCACCACTATGCACCTCTCTTGGCTTCATCCGAAATGCCTCGACAAACTTCATGTTACGCCAAAGCAATCTATAATATGGATCCTTCTTATCTTCCTTCTTGTTTACTTCGGCCTCCAGCGATTCGTACTTGTGGCGATACTCCCAGTAAATATCGCCATATTCAGCCCTTAAAAATTCGTCATCCGACTCATGGATCGCATCTTCTGATCCACCGTGAATCTGCAAGAAATCATTTTTCTTCTTGAATTCGGGTGACGTAATTAATCCTGATACAAAGCTAGGCTCCCAGAATTTGTATTGCTTTTTGAGGACATCAATCCGCATGAGTCGTTTTACAGAAATGAGAGAGTCTGCTGTTATATCATCGGTGTCAGGCTCTGCTGGAAACATCATATACATCGAATCAAAATCGAGAAAAGTCTTCCCGTCCTGCGTCTTGCGATTTTCACAAACCGCAGTTGATCCTCGAGGAGTAAAAGAAGCATTGAACGCAATCGAATCGTCATCCGCAGCATAAGTATACTTCACATCTTCATTCGTCTCAAACTCATTCAACTCCGACAAGTTTACTACAGCCTTTAATGGCTTCTGCGCAAGTTTACGCATCAAAAGCAGCAGTTGCACAAACGAACTCTTCCCTGCTCCGTTGAGTCCCATGAGAAGATTCAACTTGGCACAAGAATAATCCAAGTGTTTCAGAGATTTAAAATTCTCAACCTCAATTCTTTTCAGCATAACATGATTCCTTACAGTTATCCATTAATCTTTTCTTTGAACTGTTCGTTCCTCAACAAGTTCTCAAGCCCTTTAGTAAAAGAATTCTTTGTACACTTCAGTTCGCCAAGTTCATTCTGTAATTCGACAAATGGCGGATACTTTTCCTTCTCGCAATTAAGTTTATCTAGCAAAGAATTATAGTCGCCTAGCCCTTTTATTGAATGAGGAATTGCACCAACCATTATGGCAGCAACATTTTTATTGTTTTTCCATCTTTCACAATCATATCGTTGCATATCTCCTGTCTCAAGGAACTCAAAACAATCAAGACTAAAGCGCATTCTTTTCGCCACATCCAGGAGAGGATTCCTGTCATGAACTCCTATTACAACAATCTTACCTCTGATTTGCTTTTCCGACGAATCATCCAATCCTATTACAGTTTCTGCTTCCTTGATTATTTCGATCCATTTGAGAACATCTTTATCGACATTATGCCTTTGCAGGGCTACACACATCACATCCCGTGACGGGCTATCATCATCCAACCCATCTGTAATAGTATGATGCAAATCATGCCATTCCCGTCTTGAAGGCAATCCAAGAGTCAACGAACGATTAAGGGCGGCCCACCCCATCACCTTCGCATCATACTCCTTACCATCAGAACCCATGTAGACGAATATGTGATTCTTATGAAATTCCAAATCATCTAGATCAAATACGTCACCATCATTACCATCGGATTTCTGAAATGTCTTAACAACTTGCCCACTCAAATATCGTAAATAATCTTCCCCTTCTTTCACTTTGCAATGAGGCAATAGGCTTAGAATGCAGTACAGACCAGCCATGCCATCATCATCCGCAATTAATTTTCCACAATTCAATCGTGCCTTAAACCCTTTCCAGACTTTTACAAACTCCGGAATAAAAGTTGTGTCTGCCTGCGCGTTATCACTAAGCGTCAGATCGTTAAAGTAAACCCGCATATTACATCAGCTCCTCTAATTGATTGTCCCACTCGTCAAGAAATCCTTTCGGATAATCACTGAGCATCCCATTGTTATCCACCCTTATCGGATTTATCTCCGAGTAGATTTCCGTACATATCTCTCCATCTACCCCTAGTACTTGATGCGGTCTTCTCTCGAAGAATGCAATATTGACGTCTTCCGGTTTTAGAATACCGTCACGAACAGCCACCCGAACGCCATTAATCACATGATCACTATGCGTCTCAACAAACAACTGAACACCAAATGCTGCCGCACGCGCAATCAATTCACCAAGTTTAACCTGTCCCCGAGGATGAATATGCGCTTCAGGATTCTCAATTATGACGATTGCATCTGGCCATGCAGTTAAAAGCGTGGCTAGAACAGGCAACACATAACTAATCCCCAAACCCACATTTTGGGGCTTGAATCGCCGCATGTCCGATTCCTCACCAAAACCTATCTTTACAACAAAGTTTTCATCGTCTCCAAGCTCCACTCGCTCAACGCAAAATCTTGCCCCAGGAGAAATCTCGTCAAGCCAAGCGTTAACTTGCTCTATCAGAGGTATCCCACAGGGCATAAAATCAGGAGGTGCTTGATGAAGTTTCGTATTCGGATGAATCATCGGGCTGCCCTCAAGCAATTTGAATTTGGCCCCATAATTATAAAGGAATTCAGCGACATCTCCTCCTTCCGGATCAAATCTTCCATCTTTCAGAGCGAGGGAAAACCATTGTGAAGTCGACATCCCCGCACCATCATGAACTTCCTGCGGTCTCTTTCTAAACGCCTCAATAAACCTCATCCTACGCCATGCACCCTCATACTCTTCTTGTGTCTGACGCTCTGCTTCTGCAAGCTTACTACAAGCACTTTCGAGTACAGATTCTTTTTCCTCCTGTATCTCTTGGTACTGTTCGTCATTTATTTTGCCAGCCTTTAGATTGCTCCACGCCTCTTCCTGCATTGTTTGGTATTTCTCAAACTCATTATATGCCTCAGGATGCCAAACCAATACATTACGAGGCGATGTTCCGACCTCAGTAACAATGCGACTAATCTTTCGCGACTTGGACGCTGGCATCTCGACATCTTTGTTTGGGCGAAAACGTCCCGTAAAATCTACTGAAAAGGATGTTTGCTCATCTTTGTCTGCATAGCAATATCGTATGTCACTAAAACTCTTTGCTATGCCAGATTCCCTTAAATCAATCTCCGCCTGACAATTACCAATCTTGTTTGCCGTAGCACGCAACAGCAACATCAGTTGCACAAACGAGCTCTTACCTGCGCCATTCAACCCCGTCAGTAGATTGAGTTTGGCACACTTGTAGTCCAGCCGCTTGAATGCTTTAAAATTTTTAGCCCATATTCTGTTCAGCATGTTTCTGTTCCTCTGTTGGTTTGACGCCGCATAGTATACTCCATTTTAGCGATCATCACTTGAAATTAAACATCCACGGATATCCGCAGGGATAAGATCGTCGTTGTGAAGCACAAAGTTACCCAATGGATAAAGGATTTTCCCGTTTCGTTTGGGTGCGATATCCTCAACGCGCGAGAATCCAACTTTTGGCAACTTAGTTCGTATCTCAGACATACAATCAGCAAAGTCCCCAAGATTATCTATCGTCATTCCCTCCGTTGAGAATTTCGGGCTTTCGCAGAACTTGTCATTCCACTTTACAGACATCGGAAAATCAGCATCCGCAAGGACACCTTTCAATCTGTACAATTCATTCCCAATTGCCTCCTTCGGAATCCCCTTTGCGATAAGCACCATCAGCAAAAACGCTGGCGCGCTCAATTTGACATCGATCCGTTCCGGAAGGACGCGAACATATCCACTCCCATCAAAATCGATCTCCAACTTCTGATAAACAGCTGCTGGCGGCGCAACATGCTGTATTTTCTTAACGAGACTTAGATATGTCGGTGGATTTGTCTTAAACATTTCCTGATACCAACCGCGCATACGAACAAACGGGACTTCAAACAATTCACTTTCTAATTTGTCGCCCTTATACTTCTTACCTGTTCTTTTGGACACATGAACAATACCCTTTTGCGGAAAATAAAACGGCGGCTCCGCACCTCCTTCTAATTCCTCTGGCAGAAGTACGTGTACGACCTTGTCCTCTTCGCGGCCAAGAAGTGTCATGCAAGAAAGGAGCAACGCACTCATCGTCTTACGCCCACCGGCAATCGATGCTATGATTTCCGTATCAGGCGATTCGGAATATTTCCTAATCTCCTGCATCATGAAATCCGCAGCAAGAAGATTGTCTTCCGATGACCTCAAATCCCACATCTCATTCTTCCTAGCATCAGGAATAATATGGATTGACATTGAGCCAAAAATAAGTTTACCATCAATATCGATTTTATCCCTTTTTAACGCCAAAAGAAGCCGATCCCAAACAGGGCTGTCCCCATCAAGCAATTCGCGCCTCATCTTGTCCACCGAATTCCTAGCGGATAATACAACTATCTCATCTGGAACTATTGGCTTCTTTGCATGTGCCAAAGCCCAAACCGTCTCCGTCAACACTGCCGGCGACGATCCCATTGTTGCTATTAGTACTATGTTTTTATCATTCGCTTGCTTGCTCATAAGTTCTCCCTATTGCTGGCACCTTACATCCATATCGGCTAGGATCTTTGACAGTTACAATAATTGGGTCTTTCGGGACCTTTTCATTTGAAAACCACATGATCCTGTATTCATGTTCTTCTGCATACCAGAAATCTTTTGTCGTGTACAACGCTTCTTGTCCCATCGTACCAAGAACTTCTTCTATCCTCACTTCACCATAATTATTAGGCCTCATATTTATGCTTCTTCTTTTTTGTGCGTAATTACACGGCCCAGCAAAGATTTCCCCAATAGGATATCCCATAATCCGTAATTGCTCGCCAACTTCCACTACCATTTTATGCCAATCATGCAACTCCAAACAATTGGCATGCGCTTTGTCATGTATCGCGCATTGTGTCAACGAGCAACAAAGCACAAACGCATTCTCACCTACTAGTACATTTACTGGCGTTACACAATCGTTCCATTCAAGATCATATCCATATACGGACTCCTTTGGATCTCTTCGACGGCCATCTTCTATTCTCCTGCAATGAGGTATGGTCGAGATTTGAATCCGTCCACTTCCCAAAAAGAGATCAATATACTCATCCTCCATAAATCGATACAACACAGGACAAGCGTGAGAAATGGCCAGCGGTTCAGCTAATTGCCGAGCTGTATATGACGGTCTAAGTTCTCCTATTTTTTTCACTCTCAATTCCTAGTTTTCATTTTATATTATCAGACTAACTCCTATCACTCTTCGTAATAGACGCCACCACATTCTCGTCTGACACGACTGGCTTCTTCTGATGCGCAAGCGCCCCCACGGCGTTCGTCAGCACCGCCGGCGAGGTGCCCATGCCGGCAACGAGAATCTTGCGGGTGGATTCTGGCTTCATCCGATGACCTCCCAATGGCCGAAGCGCTTGCCGCCGAGACGCTTTATTCGGTTGTTTTCTTGCAGAATATTCATATAACGGACAAGCGTCCGTCTCGCTACACCCAGCCTTTCCGACAGTTGATCCATCGTCACGGATGGCTCCTTTTCAATAACCCCAATGATCCTTAGTGCCATAGTGCCATCTATAGTGCCACTTTCGGGCAACTTCTCAGCGGTTATCGGGTCATTATCGGGTAACTTCTCCTCCGACCCTTTTCCTGCTAGTGCGACCTTTGCCTCGAACGCGGTAATCAATCGGAAAGAGAACTCCGCCTTGCCATTGCCGTTCGCGACAAGCTCGTCCTGCACCATGTTGATGCCGCGGTTGTAGCAGTTGACATAGCCAAGAACCTTCATCGCCTCGGCGATTATCGGATTGCGGTAATCGCTGACGTTCGGAAAGTTCTCCGGCCTGGCACGCCCATAGAGTCCGCCATGGTTGACGATTTCAAGGCGATCCGCATACTGGTAGAAGTGAATCGGCGCATTGCCCTGATAGTCGCGATGCATGATGGCGTTCATCACAAGCTCGCGAATCGCGCCTTTGGGATAGTCAGTGCGGGTCTCTTCCCGCAATGCGGTAACGAATACGGGACGCTTCCGCGCAACGGTCGTTTCAATGAAAAGGTCGATCTGCGCGAGCATTCGCACAATCGGACCCTTGAACGGGTGCTCGTTCAAGATGGTGGCCGCCTTATCAAGCCCGCCGAAGCTGACATATTGGACATATGCGCCAGGGAAAAACCGACGCGGATCCTTCCCGAACAGCAGAACGGCCGCGTTTGTGGGCAAGCCATACACGCTATTGAAGAACCTGAGGGATTCCAGCTTGCGCTCGATTGGACGGTCATCGGCGGCAAGGACTTCAGCGTCCACCGCCTTGGGCAGATAATCGTGTTGGAAGAGGTCGAGGTCAATATCGTCAAGCGATGCGCCGAAGCAGGGACGAGCATCGAATGTCGTAAAGTTCCGCGCCTTGCGCTCGGCAAGCATCGTCTCTTCTGCGGGCGAAGCGATGTCGCGGCGCGGTCCTATGCGAATCCAGGTGCGACCGCGATATCTGACAGGCGGCTGGTCAGAAGGCTGGACCTCCACGACGATCACATCACCGTCTGGGAAAGAAAACGAATCGACTGCGATGGACGGTATAGGCAGT
>Ga0265299_10005273_pt1 | contig 12000 bp, 19 predicted proteins | sample AusTroGonzalo_MG_4_FD_193485 | JGI IMG/M metagenome (GOLD analysis project Ga0265299, IMG submission 193485) | Bovine rumen microbial communities from tropical cattle in Woodstock, Queensland, Australia - Gonzalo_02 | ecosystem: Host-associated > Mammals > Digestive system > Stomach > Rumen ...
TCTTTCACCGCCTGTTCGCAAAGTTCGCGCAACGCCTTTGTCAGCAAGTTCGTAACCATTACTTCACCGCCTTTTCCAGCGTCCGCCGTACTTCGTAATCAAGGCGGCGGCTCATTGCGCTTTCCATCGTTTCAGTTACTTCGTTCACGACCGAATCGTTATTCAGCATTACTGGCACGGCGTTCGAAAACATTTGTTCAACGGGCAGGCGGGCGGACCCGAGCCTTTGGAAAATCCGGCCACGGTAGATAAAGGCGTTATCAAGCGTGCGCATTCCGCCACGCTTTACCGCCACGCGGACTTGCTTGCGGTTCGCCCCAGTCGTGTCCCCGCTGCTTGGGGAATGCCGGAAGTCGCGCAACGGCAAGCGTGCGCCACGGCTTGTAAGTTCCGTGTTCAAGTCATCTTTCGTGGCCTTCTTGATGCGCATGGTTTCGCGCACCGTTCGGGCCTTCACCGTGTATTCCTTCGTCACGCAACGGATTGCAGCCGTGCGGCCCTGCTCCGCCGCGCGGTTCATGGCATTTGACAAAACGGACGGTATGGCTTCGGAGCAACCCGACAAGAGCCGGGTCGCCTTCTGCATATCGCTTTCGTTCTTTTCAAGCCTTATTCTCACGATTCGTTCGCCTCGCAAATTATGACGTAGACACCCATTTCATCGGACACGGATTTCACCAAATGTAAAGAGCCATCGACACGCATCATTTCGCCTTCGACGGGGCGCGGCTGCATGTCCAAATCTTCAACGTAAATCGTCAAGTCGTTAAGGAAAACGCCCTCAAGGTTTCTTTGACCCAGCGGCAATTCGTCCGTGAAGTCACGGGAAATTACGCACAAGGTATCTTTTCCGTTTAGGTTGTGCCAATCCGCGAACTCCGCGAAATTGATAAACACGTCCTTAACGTCCTTGCGAACCTGTTCCTTGAAACCCGTCATCTGCGCTTGCCCCCGTTCTTCTTTTTCGGGGGCCGTCCGCGCTTTGGGACATCATCATCCATGACGGGCGTTTTTTCAACCGCCTTTTCTTCGGGCGTTTCAACGGGCGTAACATCCGGCGGTACGTCCTGCGAAATGTCGGCAGACGGTGGTAATTCCGACAACGCGACGTTTCCGGCATGCTGCAAGTTCTCCGCGCCACCGCTGGTGGCGGCGTCTGCCTTATTGTCTTGAGCGGGCGGGTTCACGGGCGTTTCTTCGCCAACAAACTTCGCAAGGCCACGTTCTACCCAATTACAAGCAACGTCATCGGGTAGGGCCGCGTCGGTCCCGGCGGAAAGGAACCGCCCTTCAAAATAAACATTCTGCAAACAAACTATTTTCTTCATTCGGATCACTCCTAAAAGAAATATGCGCCGTGGTGTAGCGCACTTGATTTCCGATTAGGCCAAGGTTTGCAGGACGGAGAATCCCTGCACTTGGTTGACAATCGGGAGCGGACGGGAGTTCAACTGAATGATTCGAGCCGCCGGACGTTCCTGTATGTAGGAATGCGGGACACGGCGGGCTGCGTACCATTCCATCATGTTCTTCGGCTTGTCCGCAATGCAGACGGCACCGTAAGCCATGGTGGTTTCGACTTCACTTGCGGCGAAGAGTACCTTGTTTTCGGGAACCATCGGAACCATTTCGCCGTTGGCATTTTCATAGTATTCGTCATACGAATAGATGTCGATGCCAGCGTCACGGAGATAGCCCCAATAGTGCAGGCCGTCCGGGAGTTCCTGCGGGCGGATTTCGCCAAGGTCAACGCGGCGACCGTTGAGCAATTCCTTTTCCGAAAGTTTCGGAATCAGAACGTCGATGACCTTGTTGCCACAGAAGATTTCACGCGGCTTGAAACCGCTCTTCTTCACGCGTTCGCGTGAGAACTTGCGAATTTCTTCCATGATCTTCTGTCCGTCAACGGATGCGTCATCCCAATAGGTTGCAGAAGTTGCGGACGGTTTATCTTGGGGCTTGAGGGATGCCCAAAAGTCCACAACATCGTCCACGCCTTCGCCCTTGACGTTGATCTTGCCTTCGAAAAGAGCCTGTGCGCACATGGCTTCTTCACGGCGCGTAATCATCTTTTCGAGTTCGAGCATGTTGTCCTGCGCGATTTCAAGTGCACGCTGGGCCGGGGTCTTGCTGCCGTACACGCTTTCGCCCGCCATACGCTTCAAGAGTTCGTCGGCGGTTGTCACCATTTCCGGGGCGACAAGCGGAACCTTGTACGTTTCGGTGTGGAAGCCGAGACGGTTCACGACCTGCCCGCCGATGCGGGGATTGACGAACGGGGCGAGTTTACGGCCCTGCGCATCCTTCAAGTCGAAGTCGATGTTTTCCGTAACAAACGTTTTGATACGGTTGAAGAATCGGTCGCGGAAATAGGCCCGAGCACCGAAACGGCCTTCGTTGATTGCACCGAAAAGGGTGCGGGTTTCGAAAATGTCAATAGCCATTTTTCAACCTCCTTAAATGTTCTTCTTCAAGAAGATACCGACCTTGCGGGCGGCAATCTTGACCGCTGCCATGCTGTCAACGTTGTCATTGACCTTCACGGCGTCGATGTTAAATTCACCCGTGAGATACACGGCTGCTTCCTTTGCGCCTTCGGTGGTGTCGCAATCTTCGGCGAGCACGGCATAAACGTCCGTGTCAACCACTTCGTCAACGCCGCCCGAAAGGGTCGCACCGCTAACGGTAATGTCGGAACCGCTCTTTGCAAGCGCAATGCTGTTTCCAGCGGTGCCAGCGGCGGCGGCGGTAATGGTGAGAACGCCGGAAGATTTGGACCCGGTAACGGAATCGGGCAAGGCCGCAATTACGTTGTCGATAGTCGCGGCAAGGTCAGTTCCGATAAGCACTTCGTTTTCGCCCGGATCAGCGGACTTGAACGTGAGCGTCTTGGTGTCGATAGTCACGGTATCGTTTGCGGACGGCTGGTCGGCAAACGTGATAGTGCCGGAAGCCTTCACGCCGTCGGTGGTGGCGGCAATCTGTTCGCCGGACACGTTGACAAGCGAACCGCGCTTGAGGTTTTGACTTGCAGCGATTTCAAGGACATCGGCCACGGCGGGCAATTCTTGATTCGCGGCAAAGAGATTGTCGGGTTCGTAGGTTCCCAATACTTTGTTCAATTCAGCCATGGTTTAGACCTCCATCGTTTTGTGCATTTTGGAAAGGCGTTCGTTTGCGCCTTTCAAAAGTTCTTCGCGCTCCTTGTCTTCGGCGGAAGCCGTCGGGGTGGCATTGACAGAAGCGGTCGCGGAGCCGATGCCGTTAAGATCTTCGGCATCCTTTTCGCGGCTTTGCGCCATGGTCGTTTTCTTCGCCTTTTCGGCCTTGACCATTTCCACGGCCAACTGTTCGGCGGTCATGCCCGTTTCGAACTTCGCCTTGGCGACAATGGCTTCATGGCCAGCGAGGGCCATTTCCTCGATTGCCTTGATGCGGTTGCGTTCCTGCGTCATGCCCGCCTGCAAACCTTCTTCGCGGCCTTCGTCGCGAATCTGTTTGTAAAGTTCGGGATGCTGCGCTTTGATTTCTTCAAGAGTCATTGCGACCTCCTCGTTTCGGTTTAATATAGAATTTTTTTGCGTCGGTGCAACACCTTCGCCCAATTTGTTCAAAAAATCTTCGGGTGCGTTGTCGAAAAAGTTTTTCTGTACGGGCATACCGCCAAGCATGATTACGTTATCCTCAAATGAATTTGTCACCTTCTGCGTGGCGTCCACCTCGTCGGCAAAGCCCTTCGCTACTGCTTCGGCGGCGGTCATGTAGGTTTCGTGCGAAATCATTTCGGCAAGGTCCGCTTCCTTCATGCCCGTCTTTTCGACGTAAATTTGTTTAACCGATTCTTCGATTTTTTCGAGCGCGACCCCCGCTTCCTTCAACTGCTTGGCCGTCATGCTGCTTGCGGACAAACGCGGTGCGTGGACCATGAGCATGGAGCCCGTGGGCATGATTACGCGGGCGTTCGGTGCGCTGGTGATAAGCGTTGCGGCACTTGCGGCAATGCCCATGACGAAGATGCGGATAGCCCCTTTATGTTGTTTTAAAAGGTTCAAGATCGCGATTCCGGCGAACACGGAGCCGCCCGGAGAGTTCAAGTAAATGTCAAGCGGCTGCGTTTCCTTGACAACGCTCATGGCATCCTTGAACGACTTCTCGTCAAAGCCTTCTTCCCAAAAGCCGCCGCCTATAACGCCGAAAAGGTCAAGGCGGGCGGGCTGCGTTACGTTGGCTTGTGCCGTTACTTTGTAGAAAAAATTATTCGTCATCTGTTCCACCCTGCGTATTTGGATTTGTTACAATTTGTCCCTGCGAATCCGTTACAAGTCCGGCTTCGCGCCGCATGGCTTCTTCACGGGAGCGGGCCGCATGGATTTCGTCAAACTTCATCCCGGTAAGTTCGGCGGCTTCGCGTTCCCTTGTCGAGAAACCTTCCTCGACACGGACCTTAGCCGCGTTCGCTTCCTTGAGCGGGTCAAGTTGTCCCGGAGCGTCGCCGTACCAATCGGCCTTGCACCACGCCGCACGTATAGCCGGATCGTCGAAAAATCCGGGGGCATTGACGCGGCCCTTCAAGATTGCTTCGGTTAGCCATTCCTCGTAAATCGGTTGGCAGAAGCCCGAAGCCAGCCATTCACGCCGCATTCGGAACATCTTCCACGCTTCGAGCAAGGACGCTCTTGCAGCGGAATAGGACGCGGTAAAATGCTTGATTAGCAATTCATAGGGCACCTCGATAGCGGAGCCGATCTGTCTACAAATCGCCATCACGAACCCGTCAAATGCCGTGTTCGGACGGCCCGGATTTGCCGTCTGTATTTCCTCGCCTTCGTCCAAACTAACGATTGCACCGTTACCCATTTCGTAGGCGTTCGGGTCCCTCTTGTCAACTTCCATTCCAGCGGGGAACATCGGTGCAAGCGGGGTGCTTGGAGAATTTGATTTAACAAACACGGTGAACATCCCGGAAATCACCGCCGCCATGAGTTCGGCTTCGGTGTAGCGGGACAACTGTTTCAAGGCTTCAATCACGGGCGCAAGCAACGGAACGCCGCGCCGTTGCGCTGGTCTTTCGACATCGCACATGATGTGCAGTACGTTCTTTCGCCCGGTTGTCCGTCCGAACGCAAGCACCCTTTTCCATTCCTGTAAAGGGCTTTTCACGTTAAGCGGCAACGTAGAACCGGGGTGATACTTCGCCACGTAGTAGGCGACAGTTTCGCCATACGGCCCTAGTTCCACGCCGCCCCAAACGTTCTTGTTAAGCGGATAGGGTATCGGGTCGCAAACGCGGTCCGCTTCGATAAGCCCGATGCACAAGTCGTAAGGAACTCCGGCGCGTTTTATGATCGGCATATAAACGAAAACGTCGCCGCTCATGAGTGCGGACAAGAGAACAAGGCTTTGCAATTGGTAGAAGTTCTGCCTTCTTTCGGCATCGCAATTCACGTCGCTTGCAAAAAGGTTCCATTCACGTTCGACGTTTTCGCGCCATTCGCGGGCTTTGTCATCGGTAAGGTTCAAGAATTTCGCATCGGGCAACGCGGACAACATGAGCCCGGACCCGACAACGTTTGTTCGGATAGTCTTGAGCGCACCCGCCGCAAACCCGCCGCCCATGTACAAATCACGTGAGCGGTCGCGCAATGTCGGCAAATTGGCCACGATGTCATCGTCCGCATCCTGCCCCGAAACGCTCCAGCCGATTAAACTCTTTTTCGCGTAGGATGCACCGTGACTTCCATATCCGGCACCGCCAATAAGAAGGCGGTCGGCCATTTCGATACGCTTTCGTGCAAGCGTCCTTTTCAATGCCCGTTCGGGTGAAATTGCGGAAATAACTTTGTCCAAAACGTTCATCATAAATCCCTTGGCACCCCACGGAATACGCGCATTCCCTGCCCTTTACCATCTTCCAGCGCTTCGAGTTCTCCGCGCCAAAACTTGATTCTTGCGGCAATGTCGGACAAGTCGGCACGGGTCAAAGAGCGCGTCCCGATCTTGTACGATTGCCCGGTGGCAACCGCCTTTTCTGCTTCAATCCAAAGCGCAAGCATATTCCGCGCTTCTTCTTTAGTCCATGCCGTAATAGGATGTACGGGCATAAAAGGGCCTCCAATTCGTCAAAGAATATAGTTTAATTTTTTCGCATGTGCAAAAAAATTTTATTTCGTTTATAGGGAAATTCCCTTTGAAGGGGGTCTTTTCGCCCGAGCCGGGGCACTTGCAATGCCGCCACGGGCGTAAAATTCTTGCAGGAAGTCAAAGTTCGGGTTCAATAGTTCAAGCCCTGCGGTTGCATATATGGCACAATCAAGGGCTTCGTTTCTGTCGCGAATCTTTACGAATTTCATGACGACGCGGCCCCTTTCAAATGTCTGCACGAAGATTTCTGCGGTAAGTTGTTTGAAAAAATTCTCACTGAATCCAGCCGCTTCCAAAGCGTCGTAATGCACGAAGCCGGGGCCTATGTCGTTTATCTTCAATCGGTTAAAGAAAATTGATTTTCCCGAATCAACCCCAAGCGTAAAAAGGGTAGCCCCCACCGTGTTGTTCTTGGTCGGCGGTGAAATGAACGGAATGCCGATGCCGCCGCGCCCCTTGATTGAGAAAACGCGCAACGCTTGACGCATGGCCGTGTACTTGTAGACCTCGTTTGTATATGTTCCGTCGCCGGAATCTACGCAAGTGCAGGAAATGGTAACTTCCGCACCGAGGAATAGCTTGTACTTCTTCTGTAATAGCTGGTCCAATTGCGCCCATGTATCGGCACTTTCGGGCGATCCGTAGAATACCCGGTGTTCGATTCCCCAAGATTCCTTCCCGCTCCCCCACGCGTAAACGCTCGCTTCCAAGCGGTCATGCTGCACGTCAACGCCGCAAGTAAGGACTAGCGCACCGGGCGGCAACGTGTTCGCCGGGTAGTTTTCCCGCCTGTCGTAAAGGCGTTGCCAATCGTCCCGCGTAAGTTGTTCATCCCATGTCTCGCCCAATTTCAAGTTGACAAATTCCATTAGTCCGTCCTTGTCCTTGTTGTGCGAAACGGTCACAAATTCATCGACAAGTTCGTACAAGTTCACCCACGGCGAGCAAAGCGAATTTATATGGTAGCCCTTTGTATTTGCTCCGGGATTCTGCGGCACCCATCGGCCCAACGCCAATATTTCGGGGTCCGGCCTGTATGCGCCACGGGCCACTTCCTTGCAATGAGGGCAAACTATACGGGCGGTAAGCGGCAACGATGCGCCGTCCGCGTCCTTATCCCAAACAACGTATTCCCACTTGTATTCAAATTCGCAACCGCAATGCGGACAAGGTAGCATATAAATTCGCTGGTCGCTTTCAAGATAATATTTCTCAATTTCAGAAGCCCCCTTTATTGTCGGTGTCGAAACAAAGATGTGCTTCCTGTTGTGAAAGTTCGTCGTGCGCTGGATAGCCAACTTGAGCGGGGAGCCTTCCTTCGTCACCCCGTAACGGTCGATTTCATCGGCCAGCAATACACGTATCGGGCGGGAAGCAAGCCCCGCCGGGGAGTTCGCGCCAACAAGGGCAATGTAGCCCCCCGGATAATGTTTCATTCGGATTGTGGTAGATTTCTTTCGGCTGGTCCCGCGTCCTTCCTTGCCTTCCTCCAACTTGTCTTTAAGCCCCGGCGAATATTGGAACGTGGGCTCGATGCGCTCTTTAGAAAAGTTTTCCGCCGCTTCGATTGTCGGTTGCAAGAATAGCTGGGGTGCGGGTTCTTGATCCACGTAATACCCCATGATGTTGAGCAACGCTTCGGATTTACCAACCTGCGAAGAAAACATCATCACGACGCGCTCCGTTACCTTGTCCGTTGCGGCATCCATCGGTTCGCGCAAGTACGGTACACGGTCCGTGCGCCAATCCCCCGGCTCCGGCGAAGTTCCGGGCGCAACATAGCGAAACTTGTCCGCCCATTGCGAACCCGTCAAACGCGAACGCGGACGGCAAACCTTGAAAAAAGTTTTGCTCCAATCATTCGCCATCGCCATGAGCCTTTACGAATTTGGATTTAGAAAAAGAAATGAGCGCATCCTGTATGGCATCGGTCATTACTTCTTCAATCTTGCGGGCGGGCTGGTGTTCGCACAAAGCCGAAATCCTTACGGGAATTGATGTCAATCGTTCCCGGACTTCGGCGGCAACCGTGGACGCATCCGCTTCCACATCTGCACGGGTGACAAGTTCGCCTTTCTTCAACTTGTATTCAATTTCGCGCAACTTTGCTTGGTACGTCTTTTCTGCGAGCCGTGCCTTGTTGAATTGCGTCGTTATGTCACGGGCGGAAATCAGTTTTTCCGAAGTCAGTTTTGGGGCCGGGTCCGTCGATTCCTCACCATCTTCGGGCGGATCATCGTCGGGCAACTCTTTTATTTTCTTTGGGCTTTTCCGTTTTTTCGGGGCAATCTTTTTTTTCTTCGGGTCCTTTTCCTTTGGTTCCTTTTTCTTCTTTCGGTTTTCGTAAGCGATAAGACCTGCATCAAGGGGAATGCTGCCGTCTTTGTTTTGCGGCATTTTTCCGGCCTTGATTAGATTGATGATTAAAACATGGGAGCATCCCACTTGTCGGGCAAATTCCCGAACGCCTATGCTTTCACCTTTCGCCATTTTTTTAACTCCTTATGGGAAACAGTTTACCGCTTTCCACATACGGAATTAACAGAAAGGCGGTGCATCGGTTGTAAATTTATAAAAAATTTTGTTACCATTACCAAAAAAAGTTACCATTACCACCCAAGGCCACCCGGAAAAAACGTTCAACATTTTATCCACATTTTCAACAAATTTTCCACAAATGAAAAAAGCCCCGAACCTTTGGGGCATCTAGTTTCGTTCCATATCTGCAAATATTTTTTCGGGGAAAATCCAGCACACCAAAACCCGGCTATTTTTCCATAAATAAAAAAGTGGTGTTTTTAGCTCAAAAACGCCATTGTTACCGCTTTTTTGTCTATGCAGCTAGACAAAAAACGGGATCGCCCCGACCCGCTAGGCCCCCCTCCCCCCTTGGGAGGACCCGAACCGGGGGGGGGGGCAACCGCCGCCGCCATGGTCGGGAGGGTGCCCGTCACCGTTCGCACGTTACGACGCATCCAGCGGCTTTCCTTGCTCTTGTGCGCGTCCGTTTGAGTTGATACAAGGCGGAAGCCCTGCGAACGCTCTTGCGCCTTATACGCGCCTTGTGCGCGGTTGCTGCTGGACCGCACAACCAACACTCCAGCATTCATAATCTTGTTTTATTGAAATAATTCCGTTGGCATTCGGTCCCAATCGGCAGCAAGTAAACGAAATAGCATCAACGCACATTATATCGGCTTTCGTGATTGGGCGACCGCATTTGCGACAAAAGCCCACGACATCGGATTCATCAATTTTTTTGTCATCCCGCAAATCGTAGCAATCATTTTTTTTCAACCGATCCAAAATATATTCGTGCTTGCTTTCAATAATTTGCGGCAAAAAAGAAAGTTGCATACAATACCCTATATATTTGGGATGGGATCAAGCCCGGTAGATGCGTTTAAACGATAATAGCACCAACTTTGCGGCGGTCTTTTTAAATCCAAATACGATAGCGGCAAAGGTTTATCAAACTTTGTTACCTTGTCAATCATCCATCCCAAAATACCATCGACATTTTTTCGATATTTAATCAAATCAACCATCGGAACGCAACCACTTGCAATAATTCGTTCGGGTAGTGCGCAAACAGACGAAACATAAAAGAAAGGTTTTTCTTGTAATGTAAAAAAGCCCGTAATAGCTTTAACCGGGGCCGTTTCGTACAAAAGAACTTTATCTATTTTTACGTTCCTCGGAAAACTCTTTCGCCATTCAATAGTTTTCTTGCCGGAATAAATCAGTTCGGCCCACTTCGGTTTGATGCTCAAAATAATGTTCATATTAAAGAGAAATCCTTCTTTGAGTTTGCTCGTTTACTTTAGTAAGAATCCCGCACAAAATACTATTTTCACGTTTCACTTCGTCTTTTTTCTGTTCATTTACAAATTCATCACAAAGAAATTTAAAATTACTATCAATCGCTCTATTGATAGCCCTTTTCAAAATAGATAATTCATTATCATTCAAATCAAGTTCAATTTTCATTTTTCTTCTTTCCTTCCCTTAAACCGCACAAAAGGCCCATACAAAAATGAACCACTTTTTCACACTCTAATCCATAATCTTTAGTGCCGAATGTACCATTAACATGATGCAGTAAGCCATCAAGACAATTTTCTAAATTGTATTCATTTTTTTCAAAAACATCCAGCGGATTAATCTTAAATGTATCTTTTTCATTAATCATTTTCCTTTTCCTTTTTCATAAATTTCAATAAATCTTCAAAACAATCTTTGCATAGCTCAATACTTCTATTTTGCGACGTTTCATTTACTTCATAAACGCGAAAATATCCAGCAATAAAACCCGGATTTTTAGAAAGTTGTTTTCCGCACCGTTGACAAAAAAGCATAATCAACCGTCTAAATTTAATTTACCCATACAAACGTGCGTGCCTGTACATTCCCAAGTTCCATCTTGATTAAATTTTCGATGATCGCAATTATCGCATGGGCTTTTTTTGTGGGATTTCGATTCATTATCAACCAAGACTATTTTATCAAGTTCTTGCAGCGTTTTTATTTTTTCAATCTCCCTGCGAATATCAACCATATCAGCTTCGGATAATTCTCGAATGTGAGTTTGTCCGGCAAAATTAACAACGTAACCTAAATCTTTTTTAGGTTCAATAATAGTTACGTTGTCAAGATTGATATATTTTTTTCCAAGTTTGATAAAGTTCATTTTTCATTCTCCTTGATGTGATTCAAAGCCTTCTGTAAAATTATTGGGTGCTTGTTCAGCCAATCTTCGTAACCGGGATAAAAGCATGTAGAATAGCAATTAGCGCAACCATCCCAATTATCAATTTCTGCACGGCGGTTCGGGCAACTTGGACCGCATTTGTGTGTATCGCAAATGGCATCCCGGATTTTTTCTAGTTCGTCTCTTGTCATTTATCTGTAACCATTTTTACTTTGATTCAATTTGCTTGACGGGCGGCTGGTTTATCATGTTTTGCGGGAAAATAACATCATCAAGTCCTTTTGCGGCCTTTATAATGTCCGACAAAGTAAAAGGAGGTTCATTGTTTGTTTTCTCACCATCCGGCGGAGAAAGTAAATTCGCCTTGTCAAGAAAAGCATATCGAAACGCTTTTAATTCTCGATCGTGAGCCGCTTCAAGTTCTTTCAACTCATTTTTCTGCCTTTCTTCTTGTTTACGAAGTTCTCTTTTGTATAACTCCTTTAATGCTTCAAATCTTTCGGTTATTAGTTTGTATTCATCATCATCCAAATAAATTTCAAAATTAAAGAGCGATTTATTTTTCCGCTGGTCTTTGAAATAAAAAGATTTAAAATTGAATGAATCCTTTCCGTCAAGTCGGCCATGCAGCACAACCACAAATAACTGAATAAAAATTTGAATAAATTTTCTGTTATCCGTAAATTCACGAAGTTTCTTGTCGAGCAATTCTTCATCCGTGACTTGATACTTTGCTTTAAGGCGTTCGTACAAACGCAAAGTGTTATCGTATTCGGGATCATCTTTAGAAGAGACCTTTAAACGGTAAGCCAAATCTTTCAAAATTTTTTTATAGTCCATAATCAATCCTTTGGAAGCCCTTCAACGTATGCGGCTTTGGTCCTCCATCTTCCATGGCAACCGGGGCGGGTGCAGACAACTTCCGAATAGTCGCTAGGCGTGAAATGATAGCCGTTGAATGCAGAATAATTTCTGCGGTACATAACAACCTTCAAATTGGAATGGTCGCTACTCTTACGACCGCAAGTACATTTAATGCGAGCACTCATATTTACCTCTTTACTATTGTCCGAAAAAATCTTCCTTTTCAAAACCTTCCATGTGCTTCGCAATTACACACAAGATAAACAAACTGAAACCGCCCACAA
>Ga0265299_10005275_pt1 | contig 11997 bp, 26 predicted proteins | sample AusTroGonzalo_MG_4_FD_193485 | JGI IMG/M metagenome (GOLD analysis project Ga0265299, IMG submission 193485) | Bovine rumen microbial communities from tropical cattle in Woodstock, Queensland, Australia - Gonzalo_02 | ecosystem: Host-associated > Mammals > Digestive system > Stomach > Rumen ...
CGCGCGCGCCCATAACGCCATCGCGGACATTTCATGCACCTTTTCAAAGTTGGAGTAGTAATCATCGCACATCGTGCTGTACTTTTCCAGCAACGCTGTGGCTTCCGGCGTTTCCGGCATTTCAAGCGGCTGCGGGATTCCCAACATATCTTCATTCGCCGGGAGATTCGCCAAGAACGTGATTCGTTCCAGCAGGTCGGCGGAGATATGCGGCTGGATCGCCATAGGTGTGCCGTGCCGTTCGCGTTTCCCCGCTTCGATGATGAGGCATCGGGCAACCAAACCATTTTCCAAAACACGCCTTGAAAGCGATTCGTAGAAATAGTCGGGAACCGCCGTACCGAACAGCGTCAAGCTCGGATTCGCGATGAATGCTTGATTGAGCTTATCGTTATTCGGATTGTTCCGGTCGAACGCCTTTTTTCGCATGATGTAATTGGAGTTCGACGCGGAGAAGAATTTCAGCAGTTTTTCATTGATTGATTCGGAGATCGAGGCATCTTTCGCGCCTTTGAGGGTATTGAACAGCCAGTCCACCTCGTCCATCTGGAAAAGCTGTGCCGGGCAAGAATACATCGAATCCTCAAGACCGGCACCGGACGCGAACGAATCGGCAATCGCGTTATGCTGCCCTGTGGAAATCGCCAGAGCGGAATTGACTTTGCGCGGATGATCTTTACCCGTGCCGGAATTCGCAAGCGCGATGAGATAAATGTTGGAAAAGGTATTCCGCTTGTCGCGCACCTTGCGACCAATCAGGAACGACATAAACGCCAGCGCGCCAGTAAACGCCAAGACGCGATTCGGGTACGGAGCCGTTTTCAGATCGAGCTTGATTATATCGTCGATGATGCCGGGGATCGTCAGGAGATCAGCCGGGAATTCTCCCGGATTCTCAAAAGGGTTTTCTTTCTTGACCTTCTTTTCTTTCAGCTTCGCGAAGAAAGCCGACATATCAATTTCCGGGTCGGCGAACCGATGCGCGACGCTTTCGTGTGCCGGATCGAGCATTTCCCGCAGCTTCTTCCAGTCGTTACCGGCGCAGGAATTATGATGACAGGTAAACGAGATCGCGCCGTTTTCGAGCTGTGTAATGACGGCAGATTTATTCGTATGCTCGGAGTGGAACGGGCAGACATCGAACACCCATTTGCGCCCGCCTTTCCACGGAGACGGGCCGGTAATATTCGTACAATGCCGCGCGATCCATTCGTCCAGATTGAATTCGGAACCGGAATAATCATTGACCGGCGCGACATGCTGCACCGGCGCAGATGCGGCGACCGAACCGCAAGCAGATCGCAACTGTTCTTCCGAAACGACCTTGAGATCATCAGGAACAGAAACGATTTGCGCCAGACGGTGAGGACGCTCCGGTGTGGAATCCCCCTTGCAGTTCGGTGTACCGGGAAGCCGCCAGATGCGGGCGGGATTGTGGACGGTAAGGTCAATATCGACGGAATCGCTGGACACCACGGCAATGTTTTTCAAAACTTCATGGATCAGCCCGCCATCGGCAGTCGGAAGATCAACGCGGTACATGAGCTGCGCGCCGTTGCCGGAATCCGTAACAATCGGCTCCGGCCAGTGCATCGAGGCGAACCCGTCGCGGATTTCGAGAGCCTTTTTGTGGGCGGCTTCATGCTCGGCATCCGATGACGGAATCCCGGACGCGCGTTTCGCATCGCAGTCGATCAGCAGCCAGCGGCGAGAGATCACATCACCGTCGGCGGTAGTCGGCTCGCGACCGGCAGGGCGGATTCGATTGACGGCGCGGTTCAGCAATTCCGGTTTCACCGGATTGACGGTGACGTAACACCCTTTCGCCGTTTTGATGTTTGCGAGCGCATTTGCGACCATGTTAATATGATCGTAATCAAAATACCCGGATTCGACATGTTCGCGGAAATAATTATGCGTTACGGCATCCAAAACGCGAATTTCAAAGACATCCCCGGGCCGGAACCAAAGACGCAACGCCTTTTCGATTTCACGAGGATCAAGTTGCATATCAGACCTCGTATTTCCGGCTTTCGAGAGCGACCCACGGCCATTTCACGCCGCCGGGATTGCGGTCGTCGATATAATAGTCGGCAAAGACCTTTCGACAATCGTTTCCATATTGCGCGATCAGTTCAGGCGTATTTTCATTGACGTAATCAGGAGCAAGACCGTTTGCTTGCAGAAAGTTTACCGCTTCTTCCAATTGCTTTCCACACCGGTTCGTCCAGAGGATGAACGTGTGACCGCGAGCTTTGAGATCGCGGATGAAATATTCGGCAAGACCGTTCAAATGCCCGATTTCGGGATAGGCATCATCGACAATCGTGCCGTCAAAGTCGAGGGCGAAAATCATGGTTTCACGCTCCCAAGAAAAGCGCGCATTGCGCGGTAAGAGTGGAAACGAGGGCTTTTGTTTTCGCAGAGATGCGGTCGCCGGAGTTGAGATCGTTTTCAACGGCTGTGCCAAGCAGGACAGCGGAATCGAGGATCAGCGTAATTTGCTTCTTTTCCTCGGTCGGCCAGAGTTCCGTGCCGCGCATGGTATCAACATCAGCTTTGATTTTATTCAGGACATTTTGTTTCATTTTTGGTTTCTCCTTGTTTGAACCTCGCAGACAATTTCCGAAAATACCACTTTATTCCTGTTTATTCCACATCAGAACGGTATTTCCTCGTCACCTTCGACCGGCGTAAATCGAGGACGCTCGCCCAGCTCGACCTTGACGATCCTTTCGTACTTTTCGCCGGAAACGATCTGGACGCGGATTTTCTTCGGCTCGGCAAGCAACCCGTCGCGCGCCATTGATAGGGCTTCTTCGACCGTTGCAGGGGCGAGAACGCCGACGGCGGCGCGCATGTACCACCACTTTTCAAACTTCTGCCGGGCATACCCAGAATGTTCCGGGCAGACCCATTCATGTTTGAATTGATACAGACCGACGCGGTAATTGACCTGCAGCGTAGGCGGCGCGGAACTATCGCCGCGTTTGTGGTGGATTTCGTAAGACACGTCGAGGACTTCGTATTCCTCGTAGGTAATTTGCCCGGACAGAACACCGTCGTGTGAAGCATACGGAGAGATTTTGATGTTCCGGTTATTGACCGGGAACACAAAACCGCATTCGGGGCAAATGGAATATGACGCATGAATCAGCGCGCGACATTCAGGACACATCTTTGCCGGAGCTTTCCCGTTTCCTTTTTCGCGTTCATGAATCCGAATACAATCAATCGGCCCGTGTCGCATGATGTTTTCGCCATAGTCCAGAATCAGACAGTTCTTCTTTCCGGTTTCAGGCGACAGACGGAACCCGCGCCCGATCATCTGCACCAGCAGACCGGGCGAGTTCGTCGGACGCAAAAGGGCGATGCAATCGACATTCGGCGCGTCGAAGCCTGTGGTCAGCACATTGACGTTGCACAAGAATTTCAGCGGCGGCTTTGCATCGCCGAGCAAATCCTTGATTTCAACGCCCTTGAAGCGGTCGAGGATTTCGGCGCGTTCGTCAGGCGGAGTATCGCCGGTCACAATGGCAACTTCTTGATGCGCCATTTCGGACAGGATTTTTACCACATGACGGCAATGCTTGACGGACGAGGTGAAGATCAGCACGGACTTCCGATCCATCGTTTTTTCGTAGATTTCCCGACACGCGGAAACGACAAGCCGTTCCTCGTCCATCGCCTTTTCGACTTCATCGGCGATGAATTCGCCGCCTCGGATATGCAGGGATGACAAATCCGCTTCGGCTTTACCGGCATACGAGATGAGCGGCGACAGATAGCCGTGTGCAATCATCTCTTTGATGCCGACCTCGTAGCAGATTTTATTCAGGATGTTTTCGGGCTTGCAAATCAGACCGCCCTTCATGCGGTATGGTGTGGCTGTGAACCCGATTACCCGCAGCAGCGGATTCTTTTTCTGCATCGCCAGCAGGAACGTGCGGTACATGCCTTCGCCATCAGGCGCGATGCAATGAGCCTCGTCGATGATGATGAGATCGAACTTGCCGATAATATCGGCTTTGTTGTAGATGCTTTGAATTCCGGCAACGAGGATAGGCGTATCCGTATCGCGGGAATTCAGACCGGCGGAATAAACGCCGACTTCGATGCCATCGCAGAGTGCTTTGATCTTCCCGGCGTTTTGCTCAAGCAGCTCCTTGACGTGTGCAAGGACGAGGACGCGACCGCGCCACCGGCAGACCGCATCGGTCGCGATCTGTGCAATCATGATGCTTTTCCCGGATGCCGTCGGGGTCACCACGCAGGGATTATCATCATGGTTTTCCAGATATTGATAAACGGAACGAACCGCCTCGGATTGATACGGACGCAAGACCAAGCTCATTTTTGCACCCATTCAAACCGCTCCCAGCCGTAATCCACGGCAAGAGAGAGGAACACGATAAGACGCGGCTCGCATTGACGGCGGCGGGTATAGGAATGCAGGGAGCGCGCATTCAGCCCGATTTCGCGGAAATGCTTTGCCAGCGCACCATACGGACACCGGAGCTGGATTTCACCGAGCATCTTTCGGAAATAGTAGACGAATTGATCGTGAGAAACAATATCGTAAGTTTTGGTGTTGGAGTGGAGCCGGAGAACCAGCTTTCCGCGCCCGTACCGTTCCACCGTTCGGAACAGAGTGGAATGACGCGGCGTTTTCATGATCTTCCTGAAATATTCCGCGTTTGTGATTTCCGACAGCGCGCGGATCAGATTCAGATGCAGATTGAAAACCTTTTCGGTGTAGACGGATTTGTAACGCATCAGTATTTCGTATTCCAATCAAAGTTGTCGAGGTTTTTTAGGAAGCGAATGCACATTGCAGCGCATTGTACCGCTTCTGTGCGGTAATCCGAATCTTTCCCGTCCTTTTTCCCGGTAACTGCGTTGTTGACAGCCTTGATGACTTCACCGGCTTCTTCGCCGATGATCGCGGCAGCGTAAATCGGGTCGTTCGGCCAGACGGGATGGATGCTTTCGGCGCGGCGAAGCTCGTCGATGATTTCCAACATCAGAAACGTTTCGGGAGATTCCACACCGCCCGGTTCGAGTGGGTTGAACATCAATTTGCCTTTTTCGTTATACACGATTTCACCTTTTCGGACTTCACACATAGTGGGTGTGCCTTTCATAGTTTTTCCTTGATGAACACAAGAAAATGAGTTTTGCCGACCTTGCCGCCGCGATAGCCAAAGAGAGGCGGAACCGGCGACAGAGGGATGATTTTAGAAAGTTGGATTTGCTCCTCGCACCACTTGAACACGAGAACACCATAGGGTTTCAACACGCGGAAACATTCGCGGAAGCCGTAGGCAATATCTTGTTTCCAAGATTCGCCGCTCAACTTGCCGTACTTCTTGCAGAGCCAGCTATTTTTTCCGAGCTGTACCATGTGGGGCGGATCAAAGACCACCAGACGGAATGTTTCATCCGCGAACGGCATATTTCGGAAATCGCCGAGGACATCCGGCTTGATGACGAGCCGCCGCCCGTCGCACAACGTTTCGTCGGCTTCCCGGTTATCCATGAAAACGGTGTGGGGATGCTCGCGGTTGAACCAGAACATTCGGGAACCGCAAGCGGCATCGAGGATGTATTTTGTGCGCCCGACAGAAAGTTGAGTGGCTTCGGGCGAAACATCCGATACTTCATCTTCCCAGAATGTAAGCTGATCGTCCATTACTGTTTCTCCCCGGACGGAACACCAACGACGTATTGAGGCGCGACATCTGCGAGGTAATCCCACTTGACAACCAAATCCCAAGCGTACCCCTTTCGCTCAATCGGACACGCGAAATAAAAGCAATTCGGATCGTCAATCGCAATCGCACCGTACCCGACGGCGGGCATCGGCGGAACATCGTCGAATCGCAAAAGCGCGATAATCGGAAGGAACGGTTCAGGCTTTTTCATGTTTCTTATCCTTTTCGGTTTTCTTCGGAATTTGCGGGAATCGCCCGCCGATCATGCGACCGTGAACCGCCATACGCGACAGCGCGTTTGAGATCGTTTGAATCAGATCGTTTTCGGCTTGTTCGTAGGTATCGAAAAGATCGGAACGTTTCACGAATGCACGGGAAAGAAAATGATCCCGGTTATTATCGTCTTTCCAAAATTCGACTGTGCAGAACGATTCCGAGGTAAACGGCTTGTCGTAATCCAAAACGACGCATTCTTTTATCATGAGATCGGACACGCCGCATTGATAATTCGCGCAGACGCAGAATTTCTTTTCCATGCTTCACCTCACACCATGTAAGCGACGCACCCGAAACGGGTATCTTTGTCGATTTTCTTGATCGAACACCGCGCACCGCTGATGCTGGTAACGGTAATATCGAAATCGTCCGGCAAGCATTCAATGATCCAAATCGGGATAAGCATTTCCGTATCTGTGCTGCTCCACTTCTTGAATCCAAGCAAAAAGCGGAGTTCATCATCGAGCTTAAACACTTCATTCCAGAAATCCGCGTTTCTTGTTTCTTTGATATGACGGAAAGCCGGTTTTGTCCAAACTTCCGGGCTTTGATTGTAGGCGACTTGCGAAGCCACCTCGTTAGCCAAGTAGATCATGGTACCAAGAGCTTTTTCAAATGTTTCGTTCATTTCAGTTTTCCTTTTCGATTCGGTTTGCGACACCATCTTTTTCGATCACGGCGAGATGCGCGGATGCCATGATGAGAGAATAGAAATGCTTGTCGACGGCTTCGTCGCCGTTCATGCCGTGGCTAATATCTTCCAGCACGGCGTTTGCCATATCGCGAACATGCGTCAGGCGATCAATCAGCATAAAAGTATTTATCATTTGAAGATTCCTTTTCACGGTATTTTTTCAAGCGGAACAAGCGTTTTTGTGTTTTCATCGAAACCGAGCATGTGCCAGCCGTCGGTTCCTTTGATGCAGCCGATGATGGTTATTTCATGACCGGCGTGTGGCGGTTCGCTGGATGGTTCGGTGTGGGGAGTTTCTTCGTTCATTCGATCACCTCGATCTTGCCATGTTCGGCATCGTAGATTATTTGTTTGCAAAGTTCGATCAGCCTTTCGCGGGCTTCCTGTTCGGAGTGGAAACAGTACATCGGTTCGATTCGTTCATACGCGATCCCACGGCAGAGCAGCACAACGACGGAATCTTGATAAACGGCGCGGACATTTCCTTTCAGGATTTCGGCCGATTCAAAGCCGAGAAACCGGGTGGCGCGGATAATGTAGCAATCATCGTCGATGTGCCATTCAGCATGAATGTTATATAGTTCTGGCATCGGTCACCGCCGCTTTATCGAGTTCTTCGTAATAGAACCATTTGAACAGTTCAACGGATTCGCAATCCTGTTTCCACGTTTTGAGGTCGGAGCGAACAAGACAGGTAATCGACATGCAGAGCTGGTGATCTTTCCCGAAATAGATGTACCCGATCACGACGGAGCGTTTGTGTTTTTCGATAACCGGACATTCGCTCGCGTAATGTATCAGCGGCTTCATTTCTTCAAAGCCCTTTCCGCATCTTCACGAGCTTTCCGGGTTAGCCACTGACTGCAAGTGTGGGCGATGACGTTTCTGCGGTACAGAGGATGCGGCTCGTGCTTGAAATCGTATTCCGGCAGACATTCAGCGAGGACGCTCCATTTTTCGACGGAATCCCACGGGAGTGTGAGATGCCCGACGTCGCAGGAAAAGAAATCGTCGGTATCGACCACATCGCCGGACGCGGATTTGTGTTCAATCGGCGCGTAATGACCTACCGCCGTCTGGATGCTTCCGCCAACATTCACGCTGGCGATGATCGCCGCGCCCTTTTCAGGCAGTTCTTCTTTGGTATGGATCACAAGTTTCATGGTTTCTCCTTTCGAGGTTGTTTCGCAAAAGATTTTCGGATTTACCACTTTATTCCTGTTTATTCCTCTTGATGCAGTCGATTCTATTTTTGATCTTCGCAATCGCACCCGCAAAATTGAAGCGGACAATCGCATCGAGGATGAGCCATTTGAAATAGCGCGCGCTGGTATCATCTTCGGGAACCTTGACAAAATCCCACAAATTACGGATGATAACATTATGCTCCGTATAGTTGTCGACCTGCCCGATACCGCGATTCAGATACCACGCGGCTTTTTTGAGGTCTTCGATTTCCTTGTCCGCATCGCCTTTCAAACCGGAACGCCAGACGTACTTAAAGGCGTTTCCGCGATTAAAGGACATCAGCTCGGTAAAGTCGATGCATTCAGGTTCCCGCATGAAAAAAAGCGGTTCGTAATGGCGCGGATGATTGACGTTATCGTGTTTCATGTTTTTTCTCCTCAAAGTAGATGCATTTCTGTGCATCAATGGTTATTTCGACATGAGCTTTCTTTGCCCACGCGAGAATGTTGCCGGTATAGCACAATTTTTTGTGGATGCAGACGTCGCATTTGCGTTGATCGAAATCATCACACATGATGCTTGCATCTTCGTCTTGTTCTTCGCCCCATTCGCAATTCTTATTGCAGAAAAAGGTTTTGCATTTCGGATCGTAATCTTCGCTGTGCGAACAGTCTTTACAATGCTTCATTTTTGAGCCTTTCGATTTCGCGGTTGACATTCGCAGCTTCGGCGAACGCACCGGCCGCCTTTCGACAGAGCAGCTCGGCGATTTTCAGCTTGTCCGTCGACCGACCGAACACGATAGATTGAATTGAATTTGTGATTTCGATTCCCTGCCAAGCGTAATTCGCGGACAGTATCGACAGCGACACGCTACGCTTTCGTGTGGGAGAGAAACGGCGGATCGCGATTTCGCCATAACCGTTGAGATAGGCGACATCGGGAAATAGACGGATTCCGTTTTTATCGGACGGGAGTTGAACAACAGGATCACTCATTTTTGCTCCTCTATTTGAGTTTGTTCGACAGATGCCGAAGATTGAATATTCTCTTTGAGAAATTGACCGATAGCACAAAGTTGATAAAAGATGAGAAGCAGAACAAATAATATCACAAGCAAGCATCCGCCGCTATCATCGTTTACAACTTTGACACGCACAACTTCATTACGGAGATCAGGCATTTGTTTTCGCTCCAACTTCATCAAACAAAATTTGAATAATCTTCTTGACGGCTTCGGCGGAAATCGTTGCAATGTTGATGTCAGCCGATCCTGTGTGACCACCAAAACGAACAGCGTGCCCGCCAAAGTAGTTTGTTTCGTAATCAGCAGAAACGCTTATATTCGCCTTTCCGACGAATTTTTGTGCAATCGTCTGAATTGTTTCCCAATCACCGGAAAACGCAATACTGATGCTTCCGCTATTGATCTTTTTATTTTTCATTTTTAGACCTCAATTCCAGTTATGGTAAACATCGCAGTTTTCGATAGTATCAAAAGGTTTTGTTTCGGGCTTGCCGCTGCTCCAGCAACACCCATCATGATAAAAGCAGCAGTTTCCGCAGACGTGCCGCCTTTTCTTGCGCACGAAAAAGTTGGTGATTCTCCATTGGATTCTACGCGGCAGGAACCAAAAAACAATAATAATGATGCAAAAAACATCATACAGACGAGAAAAAATCACTTTCATTGATTCTCCTCCTCATCCATCCAGTCGCGTATTATTTTGAGATAGAATTCGCATCGAAATTCGCAGTTGAATTCTTTCGGTTTCAAACAGACCGCTCCGGTAAACGGACACGGTAGCCCATTTTCCCGGACGCGTTCAAGTTCATCAACAGTAACGCGATTGCATTTCTCGCACTCGCCATCGCAAGCGGGAGCAATACAGAATTCGCGTTCAGGTTGATAATCGAACGGAATCACATCAACGTGCAGTTCGGCGCGTTCAGCGGTCGAGGAATAACGAACGCCGACCACGCGATGCAATTTCCCATTCGGATAATTAACACCGTCGCCAACTTGTGGAATCCTCGTTGCGAGCGGCGGCTTTCCGCCGAACCCAACAGTCAACACACACTTGCCATCGACCTCCGCGACCTCTTTTCTATTCAACACGACATCCAGCCGATTCGTAAGTTCGTTCCAATACGCCCATTGCTCTATGCCGAGCGCATGAACGTGCCGTTCCCAATTGATGTTTGGGCCGGTAAGATGCACGGATTCCAGACAAGTGTAAAACAGTTTCGGGTTTTGACAATTCAAAACCGACCGCCGCGCCATAAACGCAATCCGCACGGAATCACCGGCGATCACCGGCTCCTCTTTGATGCTGTGCCAGACTTTTTTCATTGCTTGTTCTCCGGTTTCTTTCTTTTTCTTCGACATTGATTGTAAGCCCGAACAAGGCTTGCAAAGCTGAACGCTTCCGACCATGCGATCTCGCGAGATTTACCGGCGGGCTTCGGCATTTCCTTGTATTGCTGTACCGGCTTTTCGACATCGACCGAGCCTTTCGACGCATCGAACGAAACAACCTCAAATTCTTTTGCGAAGATAAGCGTTCCGCAGCAGTTAAGCGTAAGCGCATAATCGAGGCGCGGATCACCGTTTGAATGTTTCACTTCGCCAAAATGCGGACACCACGTCCCGCACGGAGTGGGATAGGCAAACGGGCAGGGATAGCTTCGCCCGGAGCCGCCATCTTCCCAGAGTAAAAGATCCCCATTGACAATCATAATCTTTTGATATTGCCTGAACATGATTATTTCTCCTCATGATCCGCGACGATGTACCCGTCGATGGTGTGCTTCTTCAACGCATTGATCGCCTTATCCGTGGCCGCTTTAGAGCTTTCCGCTTCGATGAACATGTAAACGGGAATATCGTCAAACATTTTCCGCACGAGATAAAGCCGTTCCTGTGCATAATAGCACGAAACGGACTTATCCTCGGACAGCGCATGATACGGAATACCGGCAACGCGCTGGGAAAGATAATGGATCGCGGTATCAAGCGTGATGTAGATTTCATTTTTGAGATCGCGGATCATGGATTCGAGACTCGCGACCATCTTATTCAGCTTGAATTTGTGCATCGTTTCTTTTTGTGCAGCATCCACGCCAACCAAAGAAACGCCGGTAACATGCGGAACCGCTTGCATGATGCTCATTGCTTTTACCAGCAAGTCAATATTCGCATGTTCGTCCATTTCGATAAGAACGTTGTATTTCATTTCAAAATTCCCCGCTTACGATGAATTTATAGTTTTCGTCCCGCACCGTTATACTCAATCCTTTGGAAAGTTGATTGAACATAACCAGCTTGCCGTTGACGCGATAAGGAACGTAAGAACGAGCCTTGTACCAGACATCCAATTCCGCGCGCATCTTCTTTCGGATTTCCCGATATTCGCGTTCGATGTTCTGTTTTCGGATCAAAACATCAATTGCTTCTTCGAGAACGGACTTTTGAACTTTTGAAAGTATCATTCTTTTTCCGCCTCGTTTTTCTTTTGATTTTCTTCCTTGCAAAGATCGTAATGTGATTCAATGTACGAACGCATAAATTCAAGTGTTTCTACCCTTGCGTATGCCTTAATGATCTCTTTTTCGATTCGTTCAAGTATTTGTTTCAAGATGATTTCCATAGTTATCATTTCGACACCTCGTTTTTCGGTATGAAATCTTCGCAGTCTTCGCAATTACACCGAGTAATGCAGCCGTTGATTTCGCAATAGGTAATTTCGGAATTAAAAATTGTTTTTCCAGTTTTGACATGCCCGCAATCATCGAACGTTTGTTCCGGGCGATTCAGCACCGTTTCAAGCATTACCTTCGGACACTCGCCGTGTGGTAAGAAATACACATACATCGGGCAATCCGTACATGCACCCGGCGCACCTTCGGTTCGACAAAAATCTTGCAGGGTTTTCATCGCACCGCGAAGCAAATCTATATCGGATTCTCTCATATTGTCCCGACCACCTTTCTGATGATTTCCCACCATTTAGCCATATCGCAATCAAAGGACGAACAACCACGCGGACATCCTTCTCTGAAAAATATCGCCATGCCGGTTTCGGAGCCTTGCGGCAGACACGACGCACAATGCGTAACGCAAAG
>Ga0265299_10005276_pt1 | contig 11996 bp, 14 predicted proteins | sample AusTroGonzalo_MG_4_FD_193485 | JGI IMG/M metagenome (GOLD analysis project Ga0265299, IMG submission 193485) | Bovine rumen microbial communities from tropical cattle in Woodstock, Queensland, Australia - Gonzalo_02 | ecosystem: Host-associated > Mammals > Digestive system > Stomach > Rumen ...
AACTTCGATAACTCGCACGTAAGCTATCAAAGAACGATTCATTAACATCAATGTCCTTGAATTTTTCAATTTGAATATCCATATTTTCCTTGCAAAAGGAGCTAAAACCACACCTATCTACCTATTACGGTCAGTATTGCGAAATTTTATATTACCTCTTAAATTTACATTATTTACAAAATCAACTCCAATAATAATAACCAAAGTAAGTTTTTTATAAACTCATTACTTTTATCTGTTATAGACAACTGATAAGACCTGTAATAAGGATGGAACATTTGTTCCCAATAATTTGTAAAATATTCCCGCCTGTGCGAGAATGATGATACCATGGAGTGGATGAGCGGGGGAGATTCCCGCCTTCGCGGGAATGACATGAGAGCCGAGTGCTGCGGCAGAGCTTGCTCTGACTTTTCCGAGGCGATCCAGTCATGCTTCGAAGAGGAATGGTGTTGCAAAGGAGTGGGCGGGGAATGTTCGGCGCAATTTCCATTTGCATCTCGAGCGCAGTTTCCTCCTACGATAAAAGGCATTTCCAATGCCTAACTTCACTCAGGATGACACCGTCAAAAGCGAGTGCGTTTTCGTCCTGCCTCCCGCGCGCATTCTCGACGCAGTTCCATCTGCCTTCCGCGCACATCTCGGTGCGCACTTCTTCCGCGTTCCCTAAAACTTTTTACTACTTTTCATTACATGATCAAATCGCAAGTTATCGTGCATCCTTACGACATGGCGCAATCCGATTGGGTTCGCTGCATTTTGCCTTTCACCCAGTTCATGGGCCAGAACGATTTTCAGATTGTCCCGTCCATCACTGGTATCATCTGCTCTAACAAAGAGGCACTCAAGCAAACTCGAGCTGTCATTTTGCAGAAGCCGACGGCGCCGGGTCGAGCACAGATTGCGTTGTACTACGCCAAGATTAAAAAGGAATGCGGGTTCAAGCTCGTGACGGACTTGGACGATTTGCAGTGGGATCTTTCGCCGGTCATAGCTTCGTACGCGAAGGAAATTCCGAATCACGACCAGATGATGCAGGCCAGCCTCAAGCAGGTGTTGCCGCTTTTCGATGTGGTGGTCTGCTCGACGCGTTACCTCGCCAGCCGCATCAAGTCCGACCTGGGCGTAAATGCGGTTGTGATGCCGAACGGTATTTCGCAGTCGCTGTTCGGAATGAACAAGAGAACTTCGGCCTTCACAGGAAAACCGAAAGTCATGTACGCCGGCAGTCTCGGACATTTCACGAACGAAATTCCGGGCGACCTCGAGGGCGCATGGATTCCCTGGATCCGCAAGCACATCGAAGACGGGAGTATCGACTTCCAGATTTTCGGCGAACCGGATTTCTTGAAGGACCTCGACGGAAAATTCACGAAGATTCCTTACACGAACTTTTTGCCGTTCGCATCGACGGTCGCAAGTTACAAGCCGGACTTTTACATCACGCCGCTCGCGAACAACAATTTCAACAAGGCGAAGAGCGACTTGAAACTCAAGGAAGCGGCCGCAGTCGGAGCCGTCTTTATCGGAAGCGACTTTGCCGGAAGTCCATACAGCTACGCTCCCAAGGAACAGTTGGTCGGCGCAAGTGCAACGGCCGATGATCTCGACGCGATTTTCAAGAATCTCTGCGAACCGGAAAAATTCATGCAGGCCATCAACTGGCAGTATCAGGCTCTCGAAGAAAAGCATTGGGCGCACGAAGATCCGGAATTCCAAAAGAAATTCGTGGCGACATATTTGTAAAGCACCTTCGGCGCAGTTTCCTTCGCACGTTCGATTCGTTGCAATTTTCTACGGGCGAGGGCCCAGCTGCGTTTGGGCTTTTCCTGCATTTTCACTTTCACGCAGCATATTGGCGACACGTTCGATTTCACGTTCACGAATCACTTCGTCAACGTGTCTGCGGAAAAGTTCTTCCGTGTGAATCCGGAAAATTTCTTGTTCCTGTTTGATGTAAGACGAGAAGCTCTTGACGTACAATATGAAGATCAAGACCAGCAGCGATTTTTCAAAAAGCCCGACACCGTAGCTGCCGTCAAACCCGATTGCCGTGAGCACGACCGTCAACAATTCAACGTTACCGGCTCGGCAAAAAATGACGGTAAAGCACAATATCGATAGGATAATCCACGCATTCAAAAATTTCTGGGGAAAGCGTTCCTTGAGAATCCCACGCTGCTGCATATATTTTTCCTGACTCTTGACCATATCATTAAAGATCAGGTAATGCAAAAAATATCCGACAAACGGGATGCAGGTGAGGAGGACCGAACTCATCGGTGAAAAATGTGTCGTCGTCAAAATCCGCAAATTCGAAACGGCACGATACAGCCACGATAAAAACCGAATGAAAAAGAAAACCGCCGACAGGAACATCGCGGCGCCGACGCAAAGCGAAAAGACCACATGAAACATCGCCAAAAAGGCCGAGACATACGGATTCAAAATATTTCGCTCGGCATAGAGCCCAAACAGGAATACAAAAATAAATTGCAGCCATAAAAGGACAAAAAGGATCAAGACTGCCTTAATCCAAAAAAGTACCCGTTTGGCGCGTTTCGTATTATCCTGCATAGATTCCCTTCTCCAAATATAACATTTAAAGGTATCCCCATGAATCAGCCTGTTCTTTTTTCACGGAAATAACCTTACAGATTCAGTTATATTGCACAGTTTTAAAAATCAAGGTATGTTGATACATTGTAAATATTTAAAATAACTTTTTCAAGGTTTAACGCCATATTTTACAATTTATCAACGCTATTATAGGTTTGTTTCACGTGAAACATCTTTTCGTGGAAAAATATGAACATCTGCTATCAACAAAAATTAAGACTCATTTTGTTTTTAGTTTTCGATAAAGCTCAAATGTTTATAATATGGCTCCGATTTATTAACACATATCGGTAGCGGATAATCCACAAAAACAAAGAACCGAGCCCTTTATGGAGCTCGGCGTTTAAGAATTATTTGGATTTTTTCAACAATTGATTAGAATTTCACGGTGCGCGGCGGTTCGGTGAAGCTGCAGAACGTGGCGGTTGCATCCTTGAAGTAGAGGACTTCGGTGTTTTCGTCATCCGGGGAATACATGCGCTTGAGTTCGGGATAGGCTTCGAGCATGTGGACCTTGGGTTCACGGCGGTCATCGCGAACGAGCGTTCCGGAAAGACGGAGCCATTTATTGCAGGTCTTGTTCATGGCGCAAAGCTGTACCTTGCCGTTCTTCTGGATCTGCTTCGAAACGTTCTTGGACTTGCCCGTCTGAATATAGAGTTTGCCTTCGAAAATTTCGATGGTGCCAAACGGACGTACTTTCGGTTCGTCGCCGTCAACTGTTGCGAGGAAATAGGCCCCGCATTCCTTGATGAAATTCTTGACTTCTTCCATTATGTTTTTCCTTTATAAAGCGTGTCTAATTATCATCAATATAAATAATTCCCCATACAATTGGTCATATAATACAACTATACCGACGAACTGCGAAAAATTACATTCGAAGTGCCAAAATTCATCATCGAAAAAATGGACTGGGTCCTCCGAAGTTTTTACCCATTAGGTTGAAGCCTTCGCCATCACGTCTCGATAAATCTTTTCCATATTCGCACTGAAGCAGCAGAAGATAACCTTCTTAACAATCTTCGCCGAGAATTCGCGAACAGTTTTCACGGCAATTTCCGTAGCATCTTTCCAGGGGTAGCCATAGACACCGGTAGAAATAGCGGGGAACGCGACCGTCTCGCAGCCGTTTTCTTCGGCAAGCGCAAGGCAGTTTTTATAGCAAGATTCCAGAAGCTTGGGTTCGCCATGTTTGCCATCGTTATAGATTGGACCTGGAGTATGGATGACGAACTTTGCCGGGAGCCTAAAACCCGGAGTGATTTTCGCCTCACCAGTCCTGCAACCGTTCAAAGGAATGCATGCCTGCAAAAGTTCCGGACCCGCTGCACGATGGATCGCTCCATCGACACCGCCACCCCCCAACAGCGAACAGTTCGCCGCATTCACGATGGCATCGACTTTCAGCTTGGTAATATCACCCTGGATAATTTCAATATCGATCATAGCGATTCCCTTTTTCAATACTAAATATAAAACATTCCGGTCGTTGTACACAAAATAAAATGCAATTAGTATATTTTCTCCCATATCCGAAAACGTGGGCTTCCAGGGAGCAATTTCATGAGAAAGATAATCCTTATTCTATCCATCGCAGTTATGAATGTTTTCGCAGCCGACTGCGTCCACAACTTTTTTAACTTATACCTGAATAATATCGTCATCTACGACGAAGAATACGACGGACTAGTTCCGGACAGTATCATCGGAATTTCCAGTCCCCAAAATGAATACGACACCTCCTATACCAAGAATTACTGGAACGGCCACAAGATAGACAGCATTGTCACAAAAATGAGATTTAAAAATCCATTGGAATGGAAAACCGAAGTAACAATTCCAAATAAGGAAGTTAGCGCAGAACAAAGAACCAAGTTTAGGTTCATCTCCATTTCAGGATATCAAAACACGCACAATGAGTACCTAATCTACCGTGATTCTGAAAAAGATTCTATTTACTATACTAAAGATTTTTTCCCGGAAAGAGGTCAAAGCCAAAAGACCGAGGTCACGGCCGTCATCCGTAACGACACCCTATTTATACATGAATTCAATGTCCACTATAATGTCAAGCACGACTATTTCGTCGTGAATAATGCAGACGACAATAACAAATGCTACTATTATATGGATTCGCAGCATTATACTTATGAATATAAAACTAGGGGTGATACTCTTATCGAAAAGATGAACTATACTGCGGATGTAAGTAACACTACATTCTATGTTCCCGTTTATACCAGCGAACATACCACGGGAATTATTTGCAAGGATAAACCGGTCTTTGTACGCCCCACATCAAAATCGTTCGACATCCTCGGCAGACCTGTAAGGAACGAGCATACAATAAAGGTGATGAAATAGAACATATCGCCTCATAAGGTTGAGTAACCTTGAAAATATTAAAGCATGTTTGGACACCTTGTGTCCTACCTTAATCGGCTCGGAAATAGAAACAAATATATTTGTTTCTGCTTCACTCGCCTCATAAGGTTTCACGTGAAACATAAGCGAGGTGAGTGCAATGAAAATATACTTGTATATTTTCATCGAAGTGTCCCAACATAAACCAACATCCCAACTTAATTGGGATGTTTTTTCATATATTAAATATAGAGGGTTTTTATGAAGATTGAACATGTAGCAATATGGGCAGAGGATATCGACAAGGTTTGTGAATTCTACCGAAAGTATTTCGGTGGGGTAGTCCAGCCACTCTATCATAACCCAGCAAAACAATTCACTAGTAGATTCATTACCTTCGACGACGGCGCCCGCCTGGAAATCATGCACCGCCCGGATATAAATATTGAAACAGCCGAAATGTCCCAACATCCGGAGCACATCGGTTTCGCTCATGTTTCCTTTTCTGTCGGTTCAAAAGAAAAGGTAGACCAGCTTACCCAACAGATGTCCGATGACGGCATCACCATAGTCGGGCAACCCAGAACTACCGGCGACGGGTATTACGAAAGCGTTGTCCTCGATCCCGAAAGCAACCGGATAGAAATTACCGTTTAATATACCCATTACTTTATCCTAGCCACTTTTTGTATATTACAATACATGAAGAAGAAAATTATCCTTATACTATCCATTTTTATTCTATTCTCCCAAGTTTCTGCTAATTGTCTCCAGGCCATTTTCGAAATGGAGAGAATGGAAATCAACATGTTCGATGAAAACGTCAACGGTCTTGTACCTGACAGTGCATACTGGGATAAGGGAACAGCCGAAAGCAGAGGCAAGTCCATCTACATTTGGAAGGCTTACTGGAACAACGAAAAATTAGACAGCATTTACGAAGCCAATCTCCGCAACGGGGAATGGACGTATCAAACCACAGTAATCCCTCACGATAGCATCAAGGTTACCCACGAAGGAAATGTTTGGAACATAGGTGGGTCAATAGATGATATGAAAAAACCGATAGTCATCTATTATGACGGGGATTCCGTAGCTACAACCACCTATGAAGAAGACGGCGAATACACTTTCATCTATGTCATGAAAAACGATACAATCTTTAGAGTAGATGAAAATGATATCATCGTCATGGACGAAAAAGATACCAACACATGCTACGAGAAGGATGGCCGCGATAATTACCAGACTACATGGTACCGCTACGAAACTGGTTTTATAGATGGAAGACCTACACTTACCAGGACATATATAGAAGATGGGCTCGACCACAAAACAGTCACTTACTTTTTCCACGAAAAGAAAAATGGTCAAACATCAATTCACAACAGCAGGCGCCCATCGCTATATTTCAAAAACTATAAACACTTCGACTTGATGGGACGACCCGCCAAAGGGAAGTATACCGTCCGCTTTTCGAAATAACCATCTACTTAAAAATGTTTGGGCTTTGACAATGTCAAAGTCCTTTTTTATAACTCCACCTTCATCAGATTAGAATGTTGAGGTCTATAACAAGTTATAGACCTACATGCTCATACTCGGTCATAAAAATATACAAGTATATTTTTGCGACTCTCGCTTTAACAATTTCTCAACATTTATCAAAATGTTATCAACATATATTTTATGAATTTTATGGGGCGGGGGAGCTTGTTGTTTACTTTCTAAAAAAGTTATGCTAAATTTCAATTCGGACAAAGAATGTTTGGAATGTTTGGACACTTCGTGTCCTACCTTAATCGGCTCGGAAATAGAAACAAATATATTTGTTTCTGCTTCACTCGCCTCATAAGGTTTCACGTGGAACAATTCATTAAAGTCCAAATATAAAGAACTTAACTGGATCCTTTGACTTCGCCTAACGGCTTCGCTCAGGATGACAGTGGCGATCAAAAAGGCAATTCCGGTACTGAGACCGGAATGACAATGTGAGAAAAGACTTGAGTTATAAAGATAACACTGAACAGAAGAATCTCTTGAACCAGTTCTTGGCAGAACATGGTGTTCAACTGTCCGAAGAAACTCTCAACAAGCTTTATCAGTTTGCCGACCTGGTTGTTGATACGAAGGAATTCGGAAACTTGATTTCTGCAAAGGATGCAGGAAAGTTTTTGTCGAGACACATTGCCGACTCGCTCGTTCCGTTTGTATTTATGAGACGAGAGAATACTCAGGATGACACACACTCATCGCTGAAATGGGCTGACATGGGTGCAGGCGCCGGATGTCCAGTTTTCCCACTTGCGATTGCAATGCCGAATGTTCAGTTTTTTGCTGTCGAACCGCGCCATATGCGCGTGAACTTTATGCAGATGGTCAAGGAAAAGCTCCACTTGGACAACATGACCGTCGTCGGCAAGCGCTTCGAAACTTCCGGTCTTACAGACCTTGACTTTATCAGCTGCCGCGCCCTCTCGACTTTCGAAAATGATTGGGAACGCGCGCAAGCCGGACTCAAGAAAGGTGGCACGTTCGTCACCCTGAAGAGTTACAATAATATCGTCCATTTAGAAAACGATCCCAAAGTACATATCCAAAAGTATGTACTTCCAGAAGAAGAACAGGTGTACGCTTTAGTCACCCGAGGTAACAATGAGTAAGATTATCGCCATTTGCAACCAGAAAGGTGGAGTCGGTAAAACTACAACGGCCGTGAACTTGGCCGCCAGTTTTGCAGCCCTTGAAAAGAAGACTCTTCTTTTAGACATGGACCCGCAAGGTAACGCTTCGCAGGGTCTTGGTTTCATGGAATCCCAGGACATGGATATCCACGAAATCTTGGACATGGCTGGAAACCCGGACAACCTCACTCTCGAGAATATCAAGCCGGCTATCTTGGATACGTCGCTTCAATACTTGAAGGTCATTACTTCTGGACCGGACCTCGCTGTCATGGAAATCGAACTCGTGAATGCCATGAGCCGCGAACGTAGACTCGAACGCGTGATGAACGTGTTGAAGCAGGAATTCGACTTCATCATCATCGACGCACCTCCGAGCTTGAACTTGCTCACGATTAACACGCTCACGGCAGCAACGAGCGTACTCATCCCAGTGCAGTGCGAATATTACGCCTTGCAGGGTATGACCGAACTTTTCAAGACGATCCGCGAAGTTCAGAAGAACCTGAACTCGAACTTGAAAATCGAAGGCGCCCTCCTCACGATGTACGACTCTCGCCTGAGCCTCTCGAAGCAGGTCGCCGAAGAAGTTCGTGAAAACTTGAGCGATACCGTTTTCCAGACGATGATTCCGCGTAACGTGAAACTTTCCGAAGCTCCGTCTCACGGAAAGCCGGTCATCCTTTACGATGTCCAGAGCACGGGTTCGCAGGCATACATGAAACTCGCCGAAGAAATTTTGAATAAGGATAAGTAACCAGTCACTTATAAAAATTTACTGGATTCTTCACTCCGTTCAGAATGACTAAATAGGATAACAAAAAAAGTTGACCCCGGCACTGAGGCCGGAGTGACAATGTGAAAAAAGACTTTTATTAGGAACTAAAAAATGGGTAAACAAGCACTTGGTCGCGGTCTTTCAGCAATTTTCAAAGCACACGATGTTCTCGGCAATTCTGTCGATAACGCTATCAACAATTCCGCTGCTCCAGAAAACACTGCAGCGGACAACCAGAAGATTGTCGAAATCAACATCGACTTGATCGACCCGAACCCGTTCCAGCCGCGTAAGTTCTTCAACGACGACGAACTTGTTGAACTTGCCGAAACCATCGAAAAGCACGGACTTATCCAGCCGATCGCTGTTCGCAAGGTGGGCGACCGTTACCAGATCATCAGCGGTGAACGCCGTACCCGTGCATCTAAACTTGCCAACTGCCAGACCATCAAGGCTCAGGTTTACGAAAATCTCGATGACAAGACCATGAGCGAATGGGCTTTGGTCGAGAACATCCAGCGTGTAGACTTGAACCCGATCGAAATTGCACAGTCTTACCAGCAGTTGATCGACAACCACAATTACACTCATGAAGATCTCGCGAAGACGGTGGGCAAGTCCCGTTCCGCCATCACGAACTCGCTCCGTCTTTTGAAACTCCCGAACCAGGTGCAGGCCTGGATCCAGGAAGGCAAGCTTTCGAGCGGTGCAGCCCGCGCCCTCTGCAGTGAAAAGATTGCAGACCCCGAAGCTCTCGCACAGCGCATCATTGCCGAAGGTCTGAACGTCCGCCAGATCGAAGCCATCAGCCGCGGCGAAGACCCGTTTGCCCAGGCAGCGGAAACAACACAAGCTCAGGAAACCGAAGAAGTTTCTGTCGAAACAAACGACGAACTCCCTCCGGAAGTTCACGGCAGCAACGAACCCAAGCCGAAGGTCGAACTCAGCGCCGACCTCAAGAATTTCGAAAACAGACTCGAAACGTTCTTCGGCACAAAGGTCGCCCTCAATCCGAGCGCCAAGGACCAGACCAAGGGTACCATCGTCATCAACTACTATTCCATGGACGACCTGACCAGAATCCAGGAAATCATGGAAAACCGTTAATGGTAAAATTGTGAGTCGTAAGTTTTACACTATCCAAATCATTCCGGAAAATCCGGAAGGCGCAAGGAAGTTCCGCATTTCGAGTAAGCAGTTCAAGCTTTTCAACATCGGACTTGCCGTTATCGCCATTATTCTCGGATTGTTCATATTTCATATCGCAAAAATCAACAGAACCCTTGCGAACTATGAAAAAATGCGCGTGCATAATGCCCAGTTGGTGAAACAGAACGCGAACTACGAAGAACTCTTCTCGCGACTCGACTCCCTCTGGATTATGGAAAACCGCATCCAGAACATTTTCGAGACATTCCTGGAAAACGACTCCAACAAAATCAACAGCATTATCGAGCGCAACCGCTTTGCGCACGTCCCGTCCCAAAAGAACAGCATCGATTTCGAAGGTATCCACAACTGGCTTACGACTGACGAAAAAATCAGAATGGAACGCATCCCGAACGTGATTCCAGCAGTCGGCATCATCAGCAAGAAGTATTCTCTCGAAAACAAGCACTTGGGTATCGACATTTCGGCACGTAAAGGAAATCCGGTTTTTGCCTCCGGTAGCGGAAAGGTCGTCTTTGCCGGAAACAGCGGCGACCTCGGGAACACGGTCGTCATCGATCACCAGAACGGTTACAAGTCTTCTTACTCCCACCTCAAGACTATCAGAACTCGAAGGGGAGCGAATGTGACCAAAGGCGATGTCATCGGTTATGTAGGAGATACCGGTAACACGAGCGGTCCACATCTTCATTATTCTATTACCAAGGATAATATTCCGCAAGATCCGGAAACTATCTTCACGTACTAACATTATATTACATACTAAAGGGGAAAAGTATGGCTATAAAGGGTGAACAGGAATTGACCCAGGTCGGAAATACCGTCCAGGTCAATGGAGATATTGTTGGAAAAACAGATTTACGCGTCAGTGGAAAAGTCTATGGCAATGTTTCCATCGATGGTGAACTGATTCTCGAAAAATATGCTTGCGTGGAAGGAGACGTCAAGTGTGGTTCTGCTATTCTAGCTGGAGCTATCAAGGGCAATGTCGAATGTAAAGGCAAGCTCTATCTTCAGGACAATGCCCAAATTATCGGTAACGTCAAGGCCGATCAGCTTATCATTAACGAAGGTGCCATTTTTCAAGGTTCCTGTGAGATGAATACCGGCCGCAAGGGGAAGGAAAAGTAATCAACCACCTATATTAAATAATACTAGATATATTTATATATAGTATTTAATATTTAATGTGGTGAATAGTGGATAGATTTTTGAATTTGGAATTGTAAGTCTATAATGCTCAACAAGATAGAGAAATAAAGAAAATGTTGATTAATGTTGAAAATTCGAAATCTATTCACTTTCTTCAACGTTGACAGATGTTGAAGCCCAGTTTTCAATGTTAATTCACGAGATGGTCACGAAAGTATGTTGAAGATTCAGGGTGGACGGGGCCAAAAACTCAAAAAAAGTATGAAGTTCATCACATTAATGACAAAAAATATGATATTCCTCACGTTTTTTTGTTCTTAATAGCTATATTCTAGTACGTTTCACGTTGTTTGTATATGGAAAAGAAAGTATTGAAGATTGGTCAGATATCGGATCCCCATATTGGTGAGGATTCTGGCCTGGTGCAGGGGATTGATGTTCGCAAGAACTTTTTGACTGCATACCGCTCCGAATCTATGAAGGATTTGGATCTTTTGGTGCTTTCGGGCGACTTAGCTAGTGAAAACGGTGAACCGGGAGCCTATTCCTTTTTTGTAGACGTGTTGAAAGATTGCAAAGTGCCGGTCTGCATTATTCCGGGGAATCATGACAATCTTTCGGAAATGGAAAAGTTCTTTGACCTGAAGGGAAAAGTCCACAACGGCAAATGCTATTACCGTTATGATATTGCTGGACGTTCCATTTTGTTTTTGGACAGTGCCGACGGTACCGTTTCCAAGGAACAGCTTGTATGGCTTGAAGAAGAAGCTGCAAAGATCAAGGACGAGGTTCTTTTGTTCCTCCATCATCCGCCTTGCCTTTGTGGACACAAGTTCATGGATTCGAAGTATTCGATGAAGAACATTGTCGAAGTGCAGGCCACGCTTTCGAAGATCAAGAATATCAAGCATATCTTTGTAGGTCATTATCATTCCGAAGGTATGGTCGAGCTTGAAAACCAGACGGTCTACATTACTCCGTCGACGCAGATGCAGATCGATCCGACGCAATCGGTATTTTGTTTGCGTTCTACGGAACCGGCTTGGCGTGTCATTGAATGGGGTGAAAATTTTTTAGAAACGAAGGTTTATTTTTAAATAACCCCTTGAAAAATCTCAAATCATTTATTAAATTTGGGTCAATGGCGGTTTAGCTCAGCGGTAGAGCACTGGAATCATAATCCATTGGTCCGGGGTTCAAATCCCTGAACCGCTATTACAAAAAAA
>Ga0265299_10005278_pt1 | contig 11995 bp, 5 predicted proteins | sample AusTroGonzalo_MG_4_FD_193485 | JGI IMG/M metagenome (GOLD analysis project Ga0265299, IMG submission 193485) | Bovine rumen microbial communities from tropical cattle in Woodstock, Queensland, Australia - Gonzalo_02 | ecosystem: Host-associated > Mammals > Digestive system > Stomach > Rumen ...
GACGGATTCCGTTTGGAGCATTCCCGTACGGAACTCGAGAGGGAGCGCCTGAAACGCGAGCAGGACATGGATCTTGATCATAAGGAAATGCTCAATAGGCTCGAGCTCGCAAAGCAGGGGATGGCTCTCCGTAACGAAAGAGAAAACGCGGAACATAATCGTAAACTGGAAATGGAAAAGACACAGGCCGAGTCCCTACGCGAAATCACCCGCCTTTATTCCGATATGACCCCCGAGCAGATCATGGCCTCCAATCCCAATATCACGCCTGAGGTCACCCAGGCGTTTGCCGAAAAGTTCAAAGCCGAGGCGGCCGCCGCGCACGCTCAGTCGAATGATGACAAGACCACGCTGCTCATGCAGCAGCTCCTGCAAATGAAACAGCAGGAGCTCGACCGGACGCGTGCGGACGCAAATGCGAACAATGACCGGGTCGTCGATGTGATGAAATCGACAGTGAACGCCGTCGGCGGCATGGGCCAGATGAACAGGACACAGCCCCAAAATCCGACTGCGGGGGTCTGTCCTGTTTGTCACGCATATATTGAACCCGGTGCGGCTTTCTGCCTCAAATGCGGACATAAACTCTGAAAACGTCCTTCTGTGCCTCAACGATTGATTCAGGTTCGACCATGATAAAGTGTCCGAAATGCGGTTCAGGGGTAGATGACGACTCACGTTTCTGCCAATTTTGTCAAGAGCTGATTCCTCTGAAAAACGATTGGCAGAGTGGGCATGAAAAAGTCGCTCCCGCTGCGCAAACAAGCAAGGGAAGCGATTATCGGTTCACGTCCGCGGGGCAGGACACATTCGTCTCGATAGGCGACAAGAACGTGATCCCCGGTGATGTGATCGGGAAACAAATCAACGTCGAAAAAGGCGGCTCCGCCACGTTTATCAATCACGAAAACGAGGCGGACAAGCTGGCGGGCCAGTGCCATGCCTGCAATCAGAACACCAGGGCTGACCGTTCGTTCCTCTGTCCCCGATGCAACCAGCTCACCTGCGAAGACTGTTACGACCGGGGAACCAATCTATGCAAGACCTGCCGGGAAGCCGAGTACAAGAAAGCATTCCATAAAGCCAGGAAAAACGAGGACGAGGACGGCTGGAATTTTCTTTCTTCGGAAAGCAGCGTGGAATTGGAACGCTTGCGCGAGTTCTATAAGATCGAGCCGAGCCGAGCCGCCGTCCTACAAAAAGAAGTGATCGGAACCGAGTGTGAACCGGTGGCCCTGGACAACCATGATCTATGGATCTTCGACGACGGCCTGATGGAAGAAGCCTGTCGGGGACTCTGCAAAAGCCTGAATCGCTATCCCTATACGACCGCATTCCATTCCAGGCTCCTGTATGTCATCCTGAACGCGCCATCCGCCGATCCCGGCAATCAACTCGAGGCACGAGCCGCCGATATTATCGACATGGCGTTCCAGGAAGGAAACGATTCTCTTGACATTTATCTGGTCCTGATCGACCAGGTGTTGAACGGCCGGGGCTTTCCCGTCGGCATCCGGGACAAACTGAAAGACATTTTTACGGAAGCTCCCGCTCCCGACGACCTCGCATTTGCGAAATTTCTGTTGAATAGAGCGCAAACGATCTGGCCTGAGAACATTCACCTGAAATGCCGGTATATTTTCTATCTGCAAAAACTATACGAAGCTCACGATTTCTCTCGGGACAGGCAGCTCGCACGGCAGGAATTGTCCGCGCTGAACGATCATCTGCCCGAAGAACCGTCCCCGATGTTGAGCTCATGGCTGGCGAAAATCCGTGCATTCGACGACAGCGACTTCGATCCTACGCCGGAATACTGTTCCGAACACGGTCTCTATTTCTTTATCCTGAATCCCCGGAACAGCGAGACATACTATCAAAAAGCAAAAAGCGTCGACACTTCGAAAAACCCCGATAGGACCAAATATTTCAAGCTGCTGACGATCGCGGCGACACAGTATCCCGATCCGTCTCCCGAAGCGCTGACGGAGCTGGCGGACTGCTATATCTCGGGATTCGGAACGGATCAAAACGTTCAGCAGGGACTGGAGTATTACCGGAAAGCGGCCGATGTCCTCGGGATCAGGATCGAGTTCAGCGGAACTGTTTTCACCTCGTACCGTGACAGCGGCCGGCACACGGGATACGCCGTCCCGCCGGGGATCACGGAAATCGCGTCCGGCGCGTTTTCCGATGCGGCTTTGACGACGGTAGCGATCCCATCCACCGTGGAGACGATATGCGCCGATGCTTTTTCGGGCTGCGGCGCATTGGAAACGGTCGTCCTTTCGGAAGGCTTGCAAACGATAGAGAAAGGTGCTTTCCTACGCTGTGAACACCTGCGCACTATCACGATCCCGAAAACCGTCACGCGCCTCAAAGTGGAGTTTCCGCCGGAATGCCTGGTCATGTTTGCCGGAGACGCACCGGTCAATGGATCGAAAGTCAAATTTGACGACATTGTCTTTTCCCTGCCCGATATGGCAGGCGTCAAGGCGATCGCCTACCGATTCCGGGACAGGATCCGCAGCGTGAATGATTCTGCATCCTGGTGCCATGAGGCGCTCACGGAACAATGCGATCATAATTGCGAATCTTGCCTGCTCTGTTCCGACCACGGACTCGCGGAATTGAAGATCTTGGCTTTCGATGCTTTCTGCAAAGATAGCGGAGTTTCCCTTCCCGTCGGCCCTTCTCCTCTGTCCCTGGCCGATATCATTTTCCTCGTCGCGGAACAATATCGCTCCGGGAAAGACGGCATGCCCCGGGACGACGTCAAGGCCGCCAAGTGGTACCACGTCGCCGCCGAACGCGGGAACGCGGAAGCACAGTTCAAGATAGCCGGGCTCTATTCCGAGGGAATCGGGATCGGCAAAAACGATGTCGAAGCCATGAAATGGTATCGCAAGGCTGCCGAACAGGGGCATGCGGAGGCGCAGTTTAACCTCGCCCAGCGGTATTTCAATGGCGTCGGCGTGGGAAGCAACGTGATGGAAGCCGTCAAATGGTACCGCAAGGCCGCCGAACAGGGGCATGTGGAAGCCCAGTTCAAGCTCGCCGGGCACTATTTCTACGGAACAGGCGTAAAGAAAGACGAGGCGGAAGCCTTCCAATGGTACCGCAAAGCCGCCGAACAGGGAAAAGCGGAGGCGCAGTTCGATCTTGCCCTGTTTTATTATGCAGCCAAAGGCACAGAGAAAGACGATACCGAAGCCGCAAGGTGGGCCCGCAAGGCCGCTAGGCAGAACATCGCGGATGCCTTGTCCCTGTACATCCTGGGAGAATCTTGTTTCTTCGGATTGGAAGGGAGAAAGGATTATGCCGAGTCTGTCAAGTGGTACGGCCTGGCGGTCGCGGCACAGGATAATGCGGGACACGATTTGTCTCAGTCCTATCGGGAAAGAATCGCCAGCCATCTTCGGACGATCCTATTCGCATCCGCTTCCGACAAAGACCTGGTCGACGCCTCATTGATCATTCTGAAAGAACTCTCATGCTGGGAATCTTTCACCGAAAACGACTGGACCAGACTGCTGTCGCTCCGCCCGGACTGTGCGAAATACTGCGGTTTGACCGCGGACTCCGCCGTCACCTGCTGGACCAAACTGTCTAATGATGATTGGAAAGCCCTGGCGAACAAAGCCCCCCTGTTCAAAACGATTTACGATTTGAGAACGGGGAACAATGTCGTCCAGCATTTGGCGAAACGACCGGAAATGGCAAAGTTCTGCACCTGGAGCGAGATTCCCGGAGCGGAATGGGTCAATCTTCTGAAAGAAAAGGATTTGATCGCTTCTCTACGCAACCTGGGATTCGATCCCCTTCAGCGTTGCCCCTGGGACAACTTTACCTGGGACAACTGGGTCTCTCTGCTTTCCACCATGCCGGAGCCTGAATATGTGCGTCGCAACGAATGGCATCGTTTTCTCAAGAATAATGACCCCCAACCACTTCTAACTGTTTCCGACAAGCTTTGGGCCGCTTTCGACAACAATCACAAGCCGCCGCTTCTCGTCATCGAAAAGATGAATTGGGGCAAACGCTGTAACTGGAATGTCACGGCGAAGCAATGGCTTGATTACATGATCAATTATCCCGGGCTGGCCGATGTCTGCAACTGGGATTCTTTCTCCGCCGATGACTGGGTCCAGCTGCTTTCCAAACAGCCGCAGTTCGCATCGAAATGCCGCTGCTGGAACCGGTTTTCGCCACGGCATTGGAACGATCTAATCCTGAAGCGTCCCGAAATGCAAAAGCAATTCTCCTATAACTTCTTGCATTTCTATGTGTGGAGACATATTTGGAATTATACCGAATACACCGGCGCGATCAGGGAACGTCTCTCAAAAAGCTTTGCGTTTCTGGCTTCTTCCATCTTCCTGCTGGTTTTTACCATCGTTTCCCTGTTTGGCGAAACCGGCTGGCTCAGTTTGTTTGCCGAATCCTGGAGCCACGCTCTGATTTCAGGTACGATATGGATCGTCCTGAGCGTAATTTGCGCCCTGGTGTACAGTTACATTTGGAGTCCATTCTTTTCTCGGGGGCTAAGCGGAACGACCAGGGACCGCTGGCTGAATCTTCTCTATGCCGGGCTCGCATCCTGTTCCCTTTTTACGTTCTATTACTGGTCGTTCTTTTTCTCAAGATGGTCATTGGGGATGACCATTCTAGCGGTACTGTCTCTTCTGTGCTTTACTTTTGTCATGCTGGATTCCCGGATTTCAGGCCACGGGGAGCAGTGTCATATTTGGTCTATGACAGTTACTCCTTACTTTGTCACATTCTGCTGGTTCGTACTGAGTCCGGTCACATGTTCCGACGGACTGACCTCCGAGATCGTCCTGCTGTTCATCCTCTTGTCCCTAGCTGTCTGGTATGAGATTCGTCACAAAATCAATCAAATGGTTCTTGTCAAACCGGGTCTTTGGATCATCCCTTTGATTCCGCCTTTGATCATCGGTACATGGTTTCTGCGGAGTCCGATCAGTCCGGATGCCTGCTATAACATGGCGGGCAGCTTGAGGCATTCATTCAAACATGCCAGTCAGGTGCTTTATCAGAAAGGGCAGTCCGCCGATCCTGATTATAGACGATTGTCAGGAAACTTGAATCCGGCATCAAAAACGGACGCAGGCCGATAACAGAATAATGAGAAACTTCTTTCGGAATGACCCCAACCATGAACAAAGCTAGCAGGTACCATCATCGGAAGGTCCTTTACAACCTCTTGCTGATGCTCGCTGTCGTTCTTGTTTCCTGCGGTGAAAACGACAAGGGCCAGGCAGAATTCCAGCAGGGCGAGACCGCCTATGCAGCCCGTGACTACTCGAATGCATCGCAGTATTACCAGAAAGCAGCGGAGAGAGGCCATGTCGAAGCGCAAATCTGTATTGCCAACTGCTACTGGAACGGGCAAGGCGTGGAGAGGAACGACAGGCAAGCGATCAAATGGTATTTCGAGGCGGCAAAACAGGGAAATACCGAGGCCTGGTATCGGATCGGGGTTTGCTACGCGGAGGGCCGCGGAGTCGAAAGAGATTGGGAAGCGGCGGCCAGATGGTTTCAGAAAGCGGCGGACAGGGGCCATGCGGATGCAATGTACAAGCTCGGCCAAGGTTACCGGTTTGCCCGTGGCATCAATAAAGACGACAAGAAAGCTGATGAATACTATCAGAAAGCGGCGGAAGTATGGCTAGTGGCGGCAGAACAGGGTGATGCCGAGGCGCAGTTCATGCTAGCAACATGTTACAGCAACGGCAACGGCGTGAACAAGAGTAAAACCGAAGCTCTCAAATGGTATCAGAAAGCCGCGGAACAGGGCATCGCTGACGCGCAATACCAAATGGGCCTTCATTGTTTAGGCCTTGATGCAAACAACAATTCATCTACAAAAGCCGCGGAATGGTTTCAGAAGGCTGCGGAACAAGGCCATTCGGAAGCCCAATTCGAGCTGGGAAAGTGTTATGAAAAAGGGCTCGGGGTAATTTGGGACTATGTCCAGGCATTCGATTGGTACAGCAAGGCTGCGGAACAGGGCATCGCCGACGCGCAGACCAAAGCGGATTCTCTGCTTGATACGGTCCTTTTGCTGAAAGCCGCCGCCAAAGGAAACGCGGAAGCAATGCTTGAGCTCGGGATCCGTTTTGAACAGGGCAAAAAGATTCCCAAAGATTTGAAAGAGTCTCTGAAATGGTATCGCAAGGCCGCCGAGAGTGGCGATGCCGAGGCGCAGTTCAAGCTCGCACAAAAATATATCAATGGTCTTGGTGTGAGCAAGGACGAAACCGAAGCCGTCAAATGGTATCGCAAGGCTGCGGAACAGGACAATGCTGAGGCTCAGTTCCAACTCGGCAAGTCTTATGAAAATGGTATCGGCATCAAACAGGATTATTCCGAAGCGTTCCAATGGTACAGCAAAGCCGCGGAACAGGGGCATGCGGATGCACAGTCTAAAGCGGATTCCCTGCGCGATGTGGTTCGTTTGCTGGAAAAGGCCGGGCGGGGGGATGCCGAGGCGATGTTCAAACTGAGCATCTGTTTCGAAAATGGAGAAAGTATCGCCAAGGATTTGTCCGAAGCATTGCATTGGATCCGCAAGGCCGCCGAACAGGGGCATCTCCAGGCGCAATACAAACTGGCACTGGATTATGAAAACGGTACTGGCGTTAGAGCCGACTTCTCCGAAGCAGCAAAGTGGTATCGCAAGGCTGCCGAACAGGGGCATGTCGAAGCACAGTATAAACTCGCCCTGGCATACGAAAACGGTTACGGCATAACGCAAGACCTCTCCGAAGCGGTAAAGTGGTACCATAAGGCCGCTGAACAGGGCTATGTAGAAGCATCCAGGCATTTGCAATCAGCCGAAGTGTTATTGGCCGCGCAGAATGGCGACGCCGAGGCGCAATATAACCTTGCCTTGGCATATGAAAACGGCAACGGTATGACAAAAGACCTCTCCGAAGCGGTAAAGTGGTATCGCAAGGCTGCCGAACAAGGCCATGCCGGAGCGCAGAAGAAACTGAAAACTGCCGAGTTGCTGTTAAACGCCCAGAACGGCAACTCGGAAGCGCAGTACAAATTGGCGCAAGCCTATGAAAAAGGCAGCGGCGTTACAAAAGATTTGACAGAGGCGATGGCATGGTACCATAAGGCAGCCGAACAGGGCCATGCCGAGGCACAATACAAACTTGCGACGGCTTACGAATCAGGTACCGGCGTCGGAGTCAACTTGTCCGAAGCATTGAAATGGAATCGCAAAGCCGCCGAACAGGGAATCGCGGAGGCTCAATACAAATTAGCACTGGCATACGAAAACGGCACTGGCGTCAGAGCCGACTTCTCCGAAGCCGCGAACTGGTATCGCAAGGCCGCTGAGCAGGATAACGCTGGAGCACAGTATAAACTCGGACTCTATTATGAAAAAGTCAAAACCGATTTATCCGAGGCTGCAAACTGGTACCGCAAAGCGGTCAGTCATGGACATCAGGAAGCACAGTCCAATCTGAAAAACATCGAACTGTTTTTGGATGCTCGGAATGGCAATGCTGATGCACAGTATAAACTCGGTCTGGCCTATGAAAAGGGCGAAGGCGTGGAGAAAGACACCTCTCAAGCCGTATCCTGGTTCGATCTTGCGGCCAAACAAGGACATGCCGAGGCAAAAAAAACGATTCAGAAATATCGGTTGACGATTGAGCTCCCCGACGGAGCCGCGCCGTTGGAAATGGTACGAGTCACGGCCGGATCTTTCATGATGAGTGCGGCCGATGGAAGAAATCGACCCAATGAAGTGCCACATCAGGCGACATTGACGCACGACTTTTACATTGCCCGAACAGAAGTGACGAATGCGCAGAGCAAAGCCTTGCTGGGATCTCCGAGATATTCGGATAACAGGCCTGTTCATGAAATCTCCTGGTACGATGCAATGGTTTTCTGTGAAAAGTTGAATCAATCGGGAAAGGCTCCAATCGGCTGGAAATTCACACTGCCGACAGAAACGCAATGGGAATTTGCGGCACGCGGGGGATATGACAGGATCGGGAATGTATGGGAATGGTGTCTGGATGACTGGAACGAGGACAGCAGTGCCCAGAAAGCGGAGTTTTCGCGGGGAAAGGGAAGTGAACGTGATAGCACGTTTCGCGTGTATCGAGGCGGTCCATCCTCCAGCAAGGCCAATCAATTGGCTGTTCGGAGTTACGGCTGTGCCAACAATGAGTACTCGGGCCTCGGTTTCCGTGTGGCTCTTGTTCAGGATACAGGAAGCGGTTCCGTTTCCACGACCCCGGTTTTCTTGGAAACCCGCCCAGCGGGAACGCCTCGCGGAACGACGACATCTTTGAGCACTTCAACAAGCACAACGACATCTGCCAAACAGACGCAATCGCAATTCGACGAAATCGTGTCAGCCGCCAAGAAAGGCAATGCGGCTGCACAATATAAATTGGCGAAGGCCTATGAAAGCGGTTCGAATGGGATGTCGAGGAACCCCTCCGAAGCCTTGAATTGGTATCGAAAGGCAGCCGAACAGGGAAATGCTGATGCGTGCTATGAACTCGGAAATTGTTATTATCATGGCATATTCGTGTACAGCAACTACGATGAAGGCATCAAATGGTACAAAAAAGCAGCCGAACTGGGAAGTGCCGATGCGTGTTGGGAACTTGGCTATTGCTATGAATATGGCGGAAAGGTTTACAGAAATGATGAGGAATCTTTCAAATGGTATCACAAAGCTGCCGAACTGGGAAAAGCCGCTGCCCAATACAAAATGGGTAAGCATTATCAGCGTCGCATAGGAACAGATGGCGGGATATTTAATGAACTGTTCGGAATTGAAGATTCTAATAAGACGGAAGCCATCAAATGGTTCCGTAAGGCTGCGGAACAAGGTGACGAGGATGCAAAAAAAGCTCTTAAACAATTAACCGGGAAATAAACTCTTGAGAAATAACGGAACATGCTGTCTTGTGTTCCGAAATATCCTTGCCACAAAGATGTAAAAGACGCTTTGGTCTTTCGGCAGGCTTTCCAAGCAAAAATGAACTCAAGGAGAATTGTCTTATGGACAACAAAACACTGATTCAACCGATCAAGGGGTCTGTCCTGAACAGCGATCTGGCGGAAGGGATCGCGGTCTTCGTCCCGCCGGGAATGGTCGGGATACGCCTCGAATCCGAATCGTTTTTGAGCATGTTCGGCATGACGGAATTCGGACGGCCGGAGATGGTCGTCTTCGCGCCGGCCGCGCCCGTCGAAGGCATCGTCAGGCTCTTCGTCTACATCGACAATTCGGAGAAAAGGATCTCCTCCGTCGAAGACATGCGCAGGCAGGTCAACGATACGCTCGACGTGTTTGCGGGAAAAGGGATCAAATCCGTGGCCATGAACGGCATCCGCTGCGACGACCGCCCGGCCCCGAACATCCGCCCGGAAGCATACCAGAAACAGTTTGTGGAGGAATACGTTGCCGGACATCCCGATGCGTTCGAGGCAATCTATCTCGTGGATCTCCGCGGCGGGTTCAACCGTTGCTGACCGGCGATTTCCCCAGGGAAGAACCGAAATCTCAATAAAACCTTTCTTTTTCAGTCAAAACACCTTGTTTTTCTGTTATGACATGCTATAGTATCCGTCAGAACGTCTTCCATTTTGTTTTTTGAACAGAAACGACCTGATTTCTCAGTTAAATAGTCTGCCGCAAGACGGGCGCAAACATTTCAAACATAGAAGGAGTTCGCCATGCCGACAACAATCAAATGTATTCGCGGTTTGATCGAAAAGAATCTTTCCGAAGGAAATGCTTTTTTTGTTTTTGAGCTCGCCAAGTATCGAGATGCTTTGCGGGCGGTCGGGTTCAACGGCAGCCCACTTCCGGTCGAGAGAAAAGAAGACGGTTCTTTGGTCGTGCCCGTTGAGAACTCTCTTGCGTGCATCGACCTGGAAGGTGAACGCATCATCAGGAGTCTCGACGAGCTGCACGAATTGGTGTTTGCCACGCTCAATGCATTTCGCAACCTGAGGGTCAAGACCGTTTCAATGAACGGCATCAAGTATTATCCTGATATTTCAAATTCACGCAGGTATCAGCGGCAATATGTGGAAGAATACATCGCGCAGAATCCCGATGCTTTCAACACGATCTGTCTCGTGGATAAATACGGCGAGTTCAATCTCTGATGATTCAACAAAGATATCTTCGGCAAGTACCCCAGCAAGGAGTCGATCCTGGCAGGACGCAATAACAACTATTAACCTTTACTCAAACAAAACAACAAACAAGGAGACGTAAACATGTGCGAAATCACCCAACAGGAAAGCGATTTTCTTGACGCAATGGTTAATGGGATTTGCAACCATTACGATAAATGGCTGAATAAAGAATATCGATGGCCCCAGAATCGCAATGCAAAAGATGAACAATCAACTGTCTTGATCTTTAACGAACATTCAAAACACCTTAGAAGAGGTTATATAGAAGAGTCAATTTTCAATATTTTTTATTGGGGAGGCGGAGATCGTGCAATAGCGAATATTGCGGAACGGAATGAGTTTTCCGACGCAATAAAAGCTCTCAATCTGCTCCAAAACGAACACCCGAGCCTAGATACTGTATTGATGATGGGAAATCATCCTCGTCATGGCTATACTCGCATTTCATTTTGGTCAAAAGTTCTTGCAGCTTACAAACCAGGCGACTTTTATATTTATGATTCCCGTGTAGCACTTGCACTTGTCTATATTTCGTTGACACTTAGACAACCCTGTCTGTGGAGTATTCCTCAAGATGCAGGTAACATGATGAATCAAACATTCAAGGGGATGAATATTACAGTACAGAATGCAGTTGGTAGGAATTTGCGCAATTATCATGGTGAAATATCTGTTCCAAGATCTTATCGTCTTTATCTTGAACTTTTGAGCCGTTTGGCAAACAAAAAGGATATCCTAGACAGATATAATTATCTTTCCACTAGCATAAAATCGGCTTACAATAAGATGTTTGCTTTTATACCGGATAGAAAAGAGCGTAAGAATAAATCCATCATGGCCCATTTGGAAAAAATGTTGTTCATGATGAAAGAAGACATCCTCGTGTAATCAAAAGTCTGTTGTAAGAACAACTATACTGAAATGCACCGGAGGCAGTTGATCTTGCCCCGGTGCATTTTTCTATGCAACGCACACTGCAGGATTCATGCTTGGCACATTTTGCTTAGACTTACTCCAGGCAGAATGGCTCAAGCGGGGCGTCCTGCCTGGCGAGGAAGAACGAAACGTCTTCACGGCGGAGTTCGGCGAGGCGGGCTTCGGTGAGGCTGGCGACAAGCTCGGGATCATTGCATTCCCGGCTGATGTGGGCGAGGACCAGATGCTTCGTATTCGGTGCGAGGAGTTCCTCCAGAGCCTCCATTGCATTGGCGTTGCTGAGATGTCCGATCCTGCTGGCGATGCGCCGTTTGAGCGAAAGGCGGCGGTTCGATTTGCGGAGCATCGTCGTGTCGTAGTTGGATTCCAGCACGAGAAGTTCGCAGCCGCCGAGTCGGTTTTTCACGAGATTGGAAACGAAACCGAGGTCGGTCGCGAAGCCGATCTTGTGCCCATGAACGGAAAAGGTATATCCGACTGCATGTACGTCGTGCGAAACCTCGAATGGAGCGATTTGAATCCCGCAGAGCTCGAATTCGAATCCCGGCTGGAAGAGGATGACGTTCTCCGGGACCTTGATCTTACGTTCTTGAAGCTCAGAAATCGATTCCCGCATGAGGTAAACGGGGATGTCAAGTCTTCTGGCCAGGGCGGCACAGCCGCACGGATGCACATGATCCAGGTGTGCGTGCGTGACCAGAATGCCGCAGATGGAAGCCGGATCGACGCCGACGGTTTCCAGTCTACGTCGAATCTCAATCCCGCTGAAACCGGCATCAAGGAGCAGATTGCCTTCGGGACCATGGATGACGGAGGAGTTGCCGTCGCTGCCGCTGCCGAGGAT
>Ga0265299_10005279_pt1 | contig 11991 bp, 12 predicted proteins | sample AusTroGonzalo_MG_4_FD_193485 | JGI IMG/M metagenome (GOLD analysis project Ga0265299, IMG submission 193485) | Bovine rumen microbial communities from tropical cattle in Woodstock, Queensland, Australia - Gonzalo_02 | ecosystem: Host-associated > Mammals > Digestive system > Stomach > Rumen ...
TTCCTTTTGGAGGCATGCTCCATATCACCTCAGGAAGCATTCTAAATGCAACGACCACAAACAGGTCGGCATTGTATGAGCGAAGCTGTTCAACAAAAGCCTCATCTTTGAGTTTTTCAGGCTGCAAAACCGGTAAGCCATGCTTCATGGCACACTCTTTGACCTCTGATGAATGCATCTGCTTTCCGCGACCTGCCGGACGATCAGGAGTAGTGACAACTGCAACCACCTCATAACCTGCAGATAAAATTGCTTCCAACTGCGACGCGGCAATCTCCGGTGTTCCAAAATAAACTATCTTCATAATGTCATATTATTAAAAATGCCTGACTCCCTTCAGAATCAGGCATCTTTCATCTTTTTATAACTCAACTTAGTTTGCAAGTTTTGCTTCTACGTAAGCGATGTACTTTTCAACGCTGAAACCTTCATTGCTGTTAGGATATTCAGCTTTGATGATTTTGTACATTTCCAAAGCCTTCTCATAGTTCTCAACCATCTCGTAAGCGAGACCGGCTTTCATGAGGAACATTGGGCTTGTGAATGAGTTTGCCGATTCTTTAGCAGCTTTCTCATAGCATTTTGCAGCTTCAGCAGCATTGTCAAGTTCAAGATATGCATCACCCATAGCACCAGTTGCCAAAGGTTTCACCATCTGATCTTTACCTTTGAATTCGCCGAGATACTTGATGGCATTGTTGTAATCTCCTGTGTTGAGATAGCAGATACCTGCATAGTATCTTGCGAGATTGCCTGTCTTTGTACCACCATATTCATTAATAATATCCATGAAACCAGCATTGTTACCATCACCGTTGAGAGCTGTTGCGTAATCATCGTTTTCAAAAAGCTGCTCGGCATGGAAAATAGCTGTCTGTGCTTCTGCTTCACGTGGTTCAAAAATAAATTTCTTCACTCCGAAAATTGCAAGAACAACAACAATAATGATTCCTAAGATCACCATTATAGTATTGCGGTTCTTTTCAATAAACATTTCTGTTTTACCTAATGTTGACTCAATTTGTTCGAGACGTTCTTCGTCTTTCTGTACGTTTTCTTTTGCCATATCAATACAATTTTTCGAGCTGCAAATTTACGATTTTTTTATTTACACTTGAACAAAAAAATTAATATATTTGTAAAAATTTTAATATCGACGTGTTAAATTCATAAATCATTCATTTTGAACGCAAAAGAACAAAAGTTATACGAATTTCTCTCCGATTTCATCACAGATGAGAGAAAACAGCGCTTCGAACAGGTGCTGCAATACCGCACTCGCCACCTCACAATAGTGCTGGAAGACATATATCAGTCGCATAATGCCAGTGCTGTTTTGCGCAGTTGTGACCTGACCGGAATTCAGGATATTCACATCATCGAAAACAAATGGGTTTACGATATCAACCCTGACATCGTTGTCGGCAGCAGCAAATGGCTCGACTTGCACAAGTACAACGTCAATGAATTCAACACGCCGGAAGCTTTTGACCTGCTTCACAGCAAAGGTTATAAGATTGTCGCAACGTGTCCTCATCAGAACGACTTCACGCCAGACACTCTCCCACTCGACCAGCCTATAGCCGTGGTTTTCGGAACTGAAAAGACTGGCCTCACCGACTACGCTCTCGAACATTCCGACATGTACGTCCAAATCCCGATGCACGGTTTCACCGAGAGCTTCAACATCAGTGTTTCCGCCGCCTTGTTGATGTACACATTGACACAGCGCCTACACAAGAGCGATATCAACTGGCATCTTACCGAAGAGGAAAAACAAGACATACGCCTCGACTGGACTCGCAAGTCTTTAACTCGAGTACGTACTTTTGAAAACAAATTCTACGAATTGTATCCGGAATTTAAGTAAGGTCAATTCCGTAAAGGTGCATCTTATTATATAAGGTCTTTCTGTCGATCTGAAGCAGCTTGGCCGCTACGGTCTTATTGCCCCTCGCCTTTTTCAAGACAGCGATAATCTGACTTTTCTCATCCCCTGGCTGCAATGCCAAATCCTCAACTTCCTGAGTTTTATGCATCCGGCTTGATAGTATCGGGAGATTATCAGCAACAATCTCCTGATTCTCTGCAAACAATGTGGCTCTTCGGATAACGTTTCTCAATTCGCGCAAGTTACCGTCCCAACGATGCTCTTTAAGTTTGTCGATTGCTTCTTTTGATATATGTTTCACGTCCTTGCTGAGCTCATCGTTAGCCTGAGCCAGGAAATGATACGCAAATTCCTCCAAATCATCGAGTCTTTCACGAAGTGGTGGCACTTCTATTGAGAATTCATTGATTCTATGGTATAGATCCTGACGGAAACGGCCGTCCTCAATGGCTTTTTCCAAATCTTCATTGGTAGCCGCAATAATTCTCACATCCACATTGATATCTTGCGCCGATCCTACAGGTCTAACTTTCTGTTCCTGTAATGCTCTCAACAATTGTTTCTGCACCTCGTAAGGAAGATTTCCCACCTCGTCAAGAAACACTGTACCGCCATTGGCCTCCTCAAAAACGCCTTTTTTATCTGCTATTGCGGATGTAAACGAGCCTTTCTTATGTCCAAACAACTCTGAAGGTGCCAACTCCATCGACAAACTTCCGCAGTCAACGGCAATGAAAGGTTTTCCTCTGCGTCCGCTTTGATCATGTATCATCCTGGCTATGTACTCCTTGCCTGTTCCGCTCTCACCAAGTACCAAAACAGACATTTTGGTCGGAGCCACAAGTGCCACATGCGTGTAAACTCTCTGGATGACAGGACTGTTTCCTTTTACAATCTTGGATATATCACTTTTCTGAACAGCCTTTTTCTCTTGTTTCGTTTTAACAGTCTCTTGTTTTAACGCCAGCTCTATCTTTTGTTGAAGCACTTCCGGAATAATAGGTTTCTTAAGATAGTCAAAAGCACCCAGTTTTATTGCGTTAACTGCTGTTTGCACATCAGCATATCCCGTCATTATAATAAAAGGTGTAAGGATATTCTTTTCTCTAAGATATGTCAGAAAAATAATACCGTCACCGTCAGGCAGTCGCAAATCACTGAGAATAAGCTCATATTGGCATGCATTAACCGCTTGAAATGCTTTGTCCATCGTTGACACCAGCTCCGTGTCCCAGTTATTTTTCTGAAACCATGTCTTCAACATTACGCCAAAAGCGACGTCATCGTCAACTATCAAAATCTTTTTTGACATAAAAATTCATCTGCTCGTTTTGCAAAGATATATATTTTATTTTTATCACAATACAAAAATTCTAAAAAAAATAGAAATCCGACGCCAGGCGGCGTCGGATTTCCGTAAATATTGAAAACGAGCAGAAAAATTACTTGGTTATAGCAACCAAATATTTTGTAACATTCCAGAATGCTTCTGGATTTGTGATTTCTAATGTCACGTTCTTCTTGCCATCTTCACCAACACCTGGGACGAGGCTGTAAGAATCGACTGGGTGGCTTGAGATAACAACGACCTTCTTTGCGTTGAATGTGATTGAAGTGAGGTCACGCATGTCAGCCTTTGTGAAATCCTCTGTAGGAACATTCTGCTTGAGGACGTTCTTGAGGTTTGTCATGATACCTTTTTCCTTCAATTCTTTCTTTGAAGCGCCAATGTAATACACTGCGTTCAACTCATTTGCCTGAGCAATCTTTTCGTTTGTGAGGTTTTCAATCTCGCTGTTGGCATTGTTGAGGTCTGTGTTGAGGTTTGCAACCTGTGTGTTGAGGTTTGCAATCTGACCGTCTTTCTCAACGATCTGAGCCTGAAGACCTGCAATCATTTCTTCTTTTTCAGCAAGCTGAGCCTGAAGTTTCTTCACCTGAGCGCGAAGGTTAGCATTGTTTCTGTTTGATTTAGCCAAAACATCATTCAATGAATCAAGACGAGCGTGATTAACTGCCATGACTTCCTTGATCTGAAGAAGTTCTGAAACGAGCTGATCTCTTTCACTGCCTTCCTGTTTAACTAAAAGAATTCCTTCTGCGTCGCGAATTGCCTGGAGATTGTTCTCAACTTCATTAAGAATACCCATTGTAGCATTGAATTCGTTCTCCATCTTCTGGTTTTCAACTGAAAGAGCTTCCTTCTCTGCCAATAATGCTTGATACTTCTTTGAACTCTCTACGCATGAACTCATCAAAAGAGCTACTAATGCGACCGATACAACTGTTAATACTTTTTTCATTGTGTTATAATTTTAAATTAGTCAGTGCTAACGTTATTAATTTGACACCAAAACCGTGCCAAACTGAAATTTTTTGAATAAATTTTTATATTTTATTGATTATCAATATATTAAATAGTCATTCATTTCTCGTTTTCCACACCACTTATTGTGGAAATGTGTGGAATTATTCCACAATAATCCACATCTCAGTGGTTTTACAGCGCAAATTTACGGAAAAATTTAATACAGAGCTCAATATTTTTTTATTTTTGCATAAAATTTTTCACGTGAATCGTTCTATTTTAAAATTAGCCATCCCAAACATTATCAGCAACATAACTATTCCGTTGCTGGGTTTGGTGGACATGATTCTGATGGGCCACCTCAGCTCTCCTATTTATATTGGCGCCATAGCTCTCGGCGGAACGATTTTCAGTGTGCTATACTCATTTTTCAGCTTCCTGCGCGCTGGAACGACAGGTTTTACGGCACAATCTTACGGAGCCAACGACTCTACAGAGATATCTTACTCGCTTTACAGATCAGTAACTATTGCAATATTCGCCTCCTTATTAATATTATGTTTGCAGGCACCAATTTCAAAACTCAGCATGATGTTGTTGGATGGCAGCGACGAGGTAAAAAATCTGGCCATCACTTATTTCTTCGTGAGGATTTGGGCAGCACCGGCAAATATGCTTCTTTATTGCTTCAACGGATGGTTTATCGGAATGCAGAACACGAAGATTCCAATGACAATCGCCATCATCATCAATGTATTAAACATTGTTTTCAGCATATTCTTTGTCGTGGTGATGAAACAAGACGTGGTCGGCGTGGCACTCGGCACAGTAATCGCTCAATATTGCGGACTCTCTACAGCCTTGGTTTTCATTTTTACAAAATACAAAGGTTACCTGATTAAGATTAGCTCCCATATATTATTGGACATAAATAAGATAAAAAGATTCTTCAAGGTAAACACGGATTTGATGATCAGAAGCATTCTCCTTGTTCTCACGATAGCGTTCTTTACCAACCAATCAGCTAAACTTGGAGACAACACCCTGAGTATCAACATGATACTTTTGCAATTTTTCTATATATTCTCATATTTCACCGATGGCTTTGCTTATGCCGGTGAAGCGCTTGTGGGAAAATTCATCGGCGCCAAAGACTCCGACAATCTTCGCAGCGTGGTGGTTCACCTCTTTAAATGGGGTGCTTATATCTGCGTCCCGTTCGCTATCCTTTACGCCATCTTCCCCACTCCGTTCGTAAAACTAATATCTCCTCATCCTGTTATAATCGAACAAATACAACCTTATTATATATATATGGTGCTGATTCCACTGATAACCTTCGCGGCGTTTCTCTGGGACGGAATATACATTGGAGCCACAGCATCAAAAGCTATCCGCAACACCATGATAATATCGTCGATATTTGTTTTTCTGCCGCTTTGGTATGTTTTAGTCCCGATTTACAGCAACCACGGACTGTGGATCGCTTTCCTCGGCTTTATGCTCGCAAGAGGTATTTCCATGACCTTCTTCGCAAAGAAGAATATTCTTCAACTTCCTAACAATCAATAACATGCACATATTATCAAAATCCACATATATCAAAGGCGAGCAATGCGAGAAGGCTCTTTATCTGTTTAAAAACAGACCTTTTTTGCGCGATAAACTTAGCATGGAGCAACGTGCTAAATTCAAACGTGGCACCGATGTCGGCATCCTGGCACAACAATATTTTCCGGGTGGCTTGAATATGACTCCAAGTTCCCCATCACAATTCAGCAAAAAAGTTGTCGAGACACTGAAAAACCTCTCCAACCCTGCCGTTAACGTGATGTACGAAGCCGTTTTTCAATACGACGACACGCTCATCATGCTCGACATTATAGTTCGTGACGGTGACAAATGGCGCGCTATCGAAGTTAAAAGCTCATTAAGCATCAGTCAAACATACATGAAAGATGCTGCTTTGCAGTATTACGTACTCAAAGGCTGCAACGTGCCTCTTTCCGACATCCAACTGATGTACATCAACGCCGATTATGTCAAAAACGGCGATTTAGATCTATCACAACTGTTTGTATTTCAATCTGTTAAAGATTATGCCGAGCAATATCAGGATGTGATTGCAAAAAACATCGCGCACTTCAAAGATATCATAAAACAGCCTCATTCGCCAAAAATCAGTGTTGGCGACCAATGCGACACGCCATACAGATGCGAATTTCACGGCCATTGCTGGAAAAACATCCCAAACGATGCCGACAAGCCATATACCATTGATTACAAAACTCTTTACGGACTTATTGGCGAGCGGAACCAGTCAACAGCATATCTTAACCTTCTGTTCTATCGCCCAGCCGTGCCTCTTTTTGACAGCGACAAGCCTTACACTGAGTTTATTATAGGATTCTCAATACTTTCAAACAACGGAAAATTCGACAGAATCTACAACTGGAATTGTCTTGAAGACCTATCAACATGGAAAGACAGTCTTGATATCCTCACCGAACAACTCGCCGGTTTTGAACGCGTGGTTTGTTTCGCACCGCAAAACATATCAGCGTCTTTACAAAGATTTAACATATTGGATTCCAAAGAGTTAAATTATAAAATACTCAATTTTAGAGAAGTATTGCTACAATCTGATTTCCATCACGAAAAAGTAAAATCCGACTTCTCTCTAAAAAACGTCTACGAGAGCATATTTCCGGATAAAACTCTCTTCGAGCACAGCCGCATTATCCTGAACGCATTCAGCGACAACGAAATGGAACGCGGGCTTATCACAAGCGATTTGGAGTTGGAAAACAAGGCTTTACGTGAGATTTTCAAAAAAGTTATCAACATCTTATAAACAAACAATCATTATTCATAATTTTGTGGTATGAATAATGAAAGCATAAAAAAATCGGGTTTTATAAGGACACAAGCCACCTCTCAGAGCGTGGATGTACTTAATAATCAAGGACGTATACCACCTCAAGCCGTCGACTTGGAGGAAGTTGTTTTAGGAGCTCTCATGCTCGAAAAAGAGGCAGTCAACGCCGTGATTGATATTTTATCGCCAGAGGTGTTTTACAAAGAGGCGCATCAGATTATTTTTGCCGCCATCAAGGATTTGTTCACCAAATCCGAGCCTGTCGATATTCTGACGGTAACGAATCACCTGAAAACCACCGGTGATTTGGAAGCTGTCGGCGGTCCATATTATATCTCACAGCTTACAAACCGCGTCGTTTCATCAGCAAACATTGAGTATCACTCAAGAATCATCTTGCAGAAACACATTCAGCGTCAGCTTATTCAGATTTCTTCTGAGACTATAAAAGACGCCTACGAAGACTCTGCCGACGTGTTTGATTTGCTTGATACAGCCGAAAACAAACTGTTCCAAATCAGCGAGAACAACCTGCGCCGTAACTACGACCAGATGCCCGACCTTGTGAAACTTGCTATCGACGACATCGAGAAAGCGAAAAACGCCGGTTCTGCCCTACGTGGAGTGCCTTCAGGCTACACAGAACTCGACCGCATCACCCAAGGCTGGCAGAAATCAGACCTTATCATCCTTGCTGCTCGTCCGAGTATGGGTAAAACAGCATTCGCCCTCAACATGGCACGCAATGCAGCCGTCGACTTCAACAAACCGATTGCTTTCTTCTCACTTGAAATGTCGTCAGTGCAGCTTGTCACACGTCTTATCTCTTCTGAGACATCACTCACGGCTGACAAACTGCGTTCCGGACAACTTGCAGAATACGAGTGGCAACAACTCAACACCAAAGTTACGCCGCTCATCAATGCGAAACTTTTCATTGACGACACGCCTCAGCTCTCGGTCTTCGACCTTCGAGCCAAATGCCGCCGACTCAAGCAACAGCATGACATTCAAATGATTTTCATTGATTATCTGCAGCTTATGACTGCAAAAACCGAGAAAAACGGCAACCGTGAGCAGGAAATCAGCAATATTTCCCGTTCGTTAAAGAGTTTGGCCAAAGAGTTGAATATTCCTGTTTTGGCGCTTTCACAGCTGTCACGTAGCGTTGAGACACGTCCTGGTTCTAAGAAGCCCATCCTCTCCGACCTTCGTGAATCAGGAGCTATCGAGCAGGACGCTGACATGGTATTGTTCATCTATCGTCCTGAGTATTATGGACTTAGCGAAGATGAAGACCATTCGTCAACAAAAGGTAAAGCCGTTGTGAGCATCGCTAAGCACCGTAACGGTAAACTCGGCGATGTCGAGTTACGTTTCGTTGGCCAGTATGCGCGTTTCGAAGACCTGGAACAAGATTATACAAAGAGTTTCGGCAATGAAAACAATGCCGGCAGCAATGATCAACCGACACAATTTGCACCTAATGCCAACTTCAACTCCCCTAACGAACGCAGAATAGGCTCAAGAATGAACGACGACGTTCCATTTTAAAAGATAATCGCATAACGGCTGATAAAAAAGATAAGGAGGATAAAAATCTCATCCTCCTTATCTTTTTTTATCCTTTTCTTATCCTTATTTAGCGATGCGAGTTCCAGCGTTCGGATTTCCAAGGCTTGTAGCGTCGGTAATCACCGCTTCGTGACCTGTTTCTTCCACGAATTTGATAGCTGCGCGCATCTTCGGTGCCATCGAGCCTTCTGTAAACTGACCTTCTTCAAGGTATTTCTTAGCCTCAGCGACAGTTATTCTGCCAAGAGCTTTCTCGTTTTCTTTACGGAAGTTGATATAAGCCTGCGGAACATCGGTAAGGATGTAGAACTCATCGGCCTTCACCTGCACTGCTGTGAGTGATGATGCCAAATCCTTGTCGATAACTGCTTCAACGCCAACATAATAGCCGTCTTTTTCAACAACAGGAATGCCGCCGCCACCAACTGTAACAACGATATTGCCTCCTCTTGCGAGCTGCTCAACCAACTCAATATTATTGATTTCCAACGGTTTTGGTGAAGCCACAACTTTACGCCATCCTCTGCCTTTAGGATCTTCTTTGAATATAGCACCAGTGGCGGCGGCATATTCCTCAGCCTCTTCCTTTTCATAATATGGACCGACAGGCTTTGTAGGATTCTTGAACATCGGGTCGTTACCGTCAACCAGCACACGTGTCACCAAAGTGACGATGTTATTCTTGAATCCATTCTTTGACAACACCTTGCGGAATCCTGTCTCGATAAGATAACCGATAGAACCCTGTGTCTCTGAAACGCAGAAATCCATTGGCATAGGCTGCACTTCAAACATCTTAGCTCCTGCCTCGTGCTGAAGCATCACATTGCCGACTTGTGGTCCGTTGCCGTGTCCGATGATAAGATTGTCACCATTCTTCACGAAGCTCATCAAAGCCTCGCATGTTTCTGTTACATTCTCAATCTGTTCTTTGTAAGTTCCTTTTTGATTGCTTCTCAACAAAGCGTTACCGCCGAGAGCAACAACGATTAATTTACTCATGTTATATGTTTTTAATTCTTTTTCTTATATGTTACGGAATAGCCTGATTGTGAAAGAATCAGTTCATTATCAGTCACTTTTTCGATAATCAAAGTATCCGAGAAAGCACCTTTTACAGATCCGGTGTTTTCACCATTAATAATTAAGATATCACCTTTCTTTTCCCAAGAATTGAATGTCACGAAATCAATGTTGATATCAGAAGCCGTGCCGTCTTTTTCCAATACGAAACCCTGCTCCTGAGTAAAACTCGTTTGAGGCTGCACCCATGTTCCAACAAGTGGATTTGTGCATGAAACCATCGACAACAAAAGTGCAAAAGCACTGAATAACAATACTTTCTTCATATTTTAAACAAACTATCTTGCTATCATTCCGACGCCGAGCATCACGAAGAAGACGCCAGCCCATCTTACCATCGGGATTGACTCTCCAAGGAAAAACATCGCCAGCAGCATCGTGAAAATGTAACTTATACTCGTCAACGGATAAATCACTGACAACTTATAATTTTTAAGCATAAACATGTAAACAATCATGCCAATAATATAAAACAATGCCGAGAGTCCGAGCTGCCAGTTCAGAAAACTTCTAAAAAACGACCATGACAGGTTGTATTCACAAACCCTATCCATGCCGACTTTCATGTAATACTGAGCCATCGCAAGGAATCCTGATTGTATTATCGCTATGATTATCAGTTTAAACATTAAAAATTTTTTGCAAAATTACGACTTTTTTCAATCCAAATAATAATCTTTTAAAAAGTCTTTATAATAAATTGTGAATGTATGGTCCGGATTCCTCAATACAAAAGTCTCGCTTTCAACCTCATCAACTTGATTTACAACAAGTTGCATATTTATTCTATTTGGTTCCTTGCCTTCAATAGGCACTATTTTCATCTCTTTTTGAAGAAAAAACCCTTGATTTTCAGCTTCTTTCAAAAAAGTCTTCGATTCTAAAGCCGGAAGCACTAAAGCGAAACGTCCATCAGGTTTTAAAAGGCTTTTTACTGCAACAAGTAAGTCTTTGTAACTCAATGTGTTAGTATGTCTCGCCAAGCCTTTTTTAGCCTTTTCAGGAATGTTGTCGCCAAAGTAAAACGGAGGGTTCGACACTATCAAATCGTATTTTTTCTCACAATTGGCAGCATAGACTTTAACATCCTCGTTAATGGCAGAAAGCTGCGATTTCCACGCCGAATTACCGAAATTTTGCGCCGCCTCTTCGTAAGAATCCTTGTCGATTTCAACAGCATCGGCACTTTTAATACCCTTTTGTGCGAGCATCAAAGGAATAAGGCCGCAACCGGTTCCAATGTCAAGCACGTCATCATTTGCAGATACTTCCACCCATCTTGCAAGCAATATGGCATCAGTCCCGATTTTCATTGTCGAGCGATGGTGAAACAATGCGAATTTCTTGAAAAAAAACGGGCGGCAATCCATGATTACATGTCGAGATACATATCTATCAAGCCTTCCGGAGCCTTGACTGTCAATGTTTTAGCCTTTTTATTAACTTTTTGGATGATATCGTCGTGAATTGGAATCAGGATCTCTTTTCCGTCTTTCATCACTTGGATTACAGCTTGAGTCGGGTACTCCAAAACATTGGAAATCTCCCCTATCTCGCCTTTTTCCTTATCAATCAGTTTGAAGCCAACTATTTCCTGATAATAGAACTCATCATCAGCGAGCTGAGGCATCAACTCGTTAGGCAAAAAGACCGCCTTCCCAAGAAAAACCAATGCCTGCTCAAGTTTTATGATATCCTGAAACTGCACAAACATTTTGTCGCCACTAATTCTATAATAATCAATAAAATACGGAATAAGAGCTCCTTTTTCCTCAATCAACAGATAGCGTAACTCTCTAAAATCGGAAGGATTGGCAACGTCAAGTTTTATGGTTATTTCACCTTTCAAACCATGCGTTTTTGTGATTTTTCCAAAGAAAAAACAATCGTCTTTTGTCATATTCATATTTTTTGCAAAAATAATGATTAAAATATTATCTTTGCAAAAATTTGGAAACGATGTTGGAAAATTTGTATTCTATTCTGCAACAGACACTTACGATAACTGCCTTTGTTATCGGCATGATGATAATCATTGAGTTTATCAATGTGAAGACCGATGGTTTGTGGTCTAAAAAACTGCAGGCCTCGCCTTGGGTTCAAATACTTATTGGAGCTATCATGGGCATAATCCCAGGATGTTTAGGAACGTACACCATAGTTTCGCTTTACATCCATCGCGTTGTAAACTTCCCGGCTCTTATTGCCGCTTTGATAGCCACGGCTGGTGATGAGGCATTCTTCATGTTCTCAATG
>Ga0265299_10005285_pt1 | contig 11986 bp, 39 predicted proteins | sample AusTroGonzalo_MG_4_FD_193485 | JGI IMG/M metagenome (GOLD analysis project Ga0265299, IMG submission 193485) | Bovine rumen microbial communities from tropical cattle in Woodstock, Queensland, Australia - Gonzalo_02 | ecosystem: Host-associated > Mammals > Digestive system > Stomach > Rumen ...
AATCCAAGATATGGAAAATATAGAAGACATTTGCATACGTTTTGGAGAAAGACAAGATGTATATGCAGATAGAGTTATATATGTAATGGCTGTTGCTATATATCATATATTTGATTGGATAAGAAAACATGAGAGATTACTATGAGTTTTATGTATGATTATATGTGTTGTAGAAAATGTATGAATAATCCATTAAATAATCCATATGCAAGTGGTATATGCCATTGTGTATTACCAGCTATAACAGGATTAAAATGGTTGCCATCTGATGACCCAACAACTAAGTTTTGGTTAATGAATAATTCAAGACCATTTCAGACTGTCAGCGAATGGGTTTATAATACATTTGGAATACGAGAATGCTAAAAAATAAGGAGATACAATGGATAAGGATTATATAAAGAAATTTAATGATTGGAGTGAGTTTGTTGCTAATGCTCTTGATGATGGAGATGAAGCAGTTGAAGATATTCTATACTATCTTACATGTGGAATTGTAAGTGGATTATATGATATAGCAGAAGAACTTAAAGAACTTAATGATAATTTTAAGCGTCCGATTGTTGTTGATAAAATGTGATGATAGATACATTATACGATAAATTTAAACCATGGTCTGCAAAGGGTTCTGTCTATATTATATCAGATACACATTTTGAAGATGAAGATTGTAAATTGATGGATGCTAATTGGATAGAACCCCAAGAGCATATTAACATAATTAAAAAGACTGTACATAAATGTGATGCCTTAATTCATCTTGGTGATGTGGGTAATCCTAAATGGCTAGAACAAATTAAAGCTTATAAGGTTTTGATTATGGGTAATCATGATGAAACAGCTACGCAGTTTAGACCATACTTTGATGAAATATATACTGGCCCATTATTCATAGCAGAAAAAATATTATTATCTCATGAACCAATAATTAGTGGGTCAATGTGGTATAATATTCATGGGCATGACCATAGTAGTAATGATAGATGGTCATATAATCATATGAACGTAGCTAGCAATGTATTTAATTTTAATGTATTTAATTTAGGTAAAGCCATTAAAAATGGTATGTTAAAAGATGTAGATGGTATACATAGATTAACAATAGATAAGGCGAGGGATAAATGAATTTTATAGAATTATTAGAATATGATGGATATATAAATAATAAACCAATAATGTTAAATATAGATGAAATTGCTACTATACAAAAAGAAAAAGACATGGCACTGATTACTATGAAAAATGGTATATCATATCATATTTGGGAAAGTTATAATACTATTATTTCAAAAATTAAGGAGCGTAATTAATGATTGAATATGTATATTGTGCTGTAGATAAAAATGATGATATACAATGGGTATTAGGGTCAAGTAGGAAAACTCGTTATTTTAAAACTACACGTTATTTGAGTGGTGCGGTTAAATATCATAATGCATATCATAGTGAAGACCCTTGGAGAATACAAAAATTTCAATTGGTAAAAATAGATGAATGAAAGAATTTTAAAAAAGATAATTAATGATTTACTTGATTGGTTAGAAGATGAACATTTAGGTTTATATCAAGTAGCACATGATGAAATTTTAGAAAAATATAATATTGATGTTGATGATTGGTAGGATAGTAAATATGAAAACAACAATATTTAATTGGGTTCCTGTTACAGAAAAATTGCCGCCTAATGAACAAGATGTGCTTATAACTTGTCGTAGAAGATGGGTGGACAAACGATATGATAATGGTAATGTAGAATATAAATATGCTACGTTTGTAGCTTTAGCATTCTTCGAAGACGGTACATTATCTGAAGATGATTCTGATTATACATGGCATGACCTTGATAATTATGATAATATATATAACGAAGAAAAAGATTGTTATATGATACCAAGTGGTTGGTGGGAATCTATTGAATTCGGGGAAGAATTTTTTCCAGTAGATTGTGAAGTTCTTGCATGGATGCCGCTACCCGAGCCATATAAGGAGAATAAATAATGGATATAGATAAAATTGCACAAATTATATATGATAATCTTCCATATATGTACTGTGATAATTATAGATATAATTCTGAGATAGAAGACGAATATGGATGTGAAGATTGTCATAGAAAATATAATGGTTGGGGAATATCAATGGCAACCGCAAAGGGTATAGCAAAAGAAATTAGTAATATGGGGTAATTTAAAATGTATATAAAATATCCAAACCTTGAATTGTTAGAATATAAATTAAGATTAGCCTTGGCTGATAATTATCCAAGACTTGAATTTGAAGTAGAAATGTTCCCGCAAACTTGGAGTAGCACAGCTTTAGGATTTGGTGGTATTGGTGGACAAGCTATAACAACTGCATATACTACAGTTTTTCATGAAACATATCATGATATACATGCAGTATTTTTTAGTAATCAATTAGCTTATATTGTGAAGAAATCTAATGAAGCTTTTGATGCAGATTTGTTAACACGTAATATGGCTGATGTTGGAAAGGCGGTAGCAAAATATGAAATTTATTCGATTAACTGCTAAAGCTCGAAAGGAAAATGCTCCTTGGATAGTTAATCCAAAACAAATTATTGGTGTAGCACAAACAGAAGATGCAGAATATGCAACGATTTATTTAGTTGATAATAATGAAATAGATGTACTTGAATCATTGGATTCCATAGAACGTCTTATTAAAGCAAAATAAAAATGGATGGTTTTGTATGCGAATAATTGATGCAGAAGAATTATTTAATAAGGTTGGTAAAATAGTTCCACGTAATACAACACATTACAAGGCTATTGGCGAATTTATGAATATGATAACTAATTCACCAACCATTGAGCCAAAACAAGGTGAATGGATAACAGAAAGAGTATGGTTTACTCTTCAAGGAACATTTCGTATTGATTATCAATGTAGCGAATGTGAATTTAAAACAACATATACTTCTAAGTTTTGTCCTCAATGTGGTGCAAGAATGAAAGAAAATAAACCATGCCGAAGATGTGAAGATTATGCAGGAAATGGAATGTGTTGTGCAAAAAATTATCTTGTATATGATTTTAGTTTAGCAAAGGACAATTGTGAAAATGAAAGTAATTGACCCTAATGAATTAAGTAGTAGAATGTATCATGAAGCTTTTGAAAAAGATAGCGATATGCAAAAGTGGGAGCAAGGTTGTTGGATAAGATATAAAGTCTTTGAAAACTGTCTTGCAGATACACCAGTTATAGATGCAGAAGAAATAAGATACGGTGAATGGATAGAAGATTATAGTAGTTATAGACGTAAAGTAAAATGTTCTGCATGTGGTAAATTTAGTGGAATAGGTGGAATAAGAAGTAATCAAAATAAACCATATTGTCCTAACTGCGGTGCTAAGATGAGGATTAATAATGATTGATAAAATTGATATCGCTAGTAAAAACTGGGCAGAAGATTATATGACTCAACATGGCAGACGTTTTAATAACATATTAAGAGAATCTTTTATAGCTGGATTTCAAAAAGGTGTATCTTTAAGCATAAAATCTAGTAAATGGATAAACCAAGATGAAGGAGCTTTATTTCCTATTGAATGTTTAAGATGCCATAAAGAACCATTATTAGATGAATATGGTGATTATGTATACAGTGCTTTTTGTCCGTTCTGTGGTGCAAGGATGAAAGGAGCAGACGATGAAGAAGTGGATGTACTGTGAACGATGTAAGAAATGGTATCTCATAGAACAAGCCACAGTCAACAGATGTCTTTGCGGTTGTGAATTGAAAGGAGCAGACGATGAGTAGGTGGATAGATGGGGATTGGCTTCTGAATTTCTTTGAGCCTTATCCCGATGATTACCAAACACCGCTTGGAACATTAAGAGCGTGTGTCGATGATGCACCGAGCATCGAGCCGAAGCAGGGGGAGTGGATAGAAACATCCGAAGGAACAGTGTGCGGTAATTGCCACAAGTTCCCATTTGACGATGGCGAATACCACATAGTAAATTGGCACAGCGACTTCTGCCCTAATTGCGGAGCGAGGATGATATGAAATATTTTGTAAATAAAATTTATTATGGAAGTCCAGAAGTTGAAACAATAGGTTTGTTTACTGATGATAATTGGTCTGGTGAAGGAAGTTTTTGCGGATGGTATGGTTCAGAATATTATAATGATACTATATTATTAGCATATTATACTATACCTAATACTCATATGTATAGTCCCAAAGGTCACAAACATATTGAAGAAAAAATTGTTAATGAATATCATAAAAAAATTAGTATTGGTTCATGTATATGGACTCTTATATTAGAAGCAGATAATGACGAAGAAGCTATTAGAAAATTCTTTAATGAAGAATTTCCAGATTTCAAATAATTATGGAAGAGATACGTAAAGATTGTTTTTGGTATAGACCATGGAAAGATATGTCTGCCACTATAGACCAATGTGATTTGGCAGAAACAGCCAAATGTCCTTGTGATGATAATTGTAAGTGGTATATTACAAATGGTGAAGCTGACGAAATAATTTGGTCAATGTTACAAAATAAACAAATTGAAGCAAATCATAAATTATTCGAAAATATTAATAAAGATAATGCGGTGTGGTGGACACCAAATAAAAAATAAGAAATATGAAAATTGTAGTAGATGAAATGCCTGTTTGGAGTGGAGAATGTTTGTTTTGTAAAGATGAATGGATAGGTTCTCCATGTGTATTTACAAATGAACATTGTGCATTATATAAAGATGAAAAGTGTGAATTTTTAATTGCTATTAAAGAGGTTGAATAATGTATATAAATTTTGAAAATTATGATAATAATTGGGACAGAGCAAATGCTGTAATAAAAGAATACAGAAAATATTGTAATGATAATACATACAGAGCTATAACTGAAAAAGATGTAATAGAAACTCTTAAAGTCCTTATGATGTATTTTCAAAGTGAGGTAGAATAATGTGGGAAGATGTTTTTCAAATATATAGACGATTTGGAGACTCTGATGCTGACCTTATAGCAAGTGATTTATCTCTTTCGGATGCAACAATGTTTATTGAAGCATGGATGTTGAAAAGTTATGCTGATGAAATATCATCACTTGAAATACGCAGACAGCCGATGGGTTATGGGGCAAAAGTAGAAACAGAGTTATGATATTATTATATAAACTTTTAGCATTACATATGATTGGTGATTATGTGCTACAATCTGATTTTATTGCAAAAACAAAAGGCGAAAATTGGTGGCATTTAATTTCTCATTCTGTTACATATACAGTTCCATTTGCTTTATTAATGGGTGTTGATATAAAGATAGGGCTGTTATTATTTTCACATATTTTAATAGATGCAATGAAAGCAAGATGGCATAAAATAAATTATGCATCAGACCAAGTATTACATATATGGACGCTAATTCTTTTATATTTAATATATTAAACGAGGTAAAATAATGGATTTAACATTTCAAATAAAAGGTAAAGCGATAGTACGAGATGCTGATTATATTTGTACACCACAAGAAGCAGAAGAAGCTATAGAAAATGTATTAATGGATTTTTTAGGTGTTAATGCCGATATTCATGTATCTGATATATATGAGGTAAAATTATGAGTAGCGGTATGAATACTGAGCAAGCTAAAGCTTATGCAAAAACCATGTCACATAGTGAAGCAGTTTCTAATGTTAGATATGGTAAAGGTATTAAATATAGAAAAGCTACAATGATTAAACTTAGAGAGCTTGCAAGAATAGCAGATATGTTAGATAATAAACAAATTATGTATTATCCACAAGTTGACGGAATTACTCCAAGTGTAATATAGATAAGGTGAAAGAATGACATATAATGAAGATGATAAAAAAGTATATCAAACCGACTTAATACATAAGAGCGATATAATAGAAGCGGTAAAAGAAAAATTACCAACCTATATGCATGGTGATGTAATACGTATAATTAACAGTGTTCCTATTGCCGAGATAAAACAAAAAGTTATTGCAAAGATTCATTACGATGAAGATGTTCTTAAAGATAAAGTTATGGCAAGTCTTAAAGAAGAATTCAGTCGATTTGATTTGAAGCGTGGGCATTGGATATGTGTAGGTGTTAAAGGTGATAATTATTTTAGATGTTCGGCATGTAGAGAAATACTTGAACATCCATATGAACAATATAATTATTGTCCAAATTGTGGGATTAAGATGGAATATAAAAATGAAACAAATAGACCCAATAGAGATTAAACAAGCCATAGATAATAAACAATTAGAAATAGGGTGGCATGATAATAAATATGAACATTGTTATTGTGTGTTTCTTTCTGATGTAATACATTGTGAAGACCCACCTATTCATGAATACGGCGATACAATATTACTTTGTAAAATACCATATTGAGGTGAGATTATGGGTATATATATTAAAGATATGGAATTACCAAGAAATCCAATGATACTTCATGTATATATAAAAAATGGTAAACCATGTATAACTTCTATTACTGATTGCCATAAGGGACATATGACAGCTAATTACGAAATGGTACAAATGTCACAAGAACCTAAAGTGCAAAATGTTGCACTTTAAATGGCACTTTGAACTTTAAAGTGTAATACATTACAAGTTATTGTAATGTTTAGTAATGTTAACATAATGTTATGTAATGTTAATAATAGTAAACATAAACTTATATATAACATATGATATAAACAAGTTATGAGAAGTACAATAGAACGCAGAAAGAATGATTGGGCTAAAGCCATAAGGAAACAAAAACTTTATAGATGTTTTATGAGACATTGTTGGAGTGGAGATTTGTATAATAATCTTCACCAATATTCTAAAAATAAAATACATCTTTCTGATGCTCATGGTGGCAAAAAGACAAATAACCGTGGGCGTAAAAAATATTATGGACAAGGGTGTAAACTTTGGAAGCCACATGATTTAAGACAAGTTGTAAGATTAGAGGAACAGTTATGAATTATACATTTAAATTAAAAAAAGAAGACAACTTATATCTACGTGAATTTATAGATGAATTATTACGTGTATATGTTTCTGTGAGTATTAGTAATGATGAACAATATTATTATATCACATTAACAGAATGTGCTGTAGTATTAAATGATAATGGAATAAGTTTTGAAAATAAAGTTAGGTGTTTTGAGAATGGTACACAAAATTGATTTAGATACTCCTATTGCAGATATTATAGAATATGTAAAAGATAATGAAGCAATTACTAAAGCTTTTCTTAAAGCAAACTTAGTTATCAATCAATATCAATATCCATATTGTTCAATTAGTGGTGGTAAAGATAGTGATATTATGTTAGATATTATTTATCGTGTTGACCGTAATAAGAAAATGAGATGGGTATTTTTTGATACAGGTCTTGAGTATGAAGCAACTAAAAGACACCTTGATTATCTTGAAGAAAAATATAATATAACAATAGAAAGAATCAAAGCAATCAAGCCAATTCCATTAACATGTAAAGAATATGGACAACCATTTCTTAGTAAACAAGTAAGTAAAATGATGAGGTCTTTACAGTATAATAACTTCCAATGGGAAGATGGTACTTATGAAGAACTTGTTGAAAAATATCCAAATATTAAATCTGCAATCTCGTGGTGGACAAATCATAGAGAAGTGGGCAATTATGGATATTCAATGTTTAATATAAATTATAATAGATTTCTTAAAGAATTTATTTTGCAGAGTCCTCCAGAATTTAATATAAGTAATATCTGTTGTGATTATGCCAAGAAAAAGGTTAATAAAAAATATAGTAAAGAAAATAATATTGACCTTGTTATTACTGGCGTAAGGCAGAGTGAGGGGGGGTCAGAGCGGCTCGATATAAATCTTGTTTTGACAATAAGAAAGATGTAGGCGATGTCTCCATGTATCGTCCATTATTCTGGTTTAGAGATGAAGATGAAGAAATCTATACAAATTTATTTGGACTTAAACATTCTGATTGTTATGAAATATATGGATTAAAAAGAACAGGATGTGTTGGTTGTCCGTATAATAGATGGATAATGGATGAATTGCAAGTGATGGAAGATAATGAGCCTAAACTGGCTAAAGCGGCTAAATATGTATTTAAAGATGCATATGATTATACGCAAAGATATAGAGAATTTGTTAAAGAACAAAAAGCAATAGAGAAAGAACAAAAGAAACAAACTAAAGAATTGACATGAGGATTATAGACAAGAACACTGATTTCTATGATTATTATCAGAACATATATAAAGATGATACGTTTACTTTTGATAGGAGAGATTCATTTCTTTTAACAAAAGAAACATTATGTAGTAATTTGCATATAGATAAATATTGGTCTTGGATAGAAAAGCAGTATAAATATCAAAAGTTTGCTTATCTATTACTTCAGATTTGTAATACTTTTTGGTTGTTCTTAATAGAAGTAACAGAATTAGATAATTATGATAGAGTAACTAATTATAATATTGAATTGTTATCTCAGTGGAAAGATTTCGACAAGCCAAGAGAACTTTGTAATTTTGAGGTTGTAGATTTTTATTTTTATCATCAGAGCAAAAAAGAAGAAATATACAATCATGTAAATGAATTTATTGATGATGTACATAGAAACAATTATAAACATAGAAGAAGTTTAAGTTTCTGTGGTTTTCGTATTGGTGATAAAACCATTGAAAAGAATATCCCTTTACTTAAAGCTTGTGGTGTAGCTAATTGTGTAGATGCACATGATGTATATTTAGCTTTTGAGGAATATTTTGCATTAGAAAAATCTTCAACTGAAAGGCGTGAGCCATTAGGCACAACTGATATAGATAAAATAGAAAGCCATGGCTTTGATAAGAAGACTTCATTCAGAGGTAAAACATAATGGAAGAATATAAAGCAAAAGGTGTAATTAATTTTGTATTTGATGGTTCTGATGTAGTAATAGAAGAAAGAGAATTTAATCTTTATGAGAAAGATTTAGGTTGGGATGAATTTGATATTTATGACCTAATGCCAGGAGAAGTATTTTTGGAAGCAGTGGATGCAGGATGTTTTATTGATTATGATGGAACACTTGCCGATGTATTTGTAGATGGATGTGTTTCTAATTTAGGTCTTTGTCATAAAGGTATTCGTCAAGGAAGTTTTCTTGCTACAAAAGATTTTTGGGAAAATCTTATGAAGACAAGTAAGGTAGAAGTGAATTGGGCAAATAAATAATATGAGACAGAAAAGAAAAGTAGTATATGATTCCGTATATAAGTGTGACCGTTGTGGTAAAGAGTTTAATTATATGATTGGTTCACTTAAACTTGATAAAGCATTATTAAATTATTCATTATGGCATAGTAGTCCTTATATATTAAATGGTGGTCGTTATTATAACAAACATCATCGTTATGATTTATGTAGCAATTGTAGTAGAGCGGTGGATGAATTTATTAGAAAAGGAAAAATAACTATATGACAGAATGGGAGCAAGAGAAACAATTAGTGAATATAGCTTATCAATGTATTGTTGAAATACAAATGAATCCTTGGTTTAAAGATAAATCTGTTGAAGAAATTGTTGAGTGGGTTCATAGTCAATATAAACATTTTGGTTGGGATGTTAAAAGTATTGGCAGTTCATGGGGAGTATTATGTGGTAGGTGTATAAAACATTATGAGGAAATATAAATGACTGAACTTGAGAGAAAAAATAAATTTGCTATGTTAATAGATAAGTATTTTGATATACTTGAAACAAGCAAGATTACTAATGCATTTGAAGATTGGGGATTCTTTAAAACGCCAGCATCTATAAATCATCATGGTAATTATGAAGGTGGATTGTTTGACCATTCGTTTGCTGTAACTGAAGCATTGCTTAAACTTACTGAGAAGTTGGATTTAAAATGGCAACGTCCAGAAAGTCCAGTTGTTGTTGGTATGTTTCATGATTTGTGTAAATGTTATTCATATGAATATGATGAAGAGTCTGGCCAGTGGCAGTATAAAAAGAATCCAACAATGACGGGACATGGAGAATTGTCTGTTATTATAGGACAACAAATTATTCCACTTACTGATGAAGAAATATTATGTATTCGTTGGCATATGGGTGCGTATGATGACAAGGATAATTGGAATAAGTTAGGCAGAGCAATAGAAGTTTGTCCTAATGTATTATATGCACATACAGCCGATATGATTGCGAGTAGAGTAAATGGCATATAATAAGTCGAGTATTTGGCATAAGAGGAATATAATATGTTTAATCCTGATTTAATATCATTAGAAGAATTTAGAGAGTGGGTAACATCATTAAAGTATAATGAACCATTTAGAGATTATTATGGTGTAGTTATGCGCTCTGATGTGTATTATAATTTAAAAGCTGATATTCCAGTAGTATGTCATGCATTATCCTCTTCATTTGATTATACGTCTGTATATGGATTGCGTGTATTAGTATTTGATGAATATTGTAAATATAATGATATAGTATGTCAGATTGTAGATGAGCCGACATATCATTGGTTGCGTGCTATGCAAGGAGATGTTGAAGTAGGTAATGAATGCAGTTTAAATTTATTACATTGTTATTATGATTAGGAGTAATATATGTTAGGTGTGTTTCATATAATATTACATGTGTTTGAATGTTTGTTAATATGTGGATGTATAATGGTTCAGTGCAAACTTCTTGAAGATTATGATGCTTTGAGAGGTTGGATTGAATTTACATTTAAAATGGATTTAAATAAGTTGGCACAACGTATTGAAGAGTGGAAGAAGGAAGAAGGGATTACTTAGTGTATCGCTGTGGTGATATAATATGAATGGGAAAGTATATACATTACAAGATTTACAAGACCTTTGTGACGTAGCAAGGCAAGAATTTGTTGATAGTGGTTGGTGGGGCATAGTTGTTCCAGGATATTTATATGATGAGATTAAAGCTAATAGTAAAGAAGGTAATGAATTTGAAAAACTGTTTGCTATTAATGTTATTATAAATGATGCTGTTGTTCAGCATAATGGTGGACATTGTATGTTTGTGGACGAAGAGTTCGGAAAGATGTTATTGAATACATATGCTTTGCCATATGAGATATATGAAGAATATGTAAGAAGGGTAACAACGCCTAGATATTAAAAAATAATAAAAATAAAAATAAATAATATTATTTTAATTATTTTTATTTTATTTTTAATTAGTTTATTTTTATTTTATTTATTAATTAAAAAGGATATAATATATGACAATAAAACATAATCCAATTAAACGGATTGCAGTAGAATTTGAATCTGGTGAAGTATATAAGTTAGAGCTTAAAAATAATACAGAAACAAGGTTAAGTGTGAATATAACTACAAGTGATTTAGATTTACATATACGTTCATATGATGAATTAATTATGGAAAAAGATATAATGGAGAATTAGTATGAATACAAATATAATAGGTTCGATAATATATGCGTATAAGCATAAGGATTATGGAGATGTGTTTCTTATTTTAAAGGACACTCCAAAATATACATTTTTTGATACAACAGATAAAGCGTTTGAAGCAACATATAATTATCATAGTCATGCAGATAAGTTTGAAGAAATGCTGGCAGGTTTGCAGGAAGATTATGTATATGTAAAGCTTACTAAGGAATATACAGACCAGGAAGGTTATACTGGTACAATTGAAAAGAGCGTAGAGTTACAGGTAAAAGATTTTGTTAAGGTTGCATTTGAATCAGATTATAATCAAGTAATAGATTAATGGATAAAGAATATATAGTAGATATAAAGTATGAGTTATTAGGTAGTGAACTTAATTCATTAAGTCGTGAAGAATTATATATTGTTATTGAACAAGCCATAGAAAAAAGTATAAAAGCAAGTTTACCTATTGAAGCATATACTGGTATAGTAGATTATTGTAAAGAAATTTGGGATAGGTATTATAATCGTACTTTAATAGAAATTGCATTATCATTAAGTA
>Ga0265299_10005286_pt1 | contig 11985 bp, 7 predicted proteins | sample AusTroGonzalo_MG_4_FD_193485 | JGI IMG/M metagenome (GOLD analysis project Ga0265299, IMG submission 193485) | Bovine rumen microbial communities from tropical cattle in Woodstock, Queensland, Australia - Gonzalo_02 | ecosystem: Host-associated > Mammals > Digestive system > Stomach > Rumen ...
TTCTCGGTCAAATCTGTCCAAAACGAAAAATATTCCGCCAAAAGCGCTGATTTTCTCAGATTTTTTGCTTACCTTTGCCATGTCATTGATGATTTTGCTTGTCTTGATTTGCAGCACTAAGGTAAGTGAAATTTCTGACATGACCAAATCCTGAGCCGCTCGGCTCTGCCGCTTGCCCCAGCAAGAACTTTTTGTTGCTCAGGTACTTATAAAGAATGTTAAACTAAAGTGCTGCGGATTTTAGGTTATTGTTAAAGTTTAAACGTCAGGAACGTCATGTTCTGTCCGAACTGGTAGTTATAGTCTGTCTTCGAACAAAGGCCGTTGACAATGGAAAGCCCCAGGTTGCGGTTCTCCTGCGTCACCACGAAAGGATTGAAGGGACGCCCGTCATCCTTTATCGTCAGTATGAGTTCACTGTCGCTTCGGGTGACTGACACATCGACATAGTGACGGCGTGTCAGCCCGGCATGCTCCATAATATTTTTCAGCAGCTCCTCAGCGCATGCATCCACGGCATAGCATGCCTGCGACGGCAACCGCTGGCGCACCACAAACTGATGGATGTCGGCAATAGCCTTTTCAAACGCTTCGCGGGTGGCTGACACGGAAAAGAAGAGCTGGTCAAGGAAACCATCGTTGGAGGGCAGGAGCGTCAGCGGATGGCTGTCGGGCTGACGGAGATGGACCTTGTAGGCCACGGCTGCCATCAACAGCAAGCCACCCCATCCCGCTATGGGAAATGCCCACCAAATGAGGTCGGGGCGTCCTATTTGGCAGAACAGGAAGACGGCGGCTGCCATCATCACGTTGAACAGCATCACGCTGAAGGTCACCAAGCGCAGATGTCCCAGCACGATATAGACAGCAGGCTGGTACAGCTGTATCATGAATGGCACGAGCATCAGCAGCATGATGCGCAAACCACTGCTGGCACTGGACAGGAGCAACGGCGTGTCTGCGCCGTAGAGCATGGCCAATTGTGGCGTGAAAAGCTCACCAAGCACCGTGCTCACTATGCCTGCGACAAGCAGCATCAGCAGCAACCTACTGTTGAGCATGCGCAGTCCAGCATAGTCGCACTGCCCGTAGAACATACCTCCGATGGCCCTGAATGTCTGCGATGCGCCAGTGGTAAAGAGGTTCACCAGATTGATGAGCGAGATGGCTATAGAGAAGGTGAACATCACGGCGGCACCGAAATAGTTGACAACCAACCCATTCAACAATGCAGCAAAGAATGCCAGCAGCAGCAGTCCCAGCATCTGAGGTGCGCCTGTCTTGACATTCTCTCCCAACAGGGCTTTTAGTTGTCCTTTAGGCCGACACAGGCGATAGGCTACGGAGTGCCGGAACCCCACCCACAGATAGGCGGCGGCAATGAGGTCAGCCAATGCCGTAGCCAGTGCTGTGGAACGTATGCCCATGCCCAGACAACGGATGAAAACCACGTCAAAGACGGCAATGAGCAGCAGCGACAGCAGCATGATGCGCGACACGCGCTGGGGGTGTCCGTCAACGCCCGTGAAGAGTGACAGCGTCTGGAACAGGACGGTGACAAACGACAAACCGGCAGCAATAGGCAGATAGTCGACCACGTATGGCTGCAGGGTGCTGTCGCTACAAAGCATAACGGCCAACTGGCGTCCGAAGACAGTAAAGACCAGACTGAAAAGCAAACTTACCACCAGCGTAGAGCCGATACTGACAGTAAACACCTGGGATGCTTTTCGATAGTTACGCTCACCGGCAGCCTTACTGGCCACGACTGTGGCTCCTGATACCAAAAGCAGGTATATCATGGTGGGGATCATCATCACCGGTGCGGCCATCGATATGGCTGACATGGCATGTGGACTGAGCAGCTGTCCTACGATGACGGCATGGGTCACCACAATGAGCTGTCCGATGGCCGCGGTGAGGATAGACGCAAAGATAAACGAACGGATGGCCTTTGCGATCAGATAGGAGTCACGGGTCGTGATGTGCTGTTCCATCATGCGTTAGGAAAGGGATGCTTTGACTGTGTTGACAAGGGTGTCGAAGTCGCCCATGCCGATACCGTCCTTGATGAACGTATCGGCATACTGCCGGCGCAAGGCAGCCTCCACCTCATCGCGATTCTGCGCCTGAAGCATCTCGCCAATGGCGAAACCCAGGATGTGGTTGCGCACCGAGCTCAGCATGTCTGCAGCCTGCTTGTTGGACTGAGCCGTGACAAGGCAATGGAAGTAATAGGCGGCGCGCAGGTGGTGGGTGGCACGCTTCATCATGTTGGGAGAGAAGGTTGCCGAGTCGCTACAGATACGGTATCGATAGACGGGAGCCTTGATAGTAGCCAGTTGGCGGATGTGGTGCCGGAAAGTATAGACAAACAAAGAGTCCTCGCTGTAAGCCAGGTCTTCGAGAAACAGTAGGTGATGAGCATCGATGACCGACTTGCGGAACAGCTGTCCCCACGGTGCAGGATTGAGCACATGGGCCAACACATCCTTGCTCTTCGCTTCAACTTTTACTTCTATTAGTTCCTCAGGTACATCGCCAAACTTAATGACACTGCCGAGTACATAGTCGGTCTCGTCGTCAGCAGCGGCATACAGCGCTTCAAGGGCCCGGGGTGGCAGTTGGTCATCGGCATCTACAAAGATGATCCAGTCGCCCTTGGCCTCACGGAGTCCAAAGTTACGGGCAGAACTGACGCCACCGTTCTCTTTGTGGATAGCACGGAAGCGACCATCGCCCTGGGCATACTCATCGAGGATGGCGGGTGAGCCATCGGGGCTGCCGTCATCAATCATCAGCACTTCGAAGTCTTCCATCGTCTGCGACTTCAGCGAGTCGAGCGTCTCGCATACATATTTCTCTGCATTATAGACTGGTACAATAACAGTAATCTTGGGATTATTCATTAATATTGGTTTTTATTTGATTTCACTGAACAGTTTCTTCCACGTTGGCAAGGTTTCCGGTGAGTCACAGCAGACAATATTGTGCGGATAGTCAACGCCCACCACTTCGAGCTGGGGTATGACGCGGCGCCACCGTGCCAGATTGTCACCCTCGTAGGCACCAGTACTTATTTGGGCATGCACCTGTATCACCCTTCCCTTATAGGCAGGCAACTTATAACCTCGGTTTTCCAGTTGGGCAACAATGGTTATGCGCTGTCTGAAACTCTCGTTGAACACTTCCTTGGGCAAATGGTTCTCTTCAATATATTTGTCCAGTTCACCGGCAAGGATGGCACGCCCCATAGCCGGGACACCCACCATCACGGTGTCACCCATGATGACGGTAGGCTGCTGCCCGCGCTCCTTTTGCCATTTACCAGCCATCAGACACGCCAGTTTGCCGCCAAACGACATTCCGACAACCAGTCGCACTTGGGCCTCACGGGGTATGTAGTAGTCAGCCAAGGCATAGTACAGCTCAATGACCTCAGCCATTGGCTCCTCTTCGAATACATAATGATAGTGCTCCTGTATGGCCTCCACCACAAACACATTATAGCGTTCAGCCAACATGTCGAGTTTCTTCATAGTGTCGCTGGCCACCATGATACCTTGCATGAAGATAGCCGTATCCTTGGCCGGGTCGTAGTCTCGGTAGAATCGCACCATCTGAAGGTTCTCTTGAATAACGCTACGTATGGTCTTCAGTCTGATGATGTCTGCTCCCTTCACTGTCAGGCCCTGGCGTAGGGCTTCGGCAGCCATCTTCATCGCCATGATGGATGACATACCCACAGTGAACAGGTTGTCTGTCACGCCAAACTCCGTCTTACCCAGCAGACTGGCTGCAATATTGAAGAGCTTACGTTCATCGTCACTCTCAGGTGCAATCATCAGCAGTTCTGTTTTTCGGTCGGGGTCAGGCATCGACTTGCGGTCAATCTTGCCACGGGCATTACGTGGCAGTTTGTCCAGTTGGATAAGGAAGTCTGGCACCATGTAGTGAGCCAGCGTCGATGCCAGATGCTTGTGCAGAGCCTCGGTCGCAATGGTTTCTGATGCCTCAAAGTAGAGGCAGAGCGTCTCTTCACCGCCCACCATCTTTTTCATGCACGCACAGTTTCCCATGCCTGGAAACTTCATGGCCACATTCTCCACCTCGCCCGGCTCGATGCGGAATCCGCGCAACTTGAACATGTTATCGGCACGTCCGCAAAGTATCAGTTCCCCATTCTCTGCCAATGACACACGATCACAGGTGCGGAACATCTTCGTACCCGGTTTGAAGGGGTTGTCCAGATAGCGCTCGGCCGTGAGTTCAGGCATACCGAAATAGCCTATCGACATCATCGGCCCGGAAACGTAGAGTTCGCCCACCTGTCCCGGTTCCGTAATACGTTGGCCATCAGTGTCGAGGATGTAGCATTCCACATCGGTATATGGTTTGCCGATGGGGGGTGCCGTCTCTCCGTCGACAATCTGGTGGGTAGCCACCGGGTTGAACTCACTCATACCGTAGGTGTTCATCACCTTCACGTTACCTATGCGACCAGGCATGATACCTGTAGCCTTCTCGCCTCCCAACAGCAGGATCCTCAACGTCAGGTCAAACATGTTTAGCATGGTTACACCCATCTGGCTGCCCATAAACATGCGGGTGATATGGTTGTCGGTGATATACTGGTTCAGACGGTTCAGGTCGGCACGCACGCTGTCGTCTATCAGGTGTATCGTACCACCTACGGTCAATGGTCCGAAGCTATCGCTGAAGGCTGCAATAAACGTGTAGTCAGCTATCATTGCCGTGGAATATGACGGCAACTTGGCAAACGCTTGATGGCGTTCGGCCATGTAGGTGAGCGAACTGAACGAGTGGATGACTCCCTTGGGTCTTCCTGTGGTGCCGCTGGTGTAGATCATCATTGCCCGACGGTCTATGGTGCTTAGGTTCACCGGCTCTCCGGCATCAGCCTTCCAGTCGATATCGTCGAGCAAGATGAGTTTCTCGTCAGCACACGATGCGCCGTCGGCAGCCTTTTCTTTCCAAACGCCACGGGTGGTGATGACGGCGGCAGGCTGGCACTCCTTGATAATATAGTCGATACGGTCGGCAGGATAGTCTGCACTCAGCGGCACATAGGCCGAACCAGCACGGTTGACGGCAAGAACACTCTTGGTGAAAAGCGCCCGTTTGGGCAACACAATGACAACATACTCGTTGGCTCCCCCAGTAAGTTCTACGATGCGGTGTGCCAGCAGGTTGCTGTCGTGGTCAATTTCCTGATAGGTATAACGACCATCAGCATCTACGACAGCATCTCTGTCAGGATATTGCGCTGCTGTTTCAATATAGCGGTGGATATAGGTTTCTTCGCACCTCACGCCTCGCATTCCCGAGCAGAGCTCGCCTACCCGTAGTCTTTCCTTACACCTCGAACTCTCAACAGCCTTTTCCCAGTAAGGCAGCGTATTAGGATTGTCCACACAAATCTCGTCGTGACTGTAGTCAACAGGAATGATGTGCAGGCACGAAGCCTTCGCTTTCCAGAGTGCTGAATTGTCGAGGGGCGATTTTTTCTTCAGGGCATGCAGCAGGATAACCTTTCCGTCGTATGCTGGCAAATGCTCGCCGTAGAAGTCAATTTCAAAGGTGACAAACATACGTTCCCGCATGGCTTCGGCAAAGGGCGGCAGATGGTGGGCCTTCTGGTATTCCTCCATCTTTCCAGACTTGTAGATGGCAGCCATAGCGGGTCCAATCTGAAGCAGCGAGTCGCCCAGGATGACGGCGGCTTTCTGTCCGCTATTCTCATAGTGCTTGCAGGCCATGAGATAGGCCAGCTTACCACCGTATGACACACCGGCAAATACGGCTATACGGACATCGGCAGGCATATAGACCTCCATCAGGGCATAGTAGAAAGCAATGACTTCCTCCATCGGCTCGTTTTGGAAAATGTAGTGATAGTGCTCATGAATAGGCTCAATGGTGAACACATTGTAACGACGTGATAGGATCTTCAGCTTCTCCTGAATATTCGAGGTGATGCTGATGCCATGAGTGAACACGGCCGTCTCGCGTGAGGGATCATAGTCGCTATACCATCGCATCATGGTCATCTGCTCCTGGAGCACCTTGCGGATGGTCTTCAGTCGGATAATGTCCGTAGCCTTCACCATCAAGCCCTGGCGCAGGGCATCTGCAGCCATCTTCATGGCCATTAAAGATGTCATACCCAAGGTGAAGAGGTTGTCGGTGACACCAAACTGATCGGTGTTCAGATACGCCTTCGCAATGTCAAACAAGGTCTGCTCCTGGGGCGTCACGGGGGCTATCATCAGGGCAGCGGTGGTACGCTTAGGGTCGGGCATCGACTTGCGGTCAATCTTGCCACGGGCATTGCGCGGCAGTTCGTCGAGCTGCACAATGAACTCCGGCAACATATAGTGTGCTAACTTCTTAGCCATGAACGAACGGAGTGCCTCCGTATCAATCTTTTCAGTGGCCTCGAAGAACAGGCAGAGCGCATCGCCACCATCCAGCTCTTTCTTCACGCAGGCACAATTGCTGATGCCAGGGAACGCTATTGCCACGTTCTCCACCTCGCCAGGTTCCACACGGAAACCATTGATTTTAAACATATTGTCGGTACGTCCGCAATGTACCAGGTTGTCGCTTGCGTCCATGTAGCCCAAGTCTGAGGTGCGCACCATACGGTAGCCCGGACGGAAGGGGTCGGGCAGGAAGCGCTCAGCCGTCTGTTCCGGCATATTCTTATAGCACTTGGCTATCTTGCGTGAACTGAAGAATATTTCGCCCATCTGACCTTTGGCAACAGGTTGTCCTTGTGGGTCGAGCAGATAGATGAGGTCTTCCGGTGAGTAGGTCTTTCCTACGGGCACAACGTCCTCATGGCCCATGGCACGGTATATGCCCATCGGTACACCCTCCGTCATGCCATACAGGTTGTAAACCTTACTCTTCTGCAGCAGGGAGGCATCCATGCTGGGGAACCGCTCGCCACCAAGCAATAGCATCTCGAAGTGCAGGTCATACTCGCTGAGCATAGCCTTACCCATAGCACCACTCATGAATGTACGGTCTATCTTGTTGTTTTTAAGAAATTCCGCCAGACGCTCCATATCCATCCGTTCCTCTTCGCTGGCTATAAAGGTAGTGCCACCCGTCTCTGTGGCAGGAAACAAGGTCAATGGAGAGGCCAGGAAGCAGAAGTCGGCTATCACGGCATCGTGAATCGGCCTGCCCAGCTTCAACACGTCGACAAAGGCATCGAGGACTGCCGTTATGCCCTCAATGGAATACACCACGCCCTTAGGCTTGCCTGTCGTACCCGAGGTATAGAGCACGAAAGCCTCTTTATCTGGCTCGCAATGGTTGACGGGGCTACTGTCCTCATCATCCCAGCAGAGCTGGTCGATGAGTATGATCTTAACATGTGGAGGAAAGAGGGGGGCCAGTTCTGCCTGGCGTTCCTTCCAGATGGCTTCCGTGGTGACAATCGTCTCTGCATCGCTGTTGCTGACAATGTGGGCTATGCGGTCCGACGGGTAGTCAGGACTGACTACCACATAGCAGCAGCCTGCCTTCATGGCACCATAGGCGGCCACGAGGAAACTATTGCGGCGTGGAAGCAGCACCAGTACGTACGGCGAACTCATCTGATGGGCCATGACATTGCTGCGCATGTCCAACTCACGGTAGGTCAGGCTGCCTTCACAGTCACTCACGGCGACGTTGTCAGGATATTGGCGGGCTGCCTGGATGAATTGATCTACTATCGTCTTCATTGTCGTAGGGTATCAAGAAAATGCTTTTTTGAGGAATTCCAATGACTGTTGGCGCTTCTCACTGAGGAGGCTTGGCACTGACGCAGGCTGGCTATAGTCGCTGTAGGCATTGAAGTCGGCAGCATCGAGCACCAGATGATCGGCCATGCCAAACTGGTCCAGCAGCGACTCTAGGCGAGCCAGACCGCGCCCGGGATTGCCGGTGACGATGAAGGGCTTGCCGAAGAGAATACTGAAAACGGTGGCATGGAATGAGTCGGTGATGACCATACGCGCGTCGTGGAAGCTGCGCAGCCATTGCTCTACCGGTGCCTGCACACGCTCGCTGAGCGGCGCGCCGGGCTGCTCGGCCTTGGCATTAGCACGGAAGGGGCGCAAGCCGAAACGCTTGGCTACGGTATCAATGAGAGCCGTCTTGTCGGGCGTCTCATCGAGGATGTAGCACATCAACTCGCCCTCAGCTGCCCTGGTGTCGTTACAGCTGTCGATAAGCTGTTTATAGTCTGCGCTGGTGAGCAGCATCGTGGGGTCTACCACGTGCTGTGCCTCAACACCCAGGACATCATGGCACAGGGTGACGCCAGAGGATTCGCGTACTGAGACGGCATTGAAATTATGGAGCAGTCGGCTGATGTCGGGGGTGACATCGGCGGGAGCCTCCCACTCATCGACTCCAAAGGAGGCTGCGTATGAAATGCGTCGCAGGGGCCAGCCTTCGGTGAAGCCTAGGAACACCGTCCCGTAGCCGCCAGGCATGTGGCGCGTGTAATAGTAGCGCCATATCTGGTCAGACCCCACGACGATGGCCTCATAGTCGGCTGGGGTCAATTTTGAGAGACTGTTCTTCTCACCTTTTATATATTGGTGGATGAAGCGGTGGGTATGCTGCAGGATGGTGCGTTGTTCGTCCAGGCTCAGTCCCTTTTGCCATGGCATGGCACCGGGAGGTAAGTCACGCAGAATGAGTTCAGCCTCGTGTCCCAAGTTTTCAAGGACGGTCTGTAGGGCGTATGCCTGCAGGATGCCGCCGTAATTGATGTGCAAGGGAAGTGTTAAAATGCCAGTCTTCATATATGCTCCTCTATTTGATGGTTACGATGGTTCCGTTAGAAAGTTCATGCTGTACGATGGTCACTGTATGTTTCGTCTTGAAACGATAGAGTCCCGCCTTATTGGTGATGACTATTTGATAGGATTCTCCCGGTTTCGTCTCACTAAGCGTCAGAGGCAGTTCGCCTGTCTGTCCGTCAATGGGCAGGAATTCGTAGACGTCGTTTCTCGTGATGAGCCTAAACTGATTGCTGTCGTTGCCCACGGCCTGAGCCAACAGGCTCTCGGCTGTGAAGTAGAAGCCGTGGTTGTGAGGTGTCCCCTTCGTGTAGTGGCGCAACTGGTCGGTGGCTTCCTGCTGCTTGCCTGCACCGAAGGCCACCATGCGCTTCAGACGGGGCCACAGTCGCGAGGCTATACCCTCGAATCCGTCGGCAATGATGGACTGCAGTTCCTGTGCCCGTGACTTGTCGCGCTGCGCTATCTCGGCCACCATCTCCGGCCATCGGGCTTCCATCACCTTGAAGGCCTGCAGGATGTCGCCCGTTGTCAGCGCCACTATCTGGTCGATGTCCCTGTCGGCTATGCCCTCCATCATAAAGGAGTATGCGTCGAAGTCTTCGCGGTCGGAAAACAGGTGGGCGATAGATGGTGTCAGCTTGGTGGCCTGAAGTCCGGAGCCGTTGAGGGTTACGCCAGAAGCGTAGTAAACCTTCGTCAGGTAGTCCTTCATCAGGATACTCTCCAGGCTGTCGGCAAAGGCCATGTCGTTAGTGGCCTGCCCTAACGGGCGGCTGGCACAAAGCAGTAAGCTGTGATGTCCTTTCAGTTGGGTGGCGAAGGCATTGTTGTAGGGCCGTATGTGCTCCTCCGTCACGGGCAGCAGCTTGCCAGAGCGCTTCCTGATGTATCGTTCCACGCGCCGTCCTACGAGGATGCCCTCCTCGCCGGTCTGCGTCTGGAGTCGTATCAGCTGTTTGTAGTCCTCATAACTGGTCATCGGCACGCGGCGCTGATAGCCCTTGATAGTGTTGATGCTCTCGAAGGAATAGCGCTTGCCGTAGTCCGTGTCCTTGTTGGCCTTGAGGATAGATTTCAGCTGGGGCAGTCCGTTCTGTACGGAGCGCACGAAGTCGCTGATGCCCCCCTCGGGGTTCATAATCACGCTTTGTGGAATGTGCATGGCCACCTCAACATACTCTTCAGTGACACCCTTCATCGGCATCAGTGGTCGGGCACGGTTGATGAATGGTGCCAGGTACGCTTTTATCTGCTGGCGGTCGTCCAGCGAGAGCAGGTCGGCAGAGGCTATCATATAGTTAGAGAATGCCAGCAGCACGCCCCAGAAGAATGCCGGCGACTCGATGCCGTAGTCATCGAAGGTCGAGAAAATCTTGGCAAAACCCCTGGCATAGCTCACAAGGGTCTCGGCCGACTTACGCTCCTTTTGCACCAGCGACCCGCCGTTGATGAAGTAGTGATAGCCTATCAGCTGGGGCAGATAGCAGACGCGGCGCGCCTGACCGATGGTTTGGGCGCAGTAGAGTGCGTCCTCAGTGAAGAACACCTCTTCGTCGAACGTGATGTGGTTGTCGATGAGGAACTGGCGGTCGAAGAGCTTCGATGTCACCATGCCGCATCCCAAGCTATAGAACATGTTGGGCACATCCCAGTTGTCGTGCTCGATGACCACACGTTCAAGGGTCTGGTTCCAACCCACCAGCTCAGTCACCGGAAGCAGCGAGTTGTCCTCCAGTTCATATTCGCGACGGAAACTGACCACCTGCGACTCCGTCTCCGTCATGGCCTGTACAGCCTTCTCCAGACAGTCGGGCGCATAGCTGTCGTCGCCGTCCAGATAGCCCACGATGGGGGCTGTGGCAAACTGCAGACCGTAGTTGCGTGGCGACGAGGGGGTGCGGGCCTCGTTGTTCAGCACCTTCACGACAACGTTCCCGTCATCCTTGAACATCTCAGTGACTTGAGGGGCATACTGCGGCTCACAGTTATGCAGTATGATGATCCACTCAACATTGATAAAACCGATAGTTTGGTTACGCATGGAGGCGGCTGCCTTTGCGAACATGCCCAAATCCACATTATGGAAAGGCGTGATAACTGATACATTATACATCTGTTTAACGGTTATTGGTTATTGTTTTCATCGCATACAGAAAAAGTAGAAAAGGGCCATCACGATGATGAGATAGGTGCAGCCCTTCCAGATTTTACCAAAGACATAGCAGCACACCAGGATGAAAACCACCATTATGATGTCTGAGAAGCGGATGTGTACGGGGGAGTATTCCATCATACCCTCCATGCCTTCGGACAATTCCTCTGGTGACATACGGCCTCTTGATGCCATGTAATCATCGTCTTGTGCCCACATCTGTAAATGAAGCAGCACAAAGCATAGCAAGGTGTATAATTTCAGGGTTATTTGATTCATTTCTTTATTTTAAGTTGCAAAGTTACGAAAAATAAACGTAAAACCATGCTTTTTGTCGAAAAAATGGGAAAATCATTGTGCTTTTCGCTTTTTTAAAGTAACTTTGCTGCCGGAAAAGAACAATATAATTTTTAAAATGGGATATACACGTTTGACAGCTGCCGAGGCAGCAGCATTGATTAAGAATGGCGAGCACATTGCCTTGAGTGGCTTTACGCCTGCCGGTGTAGCTAAGGCTACAACCAAAGAGTTAGCAAAGATTGCAGTGGCTGAGCATGAGGCCGGCCGCGAGTTCAAGGTGGCTATCTTCACGGGTGCCTCTACCGGACAGAGTACTGACGGTGACCTGGCAAATGCACAGGCTATCCTTTACCGTGCGCCTTACACGACGAACCCCGACTTCCGCAAGCATGTGAACATGGGCGAGATTCCCTACAACGACCTGCACCTGAGCCACATGGCACAGGAGCTGCGCTATGGCTTCTATGGCGACGTTGACGGAATCACGGGGACAGGTTTTTGATTCTTCCTGCAATAAATGAGGATCTATATCCGTTAATAATATGAGAACGAGCATTGTTCATTCTTATATGCCGAGCATCGGAAGAATTCAGAGCGGGACAGTCATCTATCATGTCATGCTGAGAGGCATCAACGGCCAAGATCTTTTTGAAGAGCCTGATGACTATTGGGCTTTCATTAGGGTGTTGTCTGCCCTGCCTC
>Ga0265299_10005288_pt1 | contig 11981 bp, 11 predicted proteins | sample AusTroGonzalo_MG_4_FD_193485 | JGI IMG/M metagenome (GOLD analysis project Ga0265299, IMG submission 193485) | Bovine rumen microbial communities from tropical cattle in Woodstock, Queensland, Australia - Gonzalo_02 | ecosystem: Host-associated > Mammals > Digestive system > Stomach > Rumen ...
ATTCCTTATATAAATATATGAAGGAGGCTGAGAGGATTATGGCCAAACGAGGCAACGACTTCACACTCAAGAAAGACGGCATGATATCCTCGACCGTCAAGGCACAGGGTAAAGATGCGTTCCTGGAACTGAAGAAGGACAACTATAACATCAAACTGGAAGAGTTTGTGACTGGTGCCGACCAGCGACGGATGGTCGACGTCGTTGGCGACTATCTGGTGCCACGCAGCGGTATCATTTATCTGACGCCACACAACAAATTGGGGCGTGCCCCGTTCTATAGCAGTGAAAAAATATTGGGCAGCTGGCATATCAAGACCCTCTGGTTCAATCTGGGTGTCATATTCTTGATGAGCCTGATCACTATAATCCTGCTGCTTACCGACTGTCCTGGTAGGTATATGAGAAAAGAACATTGATTATACAACTTTATTAATAACAAAAAACAAAACAAAATGAAGAAAATTTCAATTTTCGCTGTAGCAATTGCAGCAATGGCTTTCACCTCATGTGGAGGAAACAAGAGTGCACAAACCGCAGTAGAGACCGATTCTGTCAAGGTCTTCGAGCAGGAGCAGGTTGAGGCAAAGATCAAGTTGGAGCTTGACAGCCTTGCAGCTGAAGTTGGCAGGCTGAAGAATCTCCCCATCGTACAGTCTGGAGAGAATGGTGTTCAGCTGACAGCTGAGGAGAAGAAGGTTAAGCCCGACTATCTGTTGAATTCTTCTGTAGCTGAGGATGCTACCACTCTGGCTGAGAAGTATCGTATCCTGAGCGCCCTGAGCGTTGACAAGAGTGTTGCTAAACTGTATGAGATGCCTACAGAGGATTATGAGGCTGCTATCACCAAGTTGGCTGCCGACATCAACGATCCTTCGTTCAAGGTTCTCGACGACACATCTACCATCTTCGAGACTGGTCAGAAGCTCTATGATGCCATGAACGAGAATGGCCGCATCAACTACTTCTGGCAGATTGTGGCTTCTTCACTCGTTGAGGAGATCTACGTCATTTCTCAGAACACCGAGAAGTTCATCACCGCTTTCGACGATGACTCTGCTGCTAACGTTACCTTCCGTATCGTTCTGCTGTCTGACGCCGTATCTCGTCTGGCAAACTACGATCCTGAGTTCGAGCCCGTGGCCAATGCTGTTGAGGCACTGTCTCCGCTGAATGCCATCTCTGTTGATCAGCTGAAGGCTCAGTTGGAAGAGGCTAAGGAGAATATCTCTGAGGCTCGCGCCAATCTTCTGAAATAAAAAATTAACCCCCGCCGGTTGGCGGGGGTTAATTTTTTATTTCAGATTCTTTCGGAGGGTCAGCATATTCTGCCCGTCCACATATTTATAATTAACCTTATCCATATAGTGCTTCACCAGCATAATCCCTAAACCACCAATGCTACGTTCCTCAGCTGAGAGGGTAATGTCCACGTCACCCTTCTCCGTGGGATTAAACGGTTTTCCATCGTCAGAGAGGATGAACTCCACATACGTATCATGAATCTGGGCCTTAATGCGCACCTCACCTTTTGTGCCTTCCGGATAAGCATACTCCATCACATTGACCACCGCTTCCTCAATGGCGAGATTCATCTGCATGGTCGTTGACATATCCATGCCAGCGGCCTCACAAATCTCATCCACGAAAGCTGCCAATTGGGGCACTTCCTGCACATCATTAGGTAATATAAGATTCTTTGTACTCATCATCTTTGCACTCAATCTATATAGATTCGGCTGCAAAGATACAAAAAAGAATAGAATCACCCAAGAAAAATTGCATTTTGTTTGGAAGTTAAGTTCTTTTTTCCTATATTTGCAAAATCAAAGGTGACTACAGCCTATGCGAAAAGACAACTTTTTCTATCGTATCTACGACCTCTACGCTGATGGTTTCAGGCACATGCGCCTGGGCAAAACGCTATGGGCCATTATCCTTATCAAATTGTTTATCATCTTTGTGATTCTGAAGATCTTTTTCTTCCCTGATTTCCTGAAGCAGCATGCCGATGGCGACGAAGCCGGCTTCGTGGCAGGCGAGCTCGTCGAGCGAGCTTCGCAGGATTAAAACGACAACGAATAAACATCAATTAAAACTATAGTGTATGTTACAAGATCTCTTTCTAAACATTGATGCCGGAACCATCGATTGGTCACGAGCGCAATTCGCCCTCACGGCAATCTATCACTGGCTCTTCGTACCTCTGACCCTCGGACTGGCGGTCATCATGGGCATCGTCGAAACCAAGTACTATCGTAGTAAAGATGAATTCTGGAAGAATGCCGCCAAGTTCTGGCAGAAGCTCTTCGGCGTCAACTTCGCCATGGGTGTAGCCACAGGTATCATCCTCGAATTCGAGTTTGGCACCAACTGGAGCAACTACTCCTGGTTCGTGGGCGACATCTTCGGTGCTCCATTGGCCGTCGAAGGCATCGTGGCCTTCTTCATGGAGTCCACCTTCGTAGCCGTGATGTTCTTCGGTTGGAAGAAAGTCTCCCCAGGCTTCCACCTCGCTTCAACGTGGCTCACAGGCTTAGGCGCCACCATCTCTGCCTGGTGGATTCTCGTGGCAAATGCATGGATGCAGTATCCCGTAGGCTGCGAGTTCAATCCCGATACCATGCGCAACGAGATGGTATCGTTTGCTGAGGTGGCCCTCTCGCCATTCGCCATCGACAAGTTCTGCCACACCGTTATTTCGTCGTGGATCATCGGTGCCATCTTCTGCGTAGCAGTCTGCTGCTGGTATCTCATGAAGAACCGTCATACGAGACTCGCCACAGAGAGCATGAAGATCGGTATGTGGGTAGGACTCATTGCCGCGCTGCTCGCTGGTGCCACTGGTCATAAGTCGGCACAGAGTGTGGCAGAGGTACAACCCATGAAACTCGCCGCCATGGAAGCCCTCTATGACGGAGGAACAGACGTCGGTCTGACTGCCATTGCCTGGGTGAATCCCTTCTGTCAGCCTGACTATAAATGGGACAGCGAACCCCCACTGAAATTGGAGATGCCATACGCCCTCTCGTTCATGGCTACCAACGATATCCACGGATATGTGCCAGGCATCAATGATATCCTCAACGGCTACACGAAGCCCGACGGTACCAAGGAGCCCTCTATCGACGAGAAGATCGTCCGCGGTAAGAAGGCCATCGAAGCTCTCGCCGCCTATCGCAAGGCCAAGGCCGAAGGTGCCCCCGACACAATTGTCAATTATCAATTGTCAATTATCAATTCAAATATGCCCTACTTCGGCTATGGCTACATCAAGGACAAGAACGATATCGTGCCCTATATCCCCATCAACTTCTGGTCGTTCCGCATCATGGTGGGCTTAGGCTGCGTGTTCATTCTCTATTTCCTCGTGTTGTTGCTGTTGATCTACGACATTCCGTTCCTGTCAGTCTTCACACGCCGATTACTGGCTGCCATCGGTCTGTTGCCTGAGACGATGGCCGATTCACCCAAGCGTCTAACAGGCTTGCCATCGTGGCACTACTGGACAGCCATTGCCCTCGTACCCCTGGCCTACATCGCCTCTGAGTGCGGATGGCTCGTGGCGGAGTTCGGCCGTCAGCCCTGGACCATTCAGGACATGCTGCCCACGTGGGCTGCGGTCTCTGACCTCAGTGCCAGCAGCGTCGCCTTCACGTTCATCCTCTTCCTCATCCTCTTCACCACGATGCTCGCCGTCGAGATCAACATCCTCCTGAAGCAGATCAGTAAAGGACCAGAGTAATTTACAATTTGACAATTGACAATTTACAATTGATTTTGTCATTTGATTATTTTCCCATTTTCAAGTGATGAGAGGATTGTAAACGATAATTGTCAAATCAATAAAATTGAGAAATAAATGGTAAATTGTAAATTGTAAAATTGTAAATATGACATACGAATTTCTACAGCACTACTGGTGTTTCATCGTATCACTATTAGGTGCGATATTAGTGTTTTTACTGTTCGTGCAGGGTGCCAACTCCGTGGCCAGCAGTCTGGGCTACACAGAAGAGGGCAAACGCCTCGTCTACAATTCCACAGGCCGTAAATGGGAGTTCACCTTCACCACCCTCGTCACCTTCGGCGGCGCCTTCTTCGCCTCCTTCCCCCTCTTCTACTCCACCTCGTTTGGTGGCGCCTACTGGCTCTGGATGCTCATCCTTTTCACCTTTGTGCTCCAGGCAGTCAGCTATGAGTTCCAGAACAAGCTCGGCAATTTCCTCGGTCCCAAGACCTTCCAGTTCTTCCTGACGTTGAACGGCATCCTTGGTCCGCTGCTCCTGGGAGGCGCTGTCGCCACCTTCTTCGAGGGCTCGAATTTCATCATCGAGAAAAACAACCTCATTGATGTCGGCGCCATCACGCCCATCATCAGCCGTTGGGCCAACGCCTCCCACGGTCTCGACGCCCTGCTCAATCCCTGGGTGCTCGTTCTGGGTTTTGCCGTTGTATTCCTCGCCCGTGTACTGGGCATCCTCTACGTCATGAACAATGTCAACGATGAGGATATCCGTTCCCGTGGCAGCGTGCGTCTGATTGGTGCAGCTGTGCCTTTCGTCATTCTCTTCGTGGCGTATCTTGTCCACTTGCTGCTGAAGGAGGGCTTTGCCTACGATCCAGCTACGGGCATCATCTTTATGGAGCCTTACAAGTATCTGAACAACTTTATCTCGATGTGGTATCTCCTTATTATATTATTAATAGGTGTAGTGCTTGTGCTCTTTGGTATCGGCAAGACCATCGTTTCAAAGGATTATGTGGGCGGAATCTGGCCAGCAGGCATCGGCACTGTCCTTACCGTGCTTGCCCTGCTGCTTTGCTGCGCTTGGAACAACACGGCCTACTACCCCTCCACAGCCGATCTCCAATCATCATTGACGCTCGCGAACTCCTGCTCCAGTGAGTTCACCCTGCGCACAATGTTCTACGTCTCGCTGCTCGTGCCCTTCGTCTTGGCCTACATCGTCTACGCCTGGCGCGCCATCGATGCCAAGAAACTCGACAAGGACGAAATTCAGAACGACCACGCCTATTAAAACAAAGAATCCCTCGCCGACTCTGGCGAGGGATTTTCTTATCCGATTGTAATCGTATACCTGCTCATAAACGAGGCACCAGGCAGCAGATGGTTCATCAGGGGCTTGTCCTTAAACTCACCCTTGAAGTCTCTGGGATCGCCAAGACCGTACCAAGGCTCGATGCATACAAACGGCGCCTGCTTGTCTAACGGACTCCAGAAAGCACATACGGGCGTCTTGTAATCCACTGTCACGGCCGGCTCGCCATTGGTATCCATCAACATGGCACGATGCGTCTGACACTTGTGGATCTTCACTGAGTCGTTGCGGAAGAAGTTGTTACAGATCTCTATCACGCCCTGATCAGCCTCCAAAGGCTCCTCCACCATGTCGTGACTACCGTCGACATAACTCTTCAGCACATCCATCGGCTCGTCGTTATCGAGTCTGATCTGACCCTCAAGTTTTCCGCCAGGCACATTAAAGGCAGGATGCCCGCCTATCTGGAAATGAATCTCTTGGCTGTCTGTGTTCTCCACATGCCAGATAACGTGAATCTTATTGCCCTCCAGACGATAGGTGATGGCGAGGTTGAAACGATAGGGATACACCTTCAGCGTCTCCTCCGACTCATGCAGCGCCAACGTCACCTTTTCCTCATTCTGACTGACCACCGTAAACATCGTATCACGCGCAAAACCATGACGAGGCAGATGATATTCCTTGCCATCCACCACGTAGGTATCATTGTTCACACTACAGACAATCGGGAACAGAATAGGTGAATGTCTCGGCCACTTCTCGCCAGCCTGCCACATGTATTCCCTACCCTTGCTGTCTTTTACACTCTGGAGCTCGGCTCCCATCTCAGCGACCTGAATCGCCAGTTGTTCGTTCTTCAGTTCTATCATAGTTATTCAAAAAATAATTTATTGTCTCGTACTAATCCTTCTACGAACTTGTCAAAATCCGATAAGATACTCTTAAAGGATGCCTGTCGTGACACTATTTTTCTTCGTCTTCAAACGGTAGCTCATCAGCATTCTGTTGCTCAATCGGTCTGATATAGTCAGAGGCACGCTCAGAGGATATGACAGTATGTCCTAATTGGCGTTCCAAGTCATCACGTGTATTCTTGGCAATTTGTCCTCCAGCTTTTGCTGCCTGACAACTTTCCTTCATACCTTTAGTTTTGCGTTCTCGTGCGATCTCTGTAGTAGCCACTTCAGCAAGCGTATTCAGAGCCAGTTCCACGTTGGTCATATTATCACGCAGATTCTGTTTGGTCAGTCCCTTGTGGCGTTTATATTCGCCCGTAGTCATCCCACTCCAGGCTTTTGTGAGTACATTTGTGAGAATTGCAAAGTCTTTCGGTTCGTGGATACCAGAACGATGCCACTCATCAGTCAACTCCTTACGCATCTCAATAGAGCGCATACGCTCATTAATCCATCGATCACTATAGCCTTGGCGACGATAGTCCTCCACAGCCATCTGGAAAGTCAGTTCTGGATCTATCATCTGATCAACACGCTGGGCACCAACCTTGGCAAGCCATTTCTTCACAGGTTCGGCCTTCTTAGATGTAATAGACTGGATAATACGGAATATACCCTCAAGATCGGAAGCATTAGTCATGTGAGGCTTACCGTCAGGGGCAATCATTTCAACAGGGGTACAAATTGTACCCCACTTGGAATTAAGTTCAGGATCTCGTGCACGCATACGTTTGACGTATTGCTTCACATCCTTACTTTCGGTTAGTATTTCCACGATGTCCGCTACCGAGAAAAAATACTTTTCCTTCACCGGATCCCAGACGATACGGACCTGCTTGCCCTCAAAAAACTGAATTGCGAAATTCTCGTTCATTCTTACTCTATATTTTTTTTGCAAAGATACACCTTTTTTATTAATATAGTATGCAAAAAGACGAAAATGTTACATCTCTATACGAACTAACAAGGAATTTTTGTGAGTTCGATATCTCTTTCACTACAAATTGCAGACATAGACGTGTATTTTGGTACTTAGAGAGCTGTTTTGGCACAACATAATTCCCAATAATCTATAAATCACGAGTCAAAATCATCTTGCTTCAGGATTTTCTTCGTATATTTGCAAAAAATAAACGAGATGCATAAGGAAAGTATTATCACAAAAACTATAATGATATGAAGAAAATGATTTTCTGCCTCATGGCAATGGTGGGCGTGCTGACCCTTTCGGCACAAAGTGTATATGATTTTACGGTAAAGGACGATGCGGGTAAGGACGTGTCGCTTGCTGAGTACAAAGGCAAGGTGCTGCTGATTGTGAACACCGCTACCAGATGCGGATTCACGCCTCAATACAAGGACATGGAACCGCTCTACCAGAAGTATCATGCTCAGGGCTTCGAGATCCTCGACTTCCCCTGCAACCAGTTCGGCCAGCAGGCGCCTGGCACGATTCAGGAGATTCACCAGTTCTGCACGGCCAACTTCGACATCCACTTCCCGCAGTTCGACAAGATTGATGTGAACGGCGAGAATGCCCATCCACTCTACACTTGGCTGAAAGCACAAACCGGCGGCGGCGACATTAAGTGGAACTTCACCAAGTTCCTCGTTGGACGCGACGGCAAGGTCATCAAGCGTTACGAGTCGCGTGATCAGATTGCCGCCATCGAGGCCGACATGCAGATGGAAGTCAATCCTGTGCTGAGCAACATGATGGCGCGTCGCTCCATCCGCAAGTATCTCGATAAGCCCGTGGAGCACGAGAAGTTGGAGGTCATCGTGAAATGCGGCATCAATGCACCGAGCGGGATGAACCGCCAGCCGTGGATTGTCCGCGTGGTGGAGGATCAGAAACTGATTGCCGATGTGAATGAGGTCTTCAAGCAGGAGAATCCTGATCAGGTCGCCCGCGACAAAGACTTCAAGAATATGTTCCGCAATGCGCCGAACCTTATCTGCGTTTGCACGCCTGCCAATGGCGGTGGCGAACTCGATGCAGGATTGCTGGGAGAGAATATGATGCTGGCAGCACAGTCAATGAGACTCGGAACTTGTTGTCTCGGCGGTCCTGTGCGCTTCCTGCTGTCGAACGAGAAATGCAAGTTCTTCCTCGACCGTCTCGACATCCCTGCCGACTACAAGCTGAACTACATTCTCGCTATCGGCTATCCCGACGAGCAGCCTGACGCAAAGCCCCGCGATGCTTCGAAAGTGAAATACATCAAGTAGACAATTACATAATAAGATGCCGACCTCGACTAGCGCGAAGCAATGAACAGGTTTTTATATCATCTGGTAGCCTTTCTGGTAGTGGCCATTTGGGGTGTGACATTTGTCTACACCAAGCTGCTGCTCATTGCCGGACTGACGGCCGCACAGATCTTCGTGTTGCGATTTATCATGGCCTACGTGATGCTTCTTGTCTATACGCTCATCCGCAAGCAGTTCCGTCTGTTCGCCAACGTGTGGCAGGACGAACTGCTGATGGTGGCGTTGGGCGTGACGGGCGGCTCGCTGTATTTCCTCACGGAGAACAGCGCGATGATCTATACCACTACGACCAACACATCGCTGATTGTCTGTCTTTGCCCGCTGTTTGCTGCCCTGCTTGTCGCCCTGTTTTTCCGTTCGCAGCGACTGCATGGCATCCAGATAGTGGGCACGGTGATGGCGGCCATCGGTGTCATCATCGTGGTGCTCAACGGCCGTTTTGTGCTGCATCTGTCACCCTTAGGCGATACGCTGGCCTTCGGTGCCTGTCTCTGCTGGGCACTTTATTCATTGCTCATGATTCCAGCCTGCTATCGCTATGATACGCTGTTTATCACACGGAAGGTATTCTTCTACGGCCTGCTGTCGATGATTCCCTATTTCCTGATTTTTTCTGACATGCCGTCGCTCAGCATAGTGCTGCGTCCTGACGTGCTGGCCAATCTGGTATTCCTGGGGTGTGTCGCCTCCATGCTCTGCTACCTGGCATGGAACTGGGTCATCAAGAAACTGGGAGCCGTCATCGCCACCAACTACGTCTATTTCAACCCCGTCACCACCGTGATCTTCGCCTGGCTCATCCTGTCAGAACGCATCACCATCTATTTCCTCATCGGCACCCTGCTCATTCTCACAGGCATGTACCTCTGCAATAAGGTCAGGAAATGAGTATGTGATTACTTCATCTGATCCAGCAGTTTTGCGAGGTTTTCAAGGTCTCGGGCATCCACATGCAAGTCGAGCAGATCACCATCGCGGTTGAAGAGCTTATAGGTAGGCCAGCTGTGGACATTGAGGTGACGCTCAATAGCGGCCTGCTGTTCTACGGGCAGGTTGTAATGAGCCACATTCGGACCACTCACGTTATACTCCTTGATGACGTTCTCCCATGCTGTCTGCGGGCTGCGGTTGGCCAGGTAGAGGAACTCGATATCATAGTCTTTCAGACGTTCGTACTCCTCAGTAGAGTGACTGAGCGCTTCCTTACAAGGGCCACACCACACGCCCCAGATATCTAACAGCACGAACTTGCCTTTATAGGGTTCGATGATCTTTTTCAGCAGTGCCTCACCCTCGCTGAGGTCTTTGAGGTTATCAGACGACTTGATTACCAGCTTGTCGAACTCACGGTTCTCGATGGCGAGGTAGTGGTCGTTCTGCTTCTCCACCATCGCGATGCAGACAGGATTGTTGCTCAGGGTCTTCAGGGTGTCGAGGATCATCGGCGCCAGCGACGTGCGGCTGTTGTCAATCTCCTTATACACCATCCGCGAGAGCCAGGTGTCCTTGATGAGCGGGTCGGCGCCTATGGAATCGAGGGCAAAGGCCTCTTGCTGCATTCGTTTGATGAGATTGATTCCGCTCTGCACTTTCAGACCTTTCGGACCATTGAGAAGCTTGTTGACCTTCTCTATCATCTCGGCATTGTCGGCATCGAGTTTGTCGGCCACCTTCTGTTTTTCTTCCTCAGGTGCAACCTCCACCTTGGCTCTGGCATCGAGAATCCAACTCTTCCATTGGTTGAGCTGCGCCAACTCCTCATCGTTCGAGGCTATTTGGCTAAAGTAATCACAAATATCCCACCTCACCGTCCAAGTCCGTTTGCTCATCGTATCTTCAAGATAGTCGCGCAGGAAACTGCTGAGTTCACGATGTAATGTGTATGGCTTATCAAGTTTCTTCCAGAAGGTATCGGTAGCATAGCGATAAGCGTCGTCAGGAAGTTGAAGCTTCGGCGCATTGAAGCGCGCCTGCCCTACGGCGTTGGCCTGCAGCATCAACGTGTTGCCTTTCCTGTATTTCTCAAAACGGATTGAGAGCGTGGGATGGGCCTGGCAGAGACTGTCGATGTAGGCGTTTTGTGCCTTGAGAAGACTGTCGACCGAAGTGATGTATTTGTCGAAATCTTTATCTTCACGCTCCATACTTACAGATTTCCAGTCGAGGGGATACTTGAAGAGTTCATTCTGCAGGCGGCAGTCGTCGCCCATGAAGTAACGACGGCCTTCTTTGAAGTCGAAGAGCATGAAGTAGGTCTTACCCGGCTCGAACATGTTGCGGATGAAGCAGCGATCCCAGTCGATAAAATACTCCGAACTGTTCAATATGGGGATTTTTACGCTGAAGCGTCCCTGTTCGTCAAGGTCGGCATGGATTTTCTCCCACGCGCTTGTAAAGAAGTTTGTAAAGCCGAAATCGAAAGTCTTCAGTTGCTTGAAGTGCTCGGGCATATCCTTGATCCAGCCGATAACGGTGACAGTATCCTCCTTGTAACCAGTATCGGCAAAGCTCTCACGGGTGTCCTTCGTGGGATAATCAGGCAGGAATCGGCTGGTGATCATGGCGTAGGTGGCCTTCTCGCCGTCGATCTGTATCTGGCGCTGGCCTTTCTTATCCTTGCCGATGGCGACCTTCAACTCATCATTGCCATTGGTCATGACGATGGTGGCCTCGCCGGTCTTGGGGTTCACGTCGCGCTGCTTGTAGTTCCAGAACTTACAGTCGTAGATGGCGCAGTCGTCGAAGAAGGCTATCTTCCAGTCACCCTGATCATCGCGCCAATAGGAAGGGAAGAGCTGTTTCCAGCGCTCCTCCACAGGCTTGACGCCCTTGATTTGGAAGGCGCCTTGGCCGTCGCCCTCGATGAAGTCGAACACCTTAGTTCCCTTGGGCAGCGGTGGGAAGTGGAAGGCCATATCGCGCTTGCCATCCTTGTGCGACTGTTCCTGTTTGCCGAGTTCGATGCCGTCGGCAGAGACAACAGTATAACGCTGTTCCCCTACTTTCAGATAAGTATCTTCTGCAAACCTGAACCAGAAGTCGGGATAGTCCGACCGTTGCGAGGCCGTGATATACACCACGGTCTCATTGTCCTTCAGTTCCACTTTCGTCACATCGAGTGCCAAATGGAAAAATCCGTCACCATTACTGGTTCCATACTCTATGGTAGGCTGCTCCCACACCACATCTTTCGCCTGCCCCGTCATTGTGACGAAGGCCAGCATCACGGTTGATAATAATAGTTTCTTCATATTCTTCTTATTAATTTTAGAAACGAATTTGAATAATTATCATAATTTTGTCCACGAATTTGAATAATAATTATAAATATTTGTGGTTTAAATTATTCACATTATTCACATTCGTTTCCATAAAAAGTATTTTTGTTTAATGCATTTATTATTATTTCTTTTGTTTCGGCAGATCGCCCGTGCGGGTGAGTTTGAAGTCTGTGGCGGAGAACCACTTGGCGCGGCAGGGCTGACCAGTGAACTCGGGCACGGTGGAGACGCCGTAGACAACGGGGATGGAGTCGGCGGTGACGATGATGTCGTCTATATGGACGATGGACCATCCGAAACCGCGGCTGTGATTGGCTTTAACGATTTTTTTCCATTCCTCCTGCTTCGACAAAGGTTCATCCTTCATCATCTTCTCAATCTTCCGATGGTTTTCCTCTACGCTG
>Ga0265299_10005289_pt1 | contig 11980 bp, 5 predicted proteins | sample AusTroGonzalo_MG_4_FD_193485 | JGI IMG/M metagenome (GOLD analysis project Ga0265299, IMG submission 193485) | Bovine rumen microbial communities from tropical cattle in Woodstock, Queensland, Australia - Gonzalo_02 | ecosystem: Host-associated > Mammals > Digestive system > Stomach > Rumen ...
GGATGTGCCCGAAGACTTCCGGCTCACGACGGACATTGATGCTTACGTTTTCAGATAACTGAATGATAGTATCTGTGGTTATGAAATTCTGGCACTTTACCGTTATGCGTACCTTGTTATTAATAAAATGATGTGAGATGTTGGGGAAAGTTGCCGCCGCATCAAGTGTATGGATGGTATCTGCCATAGAATTGTCGTCCAGTGTTATTGTAACCACGGCATTTTCCAACGGTGGTAGATTGTTGTTTTCTACGCTAATCTCATTTAATTTAATCTCTACATCCACAGGCTGATTATAGGACCATGTGCCGAATAATGCCAATAGAATAGCTATGATGCCTAAAGACCAGGCAATTACCTTATTGATAAGCGAACGTTTGTGCCGCTGCCAAATGGCATCAAACTCTACGCCAAGGAGCTTGGATATGAGTTGAACGTAAGCCCGTTCTTTGTTCATCCATGGCCAGCGATATATCTTTTCATGGATGTTTGCACCCAGTATCTCAGGTAGGTCAAGTTCATCAATGATAGGGTTGAAACATTCCGTATTGGGATTTCCGCTATGTGGTACTCCGTCTACGATAAAGAAATAGATATGGTTGGTACGGCCTAACTGATGGAAAAACTCGATTTCTTTTCCTACCCATTCCGAGTTGGCTGAGTTTGGCGAGCAGATGACAATCATATTTCTTGATGCTCTGAGCCGTTGCTGCAGTTCGTCGGTGAGTTGTCCAGGCTGGATATCTGTTGGAGCAAAGAATATGGGTTTTATCGGGTTCCGGTTCAAACCATATGCACTACATAAGGTTGACGGCATTCGATAATTCTCCAGCTTCTTCTGAATCCTCTTGCCCCACTCGGTATCTTTGGAGTTGTAGCTGATAAAAGCGAAATACTTATAATGCTGTTCCATATCTTATTCTTTTATCATTTGCTTTACTTTTTTCAGCACCGTTTGGTATTCCTGCGGTATATTTTCTATTTCATCAAACTGCTTGTCGATGGTTTTCAAAAAACCGATACTGTGTTCGTGTTCCTTCTTATCGGTTGACTCATCTTCGGCAATACGGATGAAAATATTCATGGCTTCATACCAAACACGACAGGCTTCAGCCTGTTGTTGGCAATTAATGTATAGCTGCCCCAAATTAGATAGTGTGGTACCTACAGAGTATAGATAGGCATTTGGATACTCAGAAGCCAGGCGACGACGTATTTCTAACGATTCCTTAAACATGGCCTCACTCTCCGTGAAACGTTGGGTGTCTTTATAAAGTATAGCCAAATTCATTAACCAAGAGGCCAGATCGGGCTCATAGACATTGGAATAATCGAGGATTAATTGCCGAGTCATTCCCACAATCTCTTGATACATGGCCTCGGCTTCGGTATATCGTTCCATCCTCTTGTATAACACAGCCATATTATTCAGCGTGCTGGTTAAATCAGATTCGTAAGCTTGTGGGTTTTCGGCGACTAACCGACGACGAATAGTCAGCGCCTCATTTAACATATTCTCGGATTCTGCATAGCGTTTGGTTCTCAAATACAAGGCTCCTAAATTGTTAAAGACCCCGGCTAAAAGCGGCTCATATTTATGAGGGTCATTAGAAACCAAACGACGTCGTATCTCTAAAGATTCTTTATATATGGCTTCGGCTTCATCATAACGTTTGGTTCTGGCATACAATACTGCCAAGTAGTTCAGGCAAACTGCTAAATCCGGTTCATATGCATTAGGATTAGCAAGAACCAAGCGACGTTGGATTGCCAGTGAATGCTTAATAATTTCTTCGCTTTCATTGTAACGCTGTATAAAGAGATACATGATTGCCAGATGGCTCAATGTAGTGGCTAAATGATGCTCATAGGCGCTGGGGTTACTGGCGGTAAGACGACGCCATATTCCCAGTGATTCCATATACATGCGTTCGCTCACGTCGTACTTATTGTAATTGTTATACAGGTTGCCCATTTCGTCTAATGTGGTTGCCACCTCGGGCTCATACTCCTGCGGACTTATTGCAGCCAACTGTTTTTGTATAGCCAGAGCCCGCTGATAATAGGAGGCTGCCTTTGCGTATTGTGCTTGATGTTGATAGTATTCGGCAGCGTCTTTCTGCCACTCTGCATTGGTGGTGTCGAGTTCTGCCCTCAGTTCAATATAATAGGCGGCAGAGTCGTATTGGTTGGCTATTTTAAAACGGTCGAAGTAGTTCTTACAATCCTGTGCCAGGTCTTCTAATTTCTTTTGGGTACCAGCTTTACTGGCTGCAAGGTTGGCCTGACGTTGGGCAAGTTCTACTTCTTCCAGTAACTCGGTATGTTGTACGTTGCGTATCTCGGATATACGGGTGTTGATGTCTCCTTTACTTTTTAGCAAAGAATCGGCTCTCGTCAATTCGCCGTTTAGAATGGCGTCGCTGATTTGGCGATTGAGTGCATCCATCTGATCGTAGTCCATGGCAGTATACTCCTTTGCCATGTCGGCTATCAGTTTCTCGTTGTTCTCTTGGTCATTGTAGAGTTGTTCCAGAGCCTTACGGTATTCTTCTTGTGTTAGTTTGTGCTCTGCTTTCAGTTCCTCCAACTCATCCTCACGCTGTTGGAGCTGACGTTGCAGGGTACGACGGATTTTCCGTTCTGCGGCTAATTTATCCTCTGCTTGCTGGTCGGGGGTGTCCATCACGATATAGAAGGTGTTGGGTGAATACTGATAGACTCTCCTGATGGCATCAGGATCCATCAGCTGATAACCTATCTTTTGTACCCCTTGTATCATGTATGTGGTAGAGGTTATTGGGAATGAGAACGAGCCGTCGTTCTGACTCAACACGCCTGGACGTCCTTTAATGGTGACAGTGGTTCCTGCTAATCCCTGACCAGCCACATATTTTCCATTCACCATGCGTCCCTTGGTTTTCACCATGCCCTGTTGTATCTGGGCCGATGTGTCGGTCAAGAAAAACAAGAGACAGAAGCTCAATCCTATCAATCTACTTATCGCAGTCATCGTGTAATATCTTAAGTGTTGTCTTAATAACATCCCTGTCAAATCCTTTGTATTTCTCGCTGAGTTCGTTATACGGTATTAGACATGAGTGACGTTTTAATTGTTCGTTACAAGAAGAATCCTGAATCTGCATTCTCTTCTCCATATCGGCATCCATTGGCATATAACCTAACATCTGGTGAGATGCGTTCCATCGTAGATGCTCTGTTTCCGACAAGGCTTCTAATAATAGCTTATCCTCCAACTCATATTGTTGATGCGGTAGTTTTAGCATCGCTTCGTAGCCACCTACGAGTTGGGCTTTAGTATATATATGCAAGGCATTGTTGAAATTCTGCATTTCTTTTCGTCTGTAGCTTTGTTCAGCAAGGAACAGGTTCTTTTGTTTCTTCACGATTTGACTATTAGAAACAACCCACGAGCTTAGCTGGTCGTAGTTCTTCTTGAACTTTTGAGCCTGGTGTCTTATCTTGTCATTAATAACAACATCATAATTAAAAATCTCGTTCATTCTACCGAACAGCATTACAACATCCTCATCTGTTCTTCCGGTTTCCGGTTTCCCCTCCAACTCAACGCTTGCCGAATCGTATTTGGCTATACCATTAAGCGTGCCTATTACCTCTAATATCTTATCTGTTTGCTCTTCTTTATATAATCTGACAAAGATTTTGAAATGCTCAAACCCGTTCTTTCTGTATCTGTTGGCATAATCGAATATCTGGGTAGCCATAGATACGTTTGTATTATCATTGCCAGTAGCAATGACCACGTAATTCAGGCAATGAATCAGTTCACTCATCTTCTGCCAGAAAGCCTCGCTATGGTAGGTCATGTAATAGAACTCTATTCTATCTGAGTTTCTTGCTTCAGGAACCGAAAGCAGAAAGTCTTCTTTATGACGATCCATTCGGTCATCTACACAATAGCATTTTGAGAAACTCTGCTCGTTGGGAGCTTTGAGGAAACTGCTAAACTCATAAACGAATTTCAGTGCCTCCTGTCCCGTATGGCCAAAGCCAAGAACCATAGCGTTGAAATCGGATGTAACGTGACCTTTACCATCTGTATCTACAAAATTAATGGGATGTGCAACATATTCAGTATATGCTACATCTTGTTTGCTCATTAACTTTAGAGCTGCCACTGACAGGTAAGAGGAATCGACGAGATTGACCTTAACACCATCTTTGATGCCCAAAAGTGTCTGGTTCTCAAGTGTACGATTAGCGTGGCAATATATCTCTATGCCAGGGACTTCGTCGAATATTTTGTCCTGAATGATGTTGATAACCGAAAGGATATTTGCTTCTCTTTCATCCGACAAGAAGAAAAACCTGGTTGTTTTATGTCGCTTGATGAGTTTTCTTAAAAAAAACAGATTCTTTTGGTCGAGCATATTCTGCCCTTTACCTTGCATGTTTGTCAGGTCGTATGTGGCGTGTTTTATGATGTAGTCGGTTCCTTCAAGTTGTTGGATATAGTTACGTTTATATGGGAATATACCCAGTAATTGGCTCAGACTGAGTTTGTCATCACCTTTTTGATTAACGGATTGCGTATCAATATAAACAAGATGTTCTTTCTTATTGGCAATGTCCTTTCCCAAGATGATGCTTGGATCGTTGAATCCCCAGAAGATATTCAGATTCTTCTTTTTGTTGTTCAGATAGCGCCCTTTTACATTCCAGAGGCAGTTCAGATAGCTCGAATGTACTCTCTTGTGTAAGGAATTTATGATGAAGACGGCACTGATGGTTATTGCAGCTCCGTTAACAAGAGCAAATATGGCCATAAAAAGAGGACTGTTGGTATATTCTGCGTTTATTTCATTATAACTTGCTCTTATTAAGAACATTTGCAAAGAAGCAAGAAACGGTCTGATAATATAAGCAATAGGAGAGGAGGCTGTTCCATGGAAGAAGAATCCGATAAAATAGACAATGTAACCTGCCGTGAATGTGGCAATGGCTAAATGGCGCAACATATACTGTTGATAGCCGAAAAAACGTTTCTCTCTTTTTGGTAGAAATCCCCATACAGCTTTGGCCAGATGAAAAACGCACACACAAGATACAAATGTCAGAATGAACACATTGAGATAGAATGTATCGTGTTCAACTCCGAAAACGTTATCTATTGTTATAGAACGGGGAAAAGTCCATAAAAGATTGTCACTCATTAGATTGCTATTGTTTAGGTTATACTATAGGGCACTTTTGATAACTCACCCTTTTGGGTGCAAATATAGTCAAAATATCCGAAAGAACAAATTTTTTCAATAAATTTATGACTCCTCGACCAATGTACTTTTATTTTATAAGAAAAATCCCCCGCATGGTGGTGCGAGGGATTTCCTATAGTGTATGTGCGTGTTTAGCGCTTCTTGAAATTCCACTTGCAGTTGTCGGAACTGAAGTCGTACTTAGCGAGTGTAGGTGTTGAGTCGCCGGCAGAATAGAGGCAGAACTCTTTGTTTACACCCTCCTGACCAGGGATAGCCTTTGGCATGATGCGGTAGGTTCCATCGGTGAGCTGCTCAATGCGCCAGAGCTGCTCGTCACCACCAGTGTAAGCAGGAACGGTTGTTACCTCCTTATTGGCAGTAGCGGCCAGTGCACGCTCTGTACCCTCGATGGTAATCTTGAAGTATGGGTTGCTAAGATAACCGCCAGCAGAGTCAACCGGTGTGATAGTCCAGCGCTGGTGAGGACGGTTCATGTAGTCGCAGATACGAGCGGGAATCTCGCCCTTAGGCCATGTGCCGATAACCTCTTCAAGGGTCTGGTTGGCGATAGGCTTTACTGGCTGCTCCATCTGGTTGCGGTTGAACCAGCCCTGGCGTGCCTGCTGCATGCGGATGAAGTCAACAGTGAGCTCCAGAGCATAACCACGGCGCTCCGACTCAATCCAGAAGTTGCCACCCTTGAAATTATCGCCGGCTACAGGCCAGCCGTTCTTCCAAACGATAGGACGTACGGCGAGTACCGAGCGACCACTCAGCTCGAAGTCGGCCTCCCAGTGGAATGACATAACCTCTACGCCTTCGTCAACGATGAAACGTCCGAAGTGTCCGGCACCGCAAGCGCGGTCCTCAGCGGCAATCACCATCTTTCCACCACCGTGATACATATCACGACCAACGTTATCGAGGTAAGGACCCTCTACGCTGCGTGAACGACCTACTACAATATTATAAGTAGAGTTCACACCGTCGCAGCAGGTTCCGTGTGTACCCAGCAGATAGTACCAACCGTCGCGGTACATCAGGTCAGAGGCCTCGCAGTCGATAGCGATATCCTTTTCCTTGTTACCTTTTTTGCGGAAGCCAGTCTTAGGATCGAGCTCAATCAAGCGGATAGTACCAAAATAGGTACCGTAGCTTACCCACAAACGACCTGTGGTTGGGTCTAACAACAAACCTGGGTCAATGGCATCCTGATCCTCCATACCGTCAGAGGCACAAACCTCTACGGCCTCACTCCACTTGAAATCAGGTGACTTGGGGTCGAGTGTTTTGTTCCACATAGTGAGGATACGGCCTGCGTGTCCGCCGCCCAAACCACCACCTGTGGCACCATAGATACAAAGATAACGATCGCCAATCTTCAGAACGTCGGGAGCTGCACCGCCACCAGGACGGTCGGCACCGCTGTTCCAGCTCCAGCCGTCTTCTGAAATCAGACCGCCGCCGCCAGTACCAAAGGTATAGTATTTGCCTTCGCACTCAGCGAGTGTCGAGGGATCGTGAATATAGGGAGCGCCAATCTGCGCATTAGCGGCTGCAGTTACTGCCAATGCCGCCAGTATTGTATGAAGTCTTTTCATAATTATCAATTGTCAATTTTCAATTATCAATTCTTAACTACTTTGTAGTTTGTAACAGGATTACCTTTCTCGTCGAGGAAACGAACGCAGAAATCGCTCATACCAGGACCATTGATGATGGCGCCACGCAGAATGTTGCGTCCTTTCTTCAGGGTGAGGCGTGCCGACATGGCATCGTCCTTTACCATACGGCGGTCGCCCGAAAGCAACAGGGCTTCCTCACCGTTCAGCCACCACATAGAGGCAGAGTTAGAACCTACGGCCAGACGTACGTTCTCGATATCCTCGTCGCAGTCGATGATGGTAACTGCCCAGAAGAGTACGCCATAAACCTGCTGGCCCCATTTCTCGGCAAAGCGGAACAGTTTCACGTTCATGTTCTCGCTGTCGAGTGCATGCCAGGTCAGTGTCTGCTTAACTGTTGTTACCTTGGGCTCTGCAGGCTCCTGCTGTCCGAAACCGCGTCCGAAACCTGGAGCTACTTCTACCTTTTTGTATTCGGCCTTTACCTTCTGTCCGTCCTTTGGAACGATAGTCTGCTGGCCCTTGAAATACTCTGTGTTAAAGTGCTCGCGCAGATATGAGTCGGTGAATACGGTGTTTCCGCTATTAGGCTTGTCAATAGGCTCCAGAAGCATCCAACGACGGATGAATCCCTCGTTATCAGGCTGGGCAGTTGGTGTGGTAGCAGGTGTGAAATACTTAGGACGGTTCTTGAACAGAATCCAGTCAACGCTAACACCGGCATCGCCCTCGCAGGTGAGTACCAAATCGGTAACGCCCTTTGGCGTATATTCCAGTGGAGCGGTTAGTGTGAGCCACTGGTTGCTGAAGTCGCGACGGAACATAGCTGGTGCACCAGCAGGGCTCTCGGGCTTCACGGTCATGTCAATCTTAGCGATAATCTTACCATTGGCAGTTTTTTCACGTACGTAAATAACGGTGTTACCTGCAGCCTTGGCATTCAGGATCAGGTAGCCTTCCTTTACACAATCAAAGTTCACATCGTTATACTTAATCCAGCTACCCTTTACAGGCAGTGTAGCCTGGAAACTACGGAAGGTGTTAACGGTGTCGATCAGCGAGGTAGTTACATCATTGCTGGCAGCGCTGTAACGGTCAATCTCAATCTTCTCGGTTGCATCGTTAATGCCTACACCACGCATGGTTGGTTTCACCTCCTGAATAGTTCCATCGGGATTGAAGTACAGTTTCTCGATACATACAGAACGGCGCTTGTCGTCGCGTGGTGAGAAATCATTGTGGTGATAGAACAAATACCACTGTCCTTTGTAGTTGATGATGCTGTGATGGTTGGTCCAGCAGCCGTTAGCGTGCTCGGCCATAATCAGACCTTTGTACTCATAGGGGCCCATAGGATTCTTACTCATAGCATAGCCCAGAACCTCGGTGTTCTCTCTAACGTATGGATAGGTCAGATAGTAGTTGCCGTTGTACTCGAAAGCGAATGGACCTTCGGCCTGACGGTTGGGCAGGTCTTTGAGGCAGTTAACACCCATCATCTCAAATTCACGCTCACGGAACTTAACCTTCTCCTTTGGTGTGTCGTCGGCCAGCTCTTTCATGTTGGGCTTGAGCTTGGCGCAACGTCCAGCACCCCAGAAGATATAAGCGTTACCATCCGAAGCCTGGAGTACACATGGGTCGATACCATTGATGCCCTTGATAGGTTCTGGCTCAGGAATGAATGGCCCCTCGGGACTGTCGGCAATAGCTACGCCGACACCGAAACCAAATCCCTTACCCTCGGCAGGTGCTGATGGGAAGTAGAAATAGTACTTACCATTTCTGTAAACACAATCGGGAGCCCACATCGAGTAGGAGTCGGGTCTAACCCAGGGTACTTTGTTCTGGGTAACAATCACACCGTGGTCTGTCCAGTCGGTCAGATTTTCGGATGAGAACACATGGTAGTCTTCCATGCAGAACCAGTCCTGACGCTGACCAGCGGGTGGCATGATGTCGTGCGATGGATAGAGATACACTTTGTTGTTGAATACGCGAGCCGTCGGGTCTGCCGAAAACTGGTCGCGAATAACCGGATTCTGTGCCAGCGATACCAAAGGCACAGTCATCAGTAAAGAAAGACAAATCTTCTTCATTGGCAATGGTTTGTTATTTATTTATAGATAATGTATAGTAATACGTTCAGTTGTAATCATTAGTTCGATCAGATATTTGAGTCTTTTCTTATAGAAACGTTTAATCCATAAATGCCATTTTATATATAAATGTTACAAATACAAAATAGAATGTAACAATCCTCCTTTTAAAAAGATGCCGCGTCGTCACAACGCAGCATCTCGTAAATAAAACCAAAACAAGTCTTTTTAGTATTAATCTGTATAGTCGTATGGTCAGATTCTTATGATTGGTAAGAGAAACTTTCATGGATTAATTGCTTCTTTTTCAGAATGTTGTGATATAATAAGTTAGTTAGAAAAGGTTTATGGTTGACTATCACCAGCTGCCACTTTTATCGTAACAGCGGTGCAAAGATACAATTAAAATCCGTTTTCTTACTTTGTTTCTTGTAACAAATTCTTTTTCTTTTCTATCATCCTTGTTAATTTGTTTTAACGTACAAGCAAATCTGACTATTTATACAAAAAAAGGTGCCGCGTCATCGCGACGCAGCACCTTCGAAATACCAAAACAATGTGTCTAATACTAACTACTATTATAATTTAATTAACTTCAGTATTAGTTGCTTGCCCAACCACGAACCTGATGCATCTGATCGTTAACCTCGATAACGGTCTGTGGCAATGGCCAGTACTCATGCTTGCCAGCTACGAACTCCAGCTTGATATTAGCATCAGCAAATGGATGGTGAATCTTGTAAACCAGCTTGTGAGGCTTAGCACCATTTGACTGGAAGTACTCATCCCACTGCAGAGGAATGTTGTCGAGCACCTTGTCGTAGCACTGCTTAGCAATACCCCAACGTACAATGTCGAACCAACGGCAACCCTCGAACCAAAGCTCATACTGCTTCTCGTCCTGGATAGTCTGCAGATCTACAGAGGTAGATATGGTCTTTGAACCAGCACGCTCCTGAATCTTGTTCACATACTTCAGAGCTTCTGCACTGTTACCAGATGCCAAGCAAGCCTCAGCGTAGAGCAGGTAAGCCTCACCCAGACGAGCCAGACACAGGTTAGTGTTGTTACAGTTGTCACCTACAGAGAGGTTAACATCATTAGGATGGCACATCATCTTTACTTCCATCACGTCGCTACGAGAGAATGAACCTGCAGATTTGATAATGCCACGATCTGGGTCAAACTCCTTCTCGGCACGTGTCTTTTTGGTTGCGTCACTCTTCCAACCGCAAAGAGTCTCATCATAGAAGAACTCGTCAGAGGTCAGGAATGTAGCCTTACGACGATAGCTGTCGCCATCATTAGCCAGCATCTTGTGAGCGAAGTCCTGGTTGATAGAACCACCGCCCCAACCACCGGTTGAGCAGATCAGTGGGCTCTTACCACCGCCCTTGATATCGTCACCACGCCAGTTCAGTACGTTGGCAACCATCCAGCGACCACGGTTGTTACCGCCTCTCCAAGAGTCAGAACCACCTGCTGCAGCAGTGTTTGTAATATAGTTGAACTCAAAGATCTTCTCCTCGCAGCCGTCACCCTCTACATGGAACAGGTCGCGGAAGCGCTCACCAGGAACCAGCGCATAGTTTGAAGACTCTACCAGTGGCTTCAGCAGGCTGGCAGCCTTAGCGTTATCACCAGCGAACAGAGCAGCCTTACCGGCAACGAACTGAGCAAAGCCCTTGGTTACGACCCATGCGCCTTCCTTGTCGTTCTTTCCCTGACGCTCAGGCAGGTTGTTCATAGCCTCTTCACAATCCTTCACGCAGAAGTCGAATACAGCCTTCTGAGACTCAGCGTTAGTTGGCTTCTCAGTTGTGATCAAGTGGTCAACGATAGGTGGCTGATAGTAAACCTGTGCAGCCAGCATGTGAGCCCATGCACGCATTACCTTAGCCTCAGCTACAGCCTGTTTCTTAACAGGTGTGTCAGCGAGATCGCCATCAAAATAGTTGATGATCAGGTTGGCAGAGTAGATAGACTTATAGATGTGGTTGTAAAGAGTTCCGATAGGAGATGAACTAGGGTCGTAACGCATCTCGTTCAGAATACGGAAGTCAGCGTGGTCGTTGATATCACCACCAGCTGCGAATACATCGTCAGCAGAGTAGTTCAAACCCATGATATAGGCATTCCAAATACCCTCAGTACCACCAATCTCACCATTGTATGTTGCATACATGGCTGTAACAGCAGACTTTGCATCAGCATCTGTCTTATAGAAGTTACCAGTGCTGCTGGTTGCTTTCTGCTCAATTTCGAGCAAATCTCCTGAGCATGACGTTGTCATCATACCTGCAGAAAGCAAAGCAACGGAAAATAATATTTTTTTCATATTTATATTCGGTATTTAAATTTATTGGATTAGAATGTAACACTTAAACCAAGAACGAGCTTGCGCATGTTAGGATAAACACCCTTGTCGAGACCTGGGCAGTTGTACTCCTGTGTGCAGGTTTCTGGATCGAGACCAGGATACTTGGTGAATGTGAAGAAGTCGTCAAGAGATACGTAAGCACGTACGTTCTGCATATAAACCTTCTTAGTCAGGTTGGTTGGCAGGGTGTAACCCAGCTGAATCTGCTTCAGCTTGAAGAATGAACCGCTGTAAACCATAGCAGAAGAACGCCAGAATGTACCGCTACCAGCAACTGAGGCTGCAGTTGGCATCTTGTCAGTCTTGAAGTCATCGTAGATACCCTTAGCGATGTTGTTGTAACCTGTACGATACAGACCGTAGTAGATATCGTTACCAGCCTCACCAGCACCGAAGATGGTCAGGTCGAAGCCCTTATACTCAGCATTCAGAGTGATACCGTAGGTCAGAGAAGGCAGACCAGAACCAACGTTGGTCATATCCTCAGCCTGTGGGTCGTTGGTGATGTTACCATCCTTGGTGTAGTACTGAGCAGTACCGTCGGCAGCACGACCAGCGTACTTATAACCGCGCATGTACCATACTGGCTGACCCTGCTCGAAGTAGCAGCGTACAACCTCAGGGCTTGCACCCTCA
>Ga0265299_10005291_pt1 | contig 11978 bp, 10 predicted proteins | sample AusTroGonzalo_MG_4_FD_193485 | JGI IMG/M metagenome (GOLD analysis project Ga0265299, IMG submission 193485) | Bovine rumen microbial communities from tropical cattle in Woodstock, Queensland, Australia - Gonzalo_02 | ecosystem: Host-associated > Mammals > Digestive system > Stomach > Rumen ...
TTGTCGTGTTCCGTCCTTCACGCACCGCACACTGTAGCCGTTTTCCACATTGCCGAAACAGACGTACGGATAAGGATAATTGTGGTAACTCACGTATCGTCCTGTGCCCGTTCCGTCTGTCGATGGGGCCGAGCTCCACCAATAGTGCTCTTCCCCAAACTCCGCGTATCCGTTCGGACGGCTGTAACCGGCGGGCGATTGCCGCAGGAATTTCAGAAGATTCCGCTGGTAGGAAACGGGCATGTTTTGCGTAACACTGCCGATCGACAGCAAATTCCAGTCGCTTTCCGACGGCAGATGCCAACCATCGGGACACACCCCTTGCACGATCCCGGAAGTGTCTGAATCAGTGGAACGTACAGCAGCGTACCAGTTGTAGAGGAGGCCATACTTCTTTGTAGAGTCCGGCTGTCCGAAACGGTCGTAATAGAGCAACTGTTCCGTGTCCTTGGAATCGGGTTGCGCCTTTGCTATCGGGGTGCCGTCCGCGTAATGATTCGTCCGCAGATTCTCCGCCATCCATTGCATACCGTTGATTTTCACCGTCTTGTAGCGATTGCCATCCACATCGCGCACTGTTGCGCAGCCGCCAAGCAGCAATATCATCGCGAATATGGTGAGGTTCTTGTTCATTGTCAGAATGATGAAATCATTATCGTTTGGCAATCCTGCGAACTGGAATGCCGATGGCGAGAAGAAGAACCACGAGTACAAGTATCTGAAAAAAGAACATGGCCACTTCGCTGGTGATATACGACGATAGCCATTTCTCCGTCAAATGCATGACAGGCACCACCAAAAGACCACAAAAAACGGCAGTGAGGTATGATTTTTTCCGAACCTCTTTTCCATCTTCCCGAAGTTTATTGTTGCGGATTTCGACATAAAGAAAATAGGCATAGCCTACAATTCCAATTAATAGCAGGATGATATAAACAATTGTTGACCACATAATTATAAAGTATCAGAAAATATTTTCGTTATTTTGAATACTGATCTATTTCATTGGCAAACCCTAGTTTTGCCGTTGCAAAGATAAACAAATAATGGAAATCCTATTCCTCTTTCAGCAACTCGTCGATTTCTTCTCGGAATCCGTTTTCTTTCAAGACACACTTTATACCCGAAAAACTACACCTTGCCTCAACTTTTTTATGCGACAAAAGTACGTTTTTTAGGCAAAAGGCAATAGTTAGCCCGTATATCCCTTAACAACGCGAAGGATACGATTTTCTTCGATTTTCAATCTTCAAAGATTTATTTTTCTTCGATTTTCAATTTTGAAAGATTTTTTTGTATTTCTGCGGCAAAGTTATTATGCTCTATGGAACTGCAGAATGTAGAATATCTTTATCAGGTGTCGCGTCGCAAAATTGATGCTGTTAAAACGGTTTTTCATCGCTCCTTGTATGAGAAAATCAACTGGGACAACCGTTTGATTGGCATTAAAGGTTGCAAAGGAGTGGGCAAAACCACGATGCTGTTGCAATATATTAAGGAGTCGATTCCAGACAAATCGAAAGTTCTTTATGTGTCGTTGGACAACATTTGGTTTGAATCAAATTCGCTTGTTTCATTGGTGGAATACCACTACACGCATGGTGGCAGTCATGTCTTTTTGGACAAGATACATTATCTTCACAATTGGCAGACTATCCTGAAGAATCTCTACGATGACTATCCAGACTTGAAAATTTGTTACACAGGGTCGTCCATGTTGAAAATAGACACTCAAGGAAAGGATTTGTCGCGTCGCCAGAGGGTATATGAACTTCCGCGCCTTTCATTCAGGGAGTTTTTGGAGATGGAAGGGCTTTACAGCGGGCCGTCGTACGGTCTCCAAGAGTTGTTGGACCGACATACGGACATTGCAGCGGACATCGTTTCACATATCAAGGTGCTGCCGGCTTTCGAAAACTATTTGCAACATGGTTGTTACCCATTTTATCAAGAAGAGGGCGACGGTTTCTTGTTGCGTCTTCAAGATGCCGTCCGCATGACTCTGGAGAATGATTTGCCGCAATTGACCGACATATCATTTTCTACAATACAGAAAATCAAGCAGATGCTAATGATTCTCGCGGCTCGTGTCCCTCAAACTCCCAATATGTCAATGCTTTATAGTCAGTTGGAGACCAACAGGGAACAAGGATTGAAAATGTTGTATCTTTTGGAACAAGCTGGTCTATTGACCTTACTGACACGGGAGACAAAAAGTTTGAAACATCTTCCAAAACCTGACAAACTCTACTTAGGCGACTGTAATCTTATGTTTGCCCTCAGTCCGTGGGTGGATACAGGCACGTTGCGTGAAACGTTTTTCAGCCAGCAACTTCAAGTGGAAAATGAGTTGTTTTTGCCATCCGCTGGCGATTTACTTGTCAATGGGGAATGGTTATTCGAGGTTGGAGGCAAAGGAAAAGATTTCAGTCAAATAAAAGATATCAAAGAGAGTTTCTTAGCCGTAGATGATATTGAAATTGGCCATCACAACCGTATCCCTCTTTGGCTTTTCGGTTTTTTATACTGATAGTTTTCTGAGATGGGGAATCCGTGAAACAGCCAATAGATACGATTTCTCTACCACTGCCATTGGCAGTTGGCTTTATCAGTTTGCTCTTCTTAAATCGGTCTCATTAAAAAACCACTACCTTTTGGCAATACGGCGGACGGGAATGCCTATGGATGTTCACTCCCGCACCGGACAGATCATCAAAACCTTATAACCGGGCTGCTCTTCGGTATATCTTGCGATGGTTTCTTGCTTGATGGTTATTTTTGAGATACTGTTTGGACAAATGGAATCCATTTGCTGGCACAAGAACGTCCCTCTTCTTGCAGCAAGATACGAAGACTCATATTCAATGTAATAATCCCAATAGGTAAGTTCAAAACGTCCATTCTCCGGACAAACAGAATGTATGGTTTTCTTCAAATCGTCCAGCGAAAAGTCCAACAGTTCCTCTTTCGCTAATTTCCAGTACAGTCTCACCAATATCGTGTCTTTGGAGGGCTTAATGTTCTGCCATTCGGAAAACTTAGCCTCTTGGATAGTCATAATCTCGGAAACATCCTGTGCCGTCATCGGCTGCTTGCGCAATCCTTCGGTGCGTACCGTTTTCTGTTCGCCAGGGATGTCAAAGGAGAGCGTCGCGCCGTCCGCACGCACATCGAGGGTGACGGGCGCACCCATCACGAGCGGCAGGTTCACCTTCTCGTGGCCGGCGGGGAAACCGCAAAGCAACGGGATGTTGTACGGCGCAATGTACTCGCGCAGCATCGCCTCCACGCTCTCATAGCCGACATCGTTCTTGCAATCGGTGAAGTCACCTAAGACGATGCCCTTGCAATGCGCGAGCACGCCACTCATTTTCAGCATGTTGAAAAGACGGTCGATATTATGGTAAGTTTCTTCCACCTCTTCCACGAAGAGGATGATGTCGGTATTGTTGAGGGCATCGGCTTGCGTGCCGAGCAGCGGAACGAAGGTGGCGAGGTTGCCGCCCACGAGAGAGCCCGAAGCCCGACCGAGGATGTTCTCTTTGTGGGCGGGCAGTTCATAGCGCGGCACCTGACCTTTGAGCAGATCGCGCAGCAACATGCGAGATTGTTCTCCTTGAACACTTTCTGAACCGGTAATGTTGCAACCCATCACACCGTGGATGGACATCACGCCGGCGCAAGCCTCCATGCTGAGCAGCGTGGTGATGTCGCTGTAACCTATAAGCCATTTCGGGGAGGCGGCAAGCTCTTTCAATGACAGACCTTCCACCAAATGCAATGTGCTGTAGCCGCCACGCAGACAAATGATGGCTTTGATGTCGGGGTCGTTGAGTGCCCAGCGGAGGTCGGCAAGCCGTTCCTCCACAGTTCCGGCGTAGTGTTCAAGATACTTTTTGCCGACATTCGGCCCGATGACCGGTTCGTACCCCCAACCTCGCAACGTCTCAGCCGCCGCGAGGGCCGTTTCCATCGAACTGTAGTACGAAGGGGAGATGAGCGCCACCTTGTCTCCCGGCTTCAAGTAAGCAGGAACCACGCACTTGAGCGGCTTCTTCGGTCCCGCGCCTTTCACTACTGGCATCAAGACGATGAGGATCAGCACCGTGATTATGATTCGGATCGGAAAGGCATGTTTATGTATCATTTTTCGTGAATTTAAAAAGACAAAGCTACTTCAGCTGCTTCACAGGAAACTCAAAATACGTTTCCGGGAACGGCTCGTCTTTCAATGTGAAGTGCCACCACTCGCTGTCAATAGGTTTGAAGCCGTGACGAAGCATCGCCGCCCGCAAGATCATACGGTTGCGAAACTGCTCCTCCGTGATGGTGCGGCCTGCAGGGGACGGTTTCCCGTTATAGATACCCGTCTCGGGGTTGCCGCCGAAGTCGGGATGGCTCTCTTTGCCGAACCAGTCGAAGGTGCCGCCCATATCGACCTCCTTCTCCGTCGCCATGTCGAAGAGGGTGAGATCGACGGTGGAGCCACGGGTGTGACCACTCTTCTCCGCAATATAGCCCTGTATGAACAGTAGGCTCTTATCGACTTCGGGATAGAAGTAGCGCCGCATCATGGTATCGGGGATGTCGGCGGCCCAGCGCACGAAGTGATCCACGGCCATCTGCGGACGGTAAGCGTCGTAAATTTTCAGCCGATAGCCCATCTTCATCACATCGTCGCTCACGGCCTTCAGGCTGTCGGCGGCGCGTTTGGTCATCAGGGCAGTAGGCTGCAAATAACCGTCAATACGACGACCCACAAAATTGTAGGTGCTATAATAGCGGATTTCCAGAATCACGTCCGGCACCACGTCGGTGATATTTACGAACTGGCTGGCATCCTGTTCGGGCTTTACAGTTGCACTGGAAGCGGCGGAGGTGCAGGGCGCAAGCTTGGCCATGACCACATGCCCGTTTTGGGCGCTGACGCTCAAGGAAAAGCACAGCAAAAGTAAAACGCTGTACAAATGTCTAAGATTTTTCATAATCATTATTATTATCGGCTGCCATAATATGACAGCCCTACATTCTCTATTGTCTGTTGCCTATTGCCTGTTGTCTATTGCCTTAATTCCCTCGCGCCGTCCCCAATCTCCGCCACATAGAAATCCGCGCGCAAGCCGAAACGCTCTTCATACGCGCGGCCGAGATTTTCAACAAACGCATCCACCTGGTTGTCAGCGATTAACGTTACGGTACAGCCGCCAAAGCCCGCGCCGGTCATGCGACTGCCGAGTACACTAGGGAACTGCTGCGCGAAGGTGGCGAGGAAGTCGGTCTCGGGACAGGTCACCGCATAGTCGTCGCGCAAGGTGGCGTGTGAGGCGTTCATCAGTAGTCCGAAGCGGACCATGTCGCCGGCCTTGAGTGCGGTGATGGCCTCGCGCACGTTCTCGTTCTCGCGCACCGCGTGACGCGCACGCCGCAACACGTTGCCGTCCAAATACTGTGCGACGGTATCGAACTGTGCCATAGTGAGTTGGCAGAGGCAATCCACTGAAAGATGCTGCTGGATGATCTCCAACGCCTGCTGACATTCGGCACGGCGTTGGTTGTACTCGGAATCGACCAGACCGCGCGGTTTGTTGGAGTTAGCGATAACGAACTTGAGTCCGCGCATCTCCAACGGCACATGCTCGTATTCCAACGTATTGCAATCCAATGCGATAGCGCAATCTTTCTTTCCAAATCCAGACGCAAACTGGTCCATGATGCCACAGTTCATCCCCACGAAGGCGTTTTCCGCGTGTTGTGCCATCTTAACCAACTCTAGCATCGTGAACGGATTGTCATTCAGTGCGTTGAGGGCGACAGCGGTCACCACCTCGATGGAAGCGGAGGAGGAGAGTGCGGCCCCGATGGGCAGGTCGCCGCGACAATGGAAATGCCAACCCGAGACGCTATAACCCCGGTCGGCAAATTCCTTGAGTACTCCCAACGGATAGTCCACCCAGTTGTTCTGTTTTTGCGAAAGTTCCTCCTTGCGGATGAGAAACTCCGCCGGGTTATTTTCGGAAGTAAAACGGCAAGAATCAGCATCATCATTCTGTTTTACAGTAAGATACGTTCCCATGTTGAGGGCGGCAGGAAAGACGAGTCCGCCGTTGTAGTCGGTGTGGTCGCCGATGAGGTTTACGCGCCCGGGGGCGAAAAAGTGGCGTTCTTCTTGAACCATATTTGAATATTTTCGGGGGCAAAGGTACGATTTTTTCATACATTTGAAACTTGCAGCCCACAACCAAATTTTACATGAACAATGTATCAGAATAAAATGTACTTTTGCCTTCGAAAAAATCAAAACCTTAAAAATTCAAGCATTATGGATTTAAACAGTATCATTTCCGCTATCACCGGCAACAATCTGATTGGTGAAATCAGCAAGAAGTTCAACATTGACACGAACAAGATCATGTCCGTGATTCAAGCGGCCATTCCCAAAATTCTGAATGCCATGAAGGGCAATGCTGCCACGGCGGCTGGTGCTGCGGCGTTGGCACAAGCATTGAGCAACCATGCGGGCCAGGGCCTCGGCATTAATTTGGAGGACGGCAAGAAGATTCTGGAGAAGATCTTTGGAGGTAAATTGGGTTCCGTCATCTCCTCATTGGGTAAGCAGACTGGCACCACGAATGATCAGGTACACAATATTTTGGCGTCCATAGCTCCGAATTTGCTCGCCGTGCTGGGCAAGAATACGGCAGGTGCCGGCAACATCGGCAACATTTTGGGCGGCCTGCTGGGCGGCGCATCAAGCTCCAGCTCCAGTTCCAACGCTGGCAAAGTCCTGGGCGGCCTGCTGGGCAAAATGTTCAAGAAATAAAAGCTGAAAGCTAAGATTTTTGGAGGATGTCTTTCGATGAGAGACATCCTTTTTTGTTATCGGATCAAGGTTAGCGATCCGTTCAGATAATAATAGATTTCTCCTGCTAACGTGTTGACATAGAGCTTGCAACCATAGTAGTAGACCCCGTCGGAGGAGGGTAGATGTGTGGTTTCATCGGAGCCATCCCACAAAATGTCAGGATCCTCGGTGCGGAACACACGCTTGCCCCAGCGGTTGAAGATTTCCATCTCGATTTTTGTTATTCCCGAATACGGCATGTATGGGGTGAATAGGTCGTTGATGGCGTCGCCGTTGGGCGTGAAGACGTTCGGTAGCCGATAGTCCAGGCAATCGAATACGTCGATACATACGGAATCGGTGAGTCCTGTGATATTGCGGTTGCTGTCAGCCACGCGCATGGCGTAACAGCCGACCAGCACTTGCGAACCGGTGACACTGATGTTGTAGGTACACGGTGAGGGGTAGCAGGATTCGGTGTTCCTGAACGAGTCAATGCAGGTGAATGTCCCTTGCAGTGTAGGCTTGTAGTAGATATAATAGCGTACGGCATCAGTGGCGGCGGAATCGGAACTGAACACCCAGCTGAATTCTATGTTCTGGCAGTCGGTGGTAATGGTGACTTCCGGTAGCTCGGGCGGCTCGTTGTCATAGGGTTCCCCACATGCTTGTTGAGACCGGTTCCACAGTGCACCGATGGTGTCGGGCAGCCAGTAGTAGCCTTCCGCCAAAATGTAGTAGCAGTAGGTTTTTCCGTTCTCAAGATTTCGGTCGGTATAGTGTGTTTCAGAGACGGTTGTGATGGAATCCCAGTCCGTCGTGTGTTCGTTGTATCGGAACACGGTGTAAGCCACATTGTTCCACGGTTGTACGTCTGTCCATGTAAGTCCCAGACGCTTGTCTGCGGAAGATATAGTTAGGAAAATGGAAGTAGAAGGGTCTGAATTTTCTATTACCGTGTCAGAATTGAGCATGCTCACTTTGTAAGTGTATGCAGAATCCGATGTATTTAAATCGTGGTCTAAATAAGAAAGCGTGTCACTCGGATTTTGAGGAGCAGAAGTTTGATGAATCAAAATCTCATTGCCAAAACCATTCTTTCGGAACACCTGGAATTGATAAGGTGGTGGAAAAGCGGTGGAATCGACCTCGGGTGGGAAGAGCCAGCGGACAAGGATTGTACCGTTGTCGGGGTCTGTCGTCACCACATCGGTATTGATGATGATGGGCGCGTCATTGGCGATATGGGCACAAGCTCTATCGGAGACGATGCTCTCGGAACCGTCTGGAAACAAGGCAACTACGCGATAGCAGTATTCGTTGCCATGGTAGAGTGGACGTGCAGATCCGTCATCGGTGAAGGTGGTGTCCGACCAACTGCTGGTAGAGCCGATTTTCGTGTACCCGGCTTCGGGCGGAAGTCCTGTCTGACAGGAATCGGGTTCAAAATCATCCTCTCCATTGCGGCGATAGATATCGTATCCGACTGCGTTAAAACAGGAATCTGGTTGCCAATCCAGATGAATCACATTACCTTCTGGAGATGCATTCAGGTTTTCCGGTTTTGGACCAATAATTCGAATTCGGAGTGTTTTAAATGAGACGAGTTCCACTTGTGGTCCATTGTCCTTTGCTTTGAAGATTACTTCGTATGGATTCTGCTTGATGTGATTGCAGGCTGTTTGCCACACGAAATGGGTACCGTAGGGTACACTGTCGTAGATGCTCGAGAATTGTGCCGGCGATACACTTACCAAAAAAGGTTCGCCGGTTGCGGACAACCTGACGTATTTGGAAGTGCTGTCATAAACCCAAACTAGCTGGTCTATACGACTTCCCGCAATGACGCATGTATCGTTCACTTCCACCACTGGTGGTTCATTGTTACAGGGTGCCACCGTTATCTGCATGTCGCGGACCATGCTGCCGATCAGGATGCCGTCGCGCCACTCTTCGATGAGAATGGCGATATTGTATTCGCCGGCCATGAGGGGAGAATCCCACGTCAGATCGCCCGTAATCGGGTCTATGGAGATGTAATTAGAGGCGGCGGGTAGTGTATAGCCCGGGATATCTTCACCGTTGTAGCCACGGCAGTTGATGAGGCTGTACGAAAGACTGTCTCCCTCGGGGTCGTATGCGCCGGGATTGTGGTAGTACGGGACGTGGGTACAGGCATTGTCCAACGGCGGGTTCAAAAGCTGTGGCGATGAGTTTCCACCGATGAACGGATTGATAATCAGGATGGTTTCGATGAAGAACGGAATCTCCACTGAACTGGGGATGTTCACGATACCGGCGTTTCGGTTTGGGTCTTCAAAGGTGACGTGGAACGTGCCTGCGGCGGAGAAGGTGTGCTGTGTGATGTAGATGTTTTGGCTGATGTTATTCTCCATATTGACCTTGAGATTCCGGTCGATAATGGAGGATGTGCCGTCGCCCCAGTAAATCTCGATTTTCGGTCGGTCGGCGGGACTTGGCGTGTAGGTGTATGTTGTGATGGTGAACTCGTAGGTGAGTCCGGAAATATACGTATAGCTGATCTCGCCCGCACGCTGGTGAGTGGCGTAAGCCATTGGCATTGAAATAGCCAATGTTATGATTACCAGAAGAATACGTAATAATTTCCTATACATGTCACTTGATTCTTCTCACTTGGTTGTTGATTAACTGATAAGTTTGACCGCTTTCCGCGCATACGGCTTCACCGCTGCTGTCGAAATCCAAGCGGCAACCGTATTCACTCACCCAGCCGGTCTGTTTCGCTGGAATACCTGTAACAAGCGCGTAATCAGGCACATCGTGTGTTACAACCGCTCCCGCTCCTACAAGCGCGTAACGCCCGACGGTATGCCCGCACACAATCGTGGCGTTTGCCCCGATGGAGGCTCCTTTTCTCACCAGAGTCGGGCGGAATTCCTGCTTCCTTTCGATGAAAGCTCTTGGGTTGATGACGTTCGTGAACACGACCGAAGGTCCCAAGAAAACGTCATCTTCACACGTAACGCCTTCATAGACAGAGACATTGTTTTGTATTTTCACGTTGTCGCCTATCGTTACGCGGTTGGCAACCATGACGTTCTGTCCTAACACACAGTTCTTCCCGACAACAGCTCCAGCCATCACGTGGGTGAAGTGCCAGATACGAGTGCCATCGCCAATGCGGCAGCCTTCGTCTAAAACGGCCGTTTCGTGTGCAAAATAGTTTTTCATAATGGGAAGTCCTTGATAGTTTGACAGATATATTCTAATTGTTCTTCCGTAAGTTCGGTGTGCATGGGCAGTGAGAGCACCTCTTTGCAAAGCTGTTCCGAAATGGGGAAATCACCTTCCTGAAACCCCAGAGTCCGATAGGCCGGTTGCAGATGCGTTGGTATGGGGTAATAAATCATCGAAGGGATGTTTTTTCCCTCTAAATACTGCTTCAGGGCGTCTCGTTTGCCGTTTATTATCCTGAGGGTGAACTGATGGAAAGTGTGTGAAGAATAGTCTTTCCTTTCCGGTAGCAGTATCCATTCGATATTCTTCAGCGACTCGTAATAATGCGCCGCTGCGGTTTTGCGATGCTGTAGGTATTCGTCTAAATAGTGCAGTTTCACCTGTAAAATAGTCGCTTGCAATGTGTCCAGGCGAGAGTTCATTCCCACCATCTGGTGGTTGTATTTTTCAACCGAACCGTGCTTGCATATTGCCCGGAGTTTGGAGGCGAGGGTCTCGTCTTGTGTCATCATCGCGCCGCCGTCACCATAACAGCCTAAATTCTTGGACGGGAAGAACGACAGGCAACCTACTTTGCCCATGGTTCCCGCCTGTTTCACCGTTCCGTCTGAAAAGGTATAGGTGGTGCCGATGGCTTGGCAGGCATCTTCTATAACGCTGATATTGTGTTTTTCAGCGATTTCCAGCAGCGGTTCCATATCCGCGCATTGGCCGAAAAGATGTACGGGGATGATGGCTTTCGTTCGCGGGGTGACGGTACTCTCCAGTTTGCTCACATCTATCGTGAACGTCTCTTCGCAGACGTCTACGAAAACGGGTGTAGCGCCCGTCAGGGCTACTGCCTCCGCTGTGGCGATGAACGTGAATGCAGGGGTGATGACTTCGTCGCCTTGACCGATTTCGAGTGCCATCAAGGCGGCAGTCAGTGCATCTGTTCCGTTTCCGCAACTTATAACATGTTTAGAACCAGTGTATTGCGCTAGTTGATTCTCGAATTCGTGAACTTGTGCCCCTTGTATAAAAGCGGTGGAATCCAATACATGCCGCATGGCTGCGTCCATCTCATCCTTGATGCGCAGATATTGACTTTTCAAATCGACCATCTGTATGGGTTCCATCATTGTCATTTGCAAATTGGAGCGCAAAGGTACACTTTTTTGGTTTACAAGTTTATGCGAACATTGTGGAGATGAAATGCATAGCGTCTCGCATCAACGCAATACAATCTTTATTTGTTGTTTGATGAATCTGAAATCGGGTTTTCGGGTCAGATAGCGTTGGAAATCCTCCAACGAATCGGTCGGTCTCACCTCCACGCGGCGTAAACGGTAGGGATTTTCATGCAGGTTGTTCCGTTTCCACAACGTGGTGAAGGCCGCTTTGTAACCGATTTCCTGCAACAATTCAGGGGTTGCACAGCCGAAGTCCTTTCGTTGCCCGAAAGGAAAAGCGAAATAGTCCACATTTTTCTGTAGATGCTGTTCCAGAATCTGCTTGGACTCTTGCAAATCCTTTATCGTTTCATCTTTTGACAGCTGGCGCATGGAAATATGCACCATGCCATGCGAACCGAAAGTGAAAAGCGGATTTTGGGACAGTTGCTCGATAGTACTCCAAGAGAGCGTGTCAATCTTCTGGTATCCAGGTTTGTCCTCATCCCAGCTGTTGTAGCTTTCCACATGTGATACAGGCACAAACACGGTGACGGGTACCTCCAGTTCTTCGCAGATCGCTTTGACGTAGGTATTGAGGCAGTAGTAGGCGTCGTCGAAGGTGACGGTGGCGAGGTGGGGGTTGTTGTGACATTCGCGCACGTAGGTGTCCATATCGGTGAATTGCCAGTGTTGTTTCACAAACCGGAGCTGCCGCTCGAAGTTCTCGGCGGAGACGGTGTTGAAGCCGGGCGCCCGGCTTCAAC
>Ga0265299_10005293_pt1 | contig 11978 bp, 14 predicted proteins | sample AusTroGonzalo_MG_4_FD_193485 | JGI IMG/M metagenome (GOLD analysis project Ga0265299, IMG submission 193485) | Bovine rumen microbial communities from tropical cattle in Woodstock, Queensland, Australia - Gonzalo_02 | ecosystem: Host-associated > Mammals > Digestive system > Stomach > Rumen ...
CGACCCCAAAAAACTAGGCCTGCTCGCAGCGTCCTTCGAGATGGAGGACGCGCTGCGGGCCGACCTGCAACGCTACTACGGGGTAGACCTCGACGCAGCCATGAGGGGGGAGCACACGGCGGCGCATATAGCCGCCCTCGTGAAGCATCTCCCCTCCGACTGCGCACTGCGGCGCGAGGTGGACAAGGATGCGGCGTGGACGCTGCGCGACATCCTCCTAGCCTCAATCCTCAACTCGCTCAACATGCTCATCTACGGCATGGGCGACAAGAAGCACAGGGGGCGCAGGCCGCAGTTGGTAGGCCCCGACTACATGACGAAGAAGAAACTGCCCGCACGGACTATGTCGGTGGACGACCTGATGCGGGAATTGAATAAACCGAGGAGGTGACCGCATGGCAGACGGCAAGAAGGTTGGCAACGCATGGCTGTTGGTCGGCGCTAAGACCGATTCATCATTCGAGAGCACGCTCGACAAGGCTGGCAGCAGCGCGGGCGATTCTGCGGGCAACCTTTTCAATGCGAAGTTCGGCGGTGCGCTCAAGAAACTGGGCGGCATTCTCGGAACGCTCAAGATCGGGCAGATGGTAGGCGAGACCATCGCCGATTCAATCAAGGCGTATGCAGACTACGAGCAGCTTGTGGGCGGCGTGGAGACGCTGTTCAAGGAGAGCGCCGACCTCGTGCAGGATTACGCGAAGAAGGCGTACAAGACGGCTGGATTGTCGGCTAACGACTACATGGAGACCGTCACGTCGTTCTCCGCTTCGCTGCTGCAATCCCTCGAAGGCGACACCGTCAAGGCTGCGGATTACGCGGACATGGCCATCAAGGATATGTCCGACAACGCGAACAAGATGGGCACCTCGATGGAGAGCATCCAGTACGCCTATCAGGGGTTCGCAAAGCAGAACTACACCATGCTCGACAACCTCAAGCTAGGGTACGGCGGCACGCGCACCGAGATGGAACGGCTGCTCAAGGATGCCGAGAAGATAACGGGCATCAAGTACGACATATCCAACCTCTCTGACGTTTACGAAGCCATCCATGTGATACAGACCGAACTCGGAATCACGGGCACGACGGCGCAGGAAGCCGAGCATACGATCTCCGGGTCGCTCAACTCGCTCAAGGCATCGTGGCAGAACCTGCTCGTTGCTCTATCCGACCCGCAGGCCGACTTCTCGGCTATCTTCGGGGAGATGGTGGAAAGCGCGTCGTCGCTGCTGGCGAACGCGATACCGATACTCGGTAACCTGCTCGGCGAGATGATCGTGCAGCTGCCCGATGTCATCGTGCAGCTCACTCCCGTGCTCGTCGATGCTGTCGCCCGCATGGTGCTCAAGGTCGGCGAGAAGTTCCAAGAGGGCTTGGACAGCATCTTCACCGACTTCGGGAACTGGGTCGCCGACTTGGTCAACGGCTCGGAGGAGGCTGGCGACGGCATCGCGGAAGGCCTCGGCGACGGCGTGCAGACCGCGAACGCCGAACTCGACCAGTTCACCAAGGACACGCTCGCCAAGCTCGATTCCATGCCCGACAGCGCGTACAGCTCGGGCAGGTCGGTTCCAGCATCGTTCGGGCAGGGCATCTTGGACAACTTCTCGGCTGCAATCGACCCGATGGCGGCTTTGGCAGATGCTGCGAGCGGCTACCTGCCGCACTCGCCAGCCAAGTACGGCGCGTTCTCCGGCAAGGGATACCCGCTCTACTCTGGCATGGCGATAGCCGAGAGCCTGGGCGAGGGCTTCACCCGCAAGATAGGGTACGTGCAGGCGCAGATAGCGAACGGAATGCGCGGCGTGGCATCTGCCATCAACGGCGGCGGCAACTACAACATCACGATGAACGTCGCAGCCGACAGCAACACCACGATAGACAACCTAATCGAGCAGGCGAACCGCCGTCTCGGCAGGATGGGGGCGATGTAATTGGCAATCGAGGCTCTGGGCATCTACCCCAACCAGCAGGGCGCTAGCATCGGCACATCCAAGCGCATCTACCCGTCGGATTCGGCTCCCAACATGGAGGTGCGCTTCCAGACTCAGTCCGACACGTGGGTCAAGGCCAACGTGTGGGTAACGGTGGATGCCATCAACAAGAACGGCAAGGAGGCCGTCAACTCGTGGACGTATGTCGGCGAGGGAGGTGTTACCGACAAGGCCACGTCGTGGTTCGCCAAGGTATCGGTCGGCGACTACTTCGAGTGGCAGAAGTACCTATCGAACATCATAGATTCCTCAACGCTCCTCGGCACGCTCACCTACGCGTCGAGGAAGTACGACTGCATCAGGCTCACCGTCAAGGTTCGGTGCTACTTCTACGCCAACGACGGCGTGACGCTCGATTCGGTTGTCAGCGACCCCGTCTACTGCTACATCGGCTTCATCCCGACGTACACGGTGGACGCGAACGGCATCTACCTCGACAAGGACGGCCTGACCATCGACTACACCGCCACGGGGTGGAACAGGCCCAACGACCGATGGGCGATCAAGAACCTCAAGGACGGCACCAAGACCGTCATCGGCTCCACGGAGGTCTACGGCACGGTCGGCAAGTACGGCAAGATAACCATCCCCAAGGACAAGCTGCTCTACGTCCCGAAGAACGGCGACACGCTCACGGGCACGGCCAGGATGGTCGGCTCGTGGCAGGAGACGGGGACGACCCTCAACACGCTCGACCTCTCCACGCAGACCGTCATCGACAAGTACACGCTGAAGAACCCCACGCTCACGGTCACCACCGACGACGCGGGGGTGCATGTCACGGTCGGTCAGACCGGAACGGGCACGAGCCTCGACTACGTGGAAGTGTCCATGGTCGGCGGCGAATACGGCGCGGACAGGGTGAAGATACCCGTCGGCGGCACGTATGTGTTCAAGGCGTACCCCTTCGGCACGGTAACCGAGTGGCAGGCGGTCGGGTACTCCAACGCCCCCGGCGAGGAGGTATCGGCCTCCAAGGTCGTCACGCAGAACGCGGCGAAGATAGACAAGGACGGTTTGGCATTGGTGGGCACCAACGTCTACTGGTTCATGTACAACGTCCGATATACAACCTCATCCAAGCCAGCCTACGCAACCGCCAAACTCGCGGGCAGGAACAGACCAACGGTCGGCTTTGGCGAGGGCGGCATGGTCACGTGGCAGGTGGAGGGCATTCTGGCGATGCCCGAGATATCCTCGCTGGGCGTGGTCACCGCAGACGAGCAATCCTACCGCGAGCTGCCGACCGAGGGCGTGTACGTCATGTGCCTGCCTGACGGGCAGCGTGCGCAGGTGTTCATCTCTAATATGTCCATCACCCGCGACAACACCAAGCTGCGCACCGTCTCGTTCACAGCCGAGGAGGTGGCAGAGTGGATTGGGGAATGACGGGTCGCAGGGATAGCTATTCATTCGACGTGGTAGACCCCTTCTCGCTCGTCAAGAGGGGCACCCTGACGGCGTTCCCCGACGAGTGCTCCATCACCTACGGGTACTACACGCAGAACCTCATCAGCGCGACGATCATAGCGAAGGACTACGACGGCGGGCTCGTGAGGGTGAACCACACGATAGAGCTGCCCGACGGCACGGTCGCCACAGAGGTCTTGGGCACGTTCTTCGTGGAGAGCGTCGAGGACGACTACTCCACGGGCATCGACCGCCAAAGGCTGACGTGCTACTCGACGCACTGGAGATTGTCCCAGGACGCATTGGCCTACGACTTCTCGCGCCGTGCGGGTGACAAGTGCCAAGCTGGCATCAAGCTATTGTGCGAAGCCGAGGGCGCGACACTCATCACCTACGGCGAGGTGGATAAGAACAAGGCCCACACGCAGGACTTCCGCTTCGCTGCGGGGGAGAACAGGCTGGAATGCCTGAACACCTATGCTGGTTGGTGCGGCTGGATATTGGGCGTGGACGACATGGGCAGGCAGACCCTCGACGTGTACTACCCGCCCGAGTACCGCTCGCCCGCCTACGTGTTCGAGAACGGCATGAACTGCACCTACACCGACGAGCGCAGGGACGCTCTCACAGGCTCGGTGTGCAACCGCGTCGTGGCTAGGTGGTCGCGTGAGAAAGACCAAAGCAACGACGGCTTGGGGCTTTCGGACTACGTGACCGTAGACCTGCCCGCGACCGCATCATTGAGCTACGAGAGCGCGGGGCGCAGGATCACCCACGTGCTGGACGTCGACCCCTGCACCCACGCGGAACTCACCGACGTGGCGAAGAACTACCTCGCGCAGCATGACGCATCCATCCGATACATCGAGATCGAGCACGTCGGCATACCCAACCTTCGGGCGGGGCAGACGTGCTGGTACATAACCGACACCGAGAACCTCCTGTGCGAGATAACGCAGATGGACGTGGCGGCTCTCTCGCCGCTGATGATGACCAAATCTAAACTGAAGGTGATTAAATGACCATCCTAGACATCGCGCAATCGGGCAAACTAAGGGACGGCGTATCAACCCAGCAGGTGGGGACTTCGCAAGCCGCGACTCGCGTGGAGTACGGCACGGCGCAGGGAAACAGCTCCAACGGCTTCGTGCTGGTGAGGATGGACAACGCCCCCGCCGACGGCTCGGGCGACTTCATGGTTGCGTGCGATTCGCCCATACTTTCGGGCGACCGCGTATCCTACGTGTCCACCAAGGGGCAGGGCAAGGCCGTCTCCCTAGCGAACCTCACGACCATCGCCGAGCAAGCGGACAGCATAGCAAGCGCGACGAACCAGCACTTCTGGAGCGACACCAACGGCGTGCACGTGTCCAACGAAGCGGACGAACCCGCAGGCTCCAGGAACATACTCATGAACTCGCTGGGCATCCTGCTCCGCAAGGCAGCCAACTACCTCGTGAGCATCAGCGAATCGGCTATCAGCTTCTACGACGGCTTGGGAAATGCCGCCACCAACATCGTCGCGTCGTTCGGCTCGTCGGGCGTGGAAATCGGCAAGTCCAACGCGGCGCATGTGACGATCGACGCGGACAGCTTCGACATGCAGTACGACACCACAGAGGTCGTGCACTTCGGGTACGGTGTCACCCAAGGTGCTGGCGGTAATGTCAACGCACCGTATGTGACGCTCGGTACCCGTGCGAGTGGGGCAATCGGAAGGTTATCGGTAGCCGAGGGAGACAACACGCTCGCTAGCGGTGCGTGCTCCCATACCGAAGGATACGAAACGACAGCGAGCGGATTGTACTCCCATGCAGAGGGAATATGGAACACCGCATCGGGTGATTGCTCGCATGTCGAGGGCGGTCAGGACAACCTCGGATATACCAACACCGCGAGCGGTCACAGTTCGCACGCCGAGGGAAGGGGTGTTACAGCAAGCGGAATCGCGTCGCATGCGGAAGGACTAGGAACGACCGCCAGCAACGATGCGTGCCATGCAGAGGGAAGCAGCACAACCGCGAGCGCATTTGCCGCACACGCGCAGAACTACGGCACCATCGCGGCATCTGCCAATCAGACCGCTCTAGGAAAATACAACGTCTCCGATTCAGCGGACACATACGCCGTCATCATCGGCAACGGCACATCGAACGCACGCTCCAACGCCCTCACGGTGGCATGGGACGGCACCACGGCATTCGGCACGGACGTTTCCGAGACCACCGTAGCGAACATCATCACGCAGACCTCGACGCAGTCCACGAACTACCCCGTGACCTATGCGAATTTCAAGCGCTGGGGCAACGTCGCGCAGGTGTCCATCACGTTCAAGGTCGCGGCATCCGCCTCTGCGGGCACATCCATCACGCTGGGCACAATCGTCTCGGGCAAGCGCCCGTCAATCAGGGCGAACGCCGGCAGCAACCGCATCATGGGCATGGTGGAATCGGACGGCACGATATACCTGCGCAACCGCGACGCATTGAACACGACCGACAGCTACTACGTGGCTGCCACCTACCTGCTCTAGGAGGGAATCATGGACATCACACCCTACATCGGCACCATCGTGACGGTCATCATCGCGGTCGGCGCGACCTACGCGGCGATCTCATCGAGGCTCACCAAGCTGGAAACCCTCATCGAGGACCTGCGGCGGGACGTTGAGAAGCACAACTCGGTCATCGAGCGCACCTACGCCTTAGAGGGCGAGATGAAGGCCGTCAAGACCGAAATCGAGACATTGAAAGGAGCGGCATGAACACGTTTCTCACATCTAACGAAGCGAAATACCGATTACTCCGCACCATCGTGCAGGGTCTCATCGGCGTGCTGATTGCCAACCTCGACCTTCTCTTGGGGTACGTGGTAATCGACATTTCGCTGCGCCCCTTGGTCGTGGCATTGGTCATGGCGATTCTGTCCCCGGTCATGGCGGCATTGGGGGAATCAAATGCCGACGATTAGACAGAACCTGACCAACGTGAACTACAACCCACGGGGCACACGTCCGCTGTGGATTGTAGTCCACAACACCGCCAACTACACCTCCCGCGAGGGCACGGCCTATAACAACACCGTGTACTTCAAGGACGTGTACCGCTCGGCTTCGGCGCACTACTTCGTGGACGACGGCGACACCATCTGGCAGTGCGTCCGCGACACCGACACCGCATGGCACTGCGGCGAGGCGGCATCGAGGAACGGCTGCTTCAACAACAACTCCATCGGCATCGAGGTGTGCGAGAACGCCGACGGGAGCTTCACGGAGAACGAAATCGAGACCCTGTCGTGGCTCGTCCAACAGCTCATGGAGGCGTGGGACATCCCCGCGTCCCGCGTGTGCCGCCACTACGACGTGACGGGCAAGGACTGCCCGAGGGGCTACATAGATTCCGAAGATTGGCAAGCGCTCAAGGAAAGGATTACGGACGATATGCCTAGTGCAAACGAAATCGCATCTGCCGTGTGGAGCAAGGACATCCACGGCATGGAGGCTGGCGAGCGCATCTACGCCTCCAACAAGGCCGAGTACGACCGCAAGGACTACTCGGGGCGCGGCAAGGACGGCGTCACGCCCTTCGAGCGCCTGACCTACATGGCGGCGAAGCAGGAGAAGATGCAAGCCGACATCGACGAGCTGAACATGAAGCTCGACGCGATCATCGCGGAGCTGTCCAAGTGACGGCGGGAACGGTGGCGGCATTGTGCGTGCTGTACCTTACCGCCGCATTCGTAACTTTGAATATGAGGAGGTAGGCATGTTCCACGTGCACAACAACTGCATCCAACTGACACGTGGCGACAGCGCCACGCTCACGGTCAACCTCACCAACGCCGACGGCACGCCGTATGAGATGGCAGCCGGGGACGTGCTGGAGCTGACCGTCAAGAAGGACGCGAACGACCCCGAGGCGGCTATCAGCCTCACGGCTTCGGACAGCACGTTCGCGTTCCTACCCGAAACGACCGAGGGCATGGCGTTCGGCGCGTACCGCTACGACATCCAGCTCACCCACGGCTCGGAGGTGTACACGCCCGTCGTCTCGACCTTCACTCTGACGGAGGAGGTCACATGGAGCGAATCATCGGGCGAGTAGCGTCCACGGGCACCATCGGGGCGTCGCTGTCGGGCGTGCAATCCATCGGCGCGTCGCTGGACACGTCGGGCGCACCCTACAGGGGCGCTTACGAAGTGACGCCTACCGAGTACGCGCAGGTATTGCCCACGGCGGGAAAGACCCCATCATCGGACATCGTAGTGCAACCCATACCGAGCAACTACGGCTTGATCACCTACAACGGCTCGGTCATCACAGTATCATAGGAGGTACACATGGCGAAGAATGTCGTCATCCGCGACGTGACGTACAACTCCGTGCCGTCCGTCGAGATTCCGCTTAGCGGGGGCGGCGGGAACGCCGTGTTCGTGGACACGTCGGACGCGACCCTCGACAGCAACGCGAAGATGCTCTCGGGCGCTACCGCATACGCCAACGGCACGAAGTACACGGGGTCAATCGCAACCAAGACCAGCGCGAACCTCACCGCGTCGGGCGATACCGTCACCGCGCCTGCTGGATATTACGCCACCAACGCCACCAAGAGCGTGGCATCGGGCAGCGTGACGGCTCCAGCTTCAATCACGGGAACTTCGGCTACGGTCTCCACGGGCACCAACACGCTCACGCTCTCGAAAACCGTCAGCGTCACGCCCAACGTGACAACGTCGGGCTATGTTTCGAGCGGCACCGCTGGGAACTCCAGCGTTTCATTGACCGCATCCGTGACCACCAAGGGCGCGGCAACCATCACGCCGACGACCAGCAATCAGACGATCGCAAGCGGCACGTACCTGACGGGGACGCAGACCATCAGCGGAGACGCGAACCTCGTGGCATCGAACATCGTGAGCGGTAAAAGCATCTTCGGCGTGTCCGGCTCGGCAGCCGTACCAGTCATCTCGCAGGATTCCACGACCAAGGTGCTCTCCATCAGTTAGGGGGCATCATGGCTCAAAACATCACCTTGTGGGGCGCGTCTTACAGCAACGTGCCCTCCGTGACCCTGCCCAAGACTGGCGGCGGTACGGCATCGTTCACGGACGTGACCGACACCACCGCTGCGGCTTCGGACGTTGCAAGTGGAAAATACTTCTACACATCCGCTGGCGTAAGGACGCAGGGCACATCGTCGGGCGGCGGTTCATCGAAGAACGTGCAGGTGGCGCAATCCACAACACGCTCCACATCAACCAGCGGCACGAGCGTAATCAGCCTGACATGCTCGACCGCGGGGACGTATGACGTTTACTGGACTACGTTCAGGAGCAGCACGTCGGGTACGTGGGGCAGCAAGCTCCGCATCGGCTCGACGGATTACGAGAGCATGAACACAAGCGGCTGGTCGAACCACGTGCAGAACCGCCACATCTCCAACGTGAGCATCAACGCGAATCAGACGGTGGCGGTGTACGTGCAATCAAGAGGCTCGAATTACTACGGCTACGTCGGCACTTTGACAATCGTGCAGGCATAAGGAGGCAGACATGACCATCGCACAGGCATTCAACGAAATCGCCGTCGCGCAGGGCGGCACGGCAAGCAAGAGCGGCACCATCGCGGGCGCCATCGACGCGCTGAACGACGCGTTGGCTGGCAGCGACCAGCCCGCAGACCCGACCATCGAGGGCGCTGTGAGGCTTTTGGGAGACCACATCGGCGGTGGCTCCGGCGTCACAGTGGAGGCATTGACCGCGACCGAGAATAAGACCTATACCGCACCAGAGGGCAAAGCGTACTCGCCCGTGACCGTGAACGTGGCTATCGGTTCGCCGAACTGGTATGATATAACACCAATTCGGTTTAATACAGGTATAGCGTCAAGTATTTCGGATGCTTGTGTTCTTTCGGATGCATCTTTTGAAAATGTGATTAGCATGATAAGCGCACTTGAAGATACAAATACGCTTGGGGTGTTACATGGTTTGTATGTTGCGATGTATGGCGATATGACCGATAATTGGACATTCAACTCATTGAAGTGGAATGGCGAAGAAATGGTGGCAACGCCAATAGCAACAGAGATTATTACGGATGCAGACGAAAACGAATATACCGTTTTCCATGTTCCGCAATTCACAGAGCAGGAGATAGAGGATGAAGATTACGTCGAAATAGCATACGTTGGTGAATAGTGCAGGCATAGGAGGCTCCATGCTCATAAACGGCATCGAGGTAATCACCGACCTCCCCGAGGACGAGGCGCGTCATTACGTGGAACGCGCACCCGAGGGGACCACGCGCATGAGGATTGTGCCCGACGGCGAGTACGTGGAGATATGGTACTACGACCGCGTGCCATTCGAGCGCATCCGGAGAATCACGGGCTACCTGGTAGGCACCGTCGACAGGTGGAACAACGCCAAACGCGCCGAGCTGGAGGACAGGGTCACCCATGCATAGCGACTTCGAGCCGATCATCCACAAGCTGGACGGTCGGACCATCAAGGTGTGGGCGGTCGCGGACGTGCACATAGGCGCACCCGAGTGCGACCTCAAGGGCTTCGGGTCGTTCCTGCGGAAAGTGGAGGGCGACCCCGATTCCTACATAGTGCTGGCGGGCGATATGGTGAACAACGCCGTGAAGGACAGCCTGTCCAACGTCTACGAGGAACGTCTCATGCCCCACGAGCAGATGGAGAGGGCGGTCGAACTCTTAACGCCTGTTAAGGATAGGATACTGGGGGCTGTTGGCGGCAACCACGAGGCGCGGAGCCGCAAGGCCGTAGACCTAGACCCTATGTACACCATCATGTGCCTCTTGGGAATACCCAACCTCTACCGCACTAACTTCGCCATGATGCGGATTATCCTAGCCAACGGGAACACCAAGGGCCGCTACTCGCTCATGCTGATACACGGCAAGACCGAGAACAAGAAGCGGCAGTTCGCGTATGCTGTCGAGGGCGTGGACGCGATCATCTCGGGGCACACGCACAACGGCATCGTGGAGAAGCCCGCGAGATTGGTGTTCACATCTAGGAACAACGTCATGGTGAAGCCGCTCGTGAGCCTCACTGCCACATCGTGGCTGACATACGGCGGGTACGCGGCGGCGGCATTGTACCGCCCGGCTGCTACCTGCCAGCCCCAGTGCCTCGAACTGCCGTTCACGAACTCCAACGACATCGAGGGGCAGATTCGCGTCGTTTGGTAGCCTTTTGCGTTTCCGCAGGTCAGCGAGGCGCTGTAATCGATTCTAAGGTGCCGTTTTGGTTTCGGACGATACTTTATACCTGAAAAACGTGTTTTCTCACGAAAATGCGCAAAGTTTCTCACGAAAACTGCCAATATCGGCAAGAAATGTAGAAAACTTCAAAAAAAATGGCTAGGTTTTTGCCGATGGTGTTACGGGAAATGTTACGGAATACCTAGGAAACCTGCCGCGAATCGCCCGAAAACACCCCAATATCTTGTATTTCCGCGTTTTGCGTATCAGAAAGCCGCTGGTTCGAATCCAGTCAAGGGCACCATCATTAAAACGCCTGATGGAGCGGCGTATTTCGATTCTGTGATACGCCCTCATCTTGAAATGTTACGGGAAATGTTACAGCTCCACGGCCTTCGAGGCGGCCTTGAGCCTGTCGAGATCGTCGTGGACGTACACCCGCGCAGGCTCCACGCTCGACCATCCCGCCCACTTCGAGAGGTCGAACGCGCCCATGTGCCCCGCCATCATCGTGAGGTTTGAGTGGCGCAACTCATGGAGCGTCACCCCCTCGACCCCGTGGACCATCCACCATCTTCTCAGATTCTGCGCGTGCAGCCTCCCGCCCCTCGTGTCGCAGCACACGTACTCGCTCGGGCATTCCCTCTTCCACTTCTTCAGCTTCTTCCGTAGCCTAGAGGGCGCAGGAAGCCGTCTAACGCCCGCTTTCGACTTCGGACTACTAACTGCCCCCGAACTCTCTACTACCGTCTTAGAAACGCTCACAACGCCTTGTGCAACGTCCTCCCATGTCAGCGCGAGGCATTCGCCCCTTCTCAATCCCAGGCACACCATGAGGTATACCGCCATCACCCTGCCATCAATCGGCAGTTCATCCATATCGTCCAGCAGGTCGGACAACTCCGTCTTGGTCAACGCCCTTTTCTCGGGCGTGTCGCACTTGGGCGCTTTCACCGACTTGCAGGGGTTCTTCGCCAAAATCCCGTCTCCCACTGCCTCTTGCATCACCTGATTGAGGCAGTTGTACAGGCTGTTGAGGTAGGTTCCCGAGAAGCCCTCCGCCCGGAGTTCCACCAGCGCGTCCCTTATATCCTTGGGCTTGATATCGCACACTTTCATGTCGAAATACCCCGACAGCCTCCGTATGTTGCAGCCGTACTTGTAGGCGGTGCCGTCCTTTATCTCCTTGTTGGTTATACGGTAATCGAGCCACGCCTCGGCGTACTCCTTGAACCTCACCGACCTGTCTACACCCACCTCCAAAGCCTCCAGCTCTGCCCTGAATGCGCGTTTCGCCGCGTTCGCGTCGTGGAGGTTGCCGTGGACTATGCGGGTCTTTGT
>Ga0265299_10005297_pt1 | contig 11973 bp, 19 predicted proteins | sample AusTroGonzalo_MG_4_FD_193485 | JGI IMG/M metagenome (GOLD analysis project Ga0265299, IMG submission 193485) | Bovine rumen microbial communities from tropical cattle in Woodstock, Queensland, Australia - Gonzalo_02 | ecosystem: Host-associated > Mammals > Digestive system > Stomach > Rumen ...
CAATCCAGACCTTAACCGATAAGGTTGATAACCTCGGTAAGGAAGCAGAAGCTGCTGGTGATGAAGGTGGAGAAGCTGAATCTACTGAAGATTTCGGTGGTGAAGCTGAAGGCGGCGAAGAAGCTAGTGAAGATGATTTCGACTTTGGCGGTGACGAAGGCGGTGAAGAATCTTCTGAAGGTGGAGAAGAAGGTGGTGAATCTTCTGAAGAAGGTGGTGAAGAATCCAGCGAAGGCGGTGAAGAAGGTGGTGAATCTTCTGAAGGTGGTGACGAAGGTGGTTCCGAAGAGGAAGAACCGGACGACGAAACCAAGTCTGAAGCATGGAATAAGTTCGCTAAGAAGGGTAAGTACCTCAACGAAAAGTCCGATTACCTCGTAGGTAAGTTGGTCAATTCCCGTTACGACTTGCTTGAAGAACCGATCATGACCATTGTTCGTGCTAAGATCCGTCAAAAGATTGAAGCAGAAAAGAAAGCTATTAAGCTTGAGGCAATGAAGCGCTAATCAGATAAGAACCTTTATATATTGTTAAGACCTAGGATTAATTCCTAGGTTTTTTCATTAAATATCCAGAATATTAATTTTTATTTACTGAATTGTAAAAAAATACTATATTTGATATCAGATTTTTATATAAAAGGAATAAATTATGGCAAAAGTACTTAAATTTGATGTAGAAGCTCGTGAGAAGCTGATGGAAGGTGTTAACGTATTGGCAGATGCTGTTAAGGTTACACTTGGTCCGTCAGGTCGAAATGTTATGATTACAAAGGGCGGAAATGCCCCGGTTGTTACGAAGGATGGTGTTACTGTCGCAAAGTCCATTGACCTGGAAGATGAATTTGCAAACCAGGGTGCTCAGATGGCAAAGGAAGCAGCAAGTAAGACTAATGATGCTGCAGGTGATGGTACTACCACTGCTACTGTTCTTGCCCAGGCAATTGCACGCGAAGGTCTCAAGACTGTTGCTGCTGGTGCTAATCCGATGGAAATTAAACTTGGTATCGATAAGACTGTCGATGCATTAATTGAAGAATTAAATAAGAATGCAATTAAGGTTAAGGATAAGTCTGCTGTTGCTCAGGTAGGTATTATCTCTGCTAATGGTGATACGGAAATCGGTAACTTAATTGCTGATGCAGTGGATCGTGTTGGTGAAGATGGTGTCATCACGGTTGAAGAATCTAAGACCGCAGAAACCACATTAGATGTTGTTGAAGGTATGCAATTCAACAATGGTTATCTCTCTCCGTACTTCGTTACGAATCCAGAGAAGATGGAATGCGTACTTGAGAATCCGTTTGTCCTCCTGGTAAACCATAAGATCAGTGTTCTCCAGGACATGATTAACATGCTGGAATATGTTAACCAGCAAGGCAGACCGTTGCTCATTATTGCTGAAGACGTTGATTCTGAAGCACTCGCTGCTCTTGTCATGAATAAACTCCGCGGAGTTCTTCGCGTTGCTGCTGTTAAGGCTCCGGGTTATGGTGATTCACGTATGAATAACCTTAAGGATCTTGCTGTAATTACTAAGGGCGAATTAATCGCTGATGAACTTGGTATTAAGCTCTCTGAAGCAGATCCGGTATGTCTTGGTTCAGCAAAGACTGTTAAGATTACTAAGGACCACACTACTATCATTGAAGGTGCTGGTACAAAGGAAGATATTGATGCATTGGTAACTCAGTTGAAGAATCAAATCGCAACAACTGAATCCGAATATGAAAAGGCACAACTCCAGGAACGTGTTGCACGTATTGCTGGTGGTGTTGCTGTTATTAAGGTTGGTGCTGCAACTGAAGTAGAAATGAATGAAAAGAAAGACCGTGTTGATGATGCTTTGCATGCAACTAAGGCAGCAGTTGAAGAAGGTATCGTTGCTGGTGGTGGTACTGCTCTTGTCCGTGCTGCACAGTCTATTAAGATGGAACCGCTGGATGAAGACCAGTTGATTGGTATGAAGATTGTTCTCAGAGCAATCGAAGAACCGATGCGTCAGATTGTATTGAATGCTGGACAGGAACCGTCTGTCATCGTAAATAAGGTTAAGGAACTCACTGGAAACCAAGGTTACGATGCACGTGACGATAAGTTCTATGATCTCGTTGAACATGGAATCATTGACCCTGTTAAGGTAACAAAGAATGCATTAAAGAATGCAGCAAGCATTGCCTCTATGATTCTTACTACTAACTGTGTTATTGTTGAGAAGAAGGAAAAGGAACCTCAAGTGCCAGCAATGCCAGTAGGTGGAATCCCGGGCATGATGTAATAAGATTTTGCCATGAATAATCTCCAAACCCATTTACCCATGTAGATGGGTTTTTTATTACTATGAGTTTTGATTTTAAAAGAGACATATTAAGTGAAACAGAGAATCCGCAGGATTATGTTAAGTTCGAAGGCATTATAACGGACATTTATAATGCATTTCCTGATATGGAAATTTATAACTGGGGTTATGATAAGGATAGCAAGAAACCGTGGATGCGAATCAAAGCACCAATCTATAAAGATAAAACATTATCTATTAAGATACTGGCATACATTCAAAAAGAATATAAACATTTTGTGTATAATATTCAAGAGGGTGGATTCTATGTAGGAAGCAGCGGTCCAATCGCTTATTATAAGGCAGTTAATATCTTTACGGAAGAGATAAGGAATCGTTTTCTTAACGATGTTTTGGATCAGACCTTGGTAGAAAAAGTTTGTGGTGGAAGCAGGTATATTTTTATTGATGACAGTGACAGACCATTGATAGATACATTAAAGTTATTCCGAGACATAATGTATGCAGATAATGAGGTAAAAGCACGTCATATTATTAGTGCCTGGGACGTCGAAGACAATCTCAGGCATATATAAACATATTTAACAACTTACTAACAATTTACTAACAATAACAATGTGCACGCTTTAGATATTCGATAACCTTATCTACGCTGAAAGATTTTGCGACATCATAGAGTCTGCCAAGGATATAGTTATCGATCTTATCTTCTATTAAGTGTCCAAAGTATTCCAGGTTATCAAGAACACGTTCAAGGAAAGTTTTTACCTTGGGATTTTCATCTGCAATAGTTAATCCTGCTTGGTCTAAGTCATAGTGTTCAGATATAGTATAGCCAATTCCCTGCAGTAAAGTCAGAGACTCTTGTAGTACTCTGTCTTTTTCATACATATTGCGGATTTCTGTTAAGGTATATATTTTCTTTTTCATATCTTATTTATAGGTTATCTGATTCAGTATTTCATTAAGATAACTATTTACTGATTCGATTAAGTTTACTATATTTGAAGTATTATGAAGATTTATTACGAAATGAATTCATTAAACGAAGGTCAGAGTCGTGGCCGTAATAACACGGCTACTAGTGATGTAGCACTGGTGGTTGCAATACCCGCGACTAATGAATTGGTCTTCCAAAGATTAACCTATCCGTCTAATATGGATATTAAACTACACATCGGTGATAAGGTTGACTTATCAGGTGCCAGGTCCAGGAATATAGTCACTCTTGATGACATTGAAACTATTAAGATGGTTGAGAGCGATTTCAATTGTGAAAACCGACTCAGATGGATGGAAAGTAAACGAAGTGATGACGATACCTGGAGAAAGATGGTTGAAGTCTGTGGTCCGGCATTTGGTATCGGTGTAATGACACTTGACGAAGCTAACAAGGTGATTTATTCTCAAGGTCGTGACAGTTATGCCTACAAGGTGACTAATAATGCTACTACGAGAATTGACATGGTTAAGCATATTCCTCTTGGTTCTGGGTATGTGACATTGCTTGGGGGATTTGAAGGAATGGAAGAAGTCGAACCGTTTTCTGAGGATTCTGTGCACAAGTTTGTTAATGCTGTTAATGCAATCTTCCATTAAGCTATCTGAAAAGAAATAATACTATTAAGTTTATTTCCATTAAGTCAGTATCTTTCTATATTTAATCATGAGGTAAAACAATGACTAATGAACAATTTATTGATAGACTTATGAATGCACTTCCTGATGCGAAGGATATTGCAAGAGCAAAGAAGATTGTTGATACCTGTTATTTTGATTATGACAGGACTAACAAGGCAAAGCTTCAGTTGCAAAAGATTACCGATGTATCAAAGATGTTCAGACGAGCAAAGGCATTCATCAATAATGGGATTTCTATTAACTTTGATGGTTGCAAGATATTCTCTGAAATGAATAATCCGGTTGTCAACAGGGCGATTGCAGATCGATTAAGGCAAGACCGAGAACGTAGTAACCAGAGTCGTTCTGGATTATTATCAATTTCATTATGATAACACTTACTGAAACTTCTATTAAGAAGTATAAATTTATTGACGAATCTGTTTGTTCCGATGGAAGACATGCCTTTTGGCATGTTTTTTCCGATTATATAGCTAATATGATGTTTGCTGAAATTCAGTTTAGAGAAAAACTGATTGACGGAGTTGGCGGATTTTACTCTAGTAGTCTATATAAGGATGATAAGATTCTTAAGAATTTGAATGGTATTGCATTACCATTGGAAACGGTAACATTATGTACGGATCCAGGGAATGAATCAATTAAATTCAATTCCGAGTTGGATTTTGCTACATTCGTACATGAAGTATCACATTTTTACCATGTAGTCAGAGATAAGTTTGAATATCAATGTCCTTATATAATAAGAAGGAATCCAGATTCCAGAGAAAGAATCGACTGCGAATATGAAGCAGGATGGAGGTCTCTGATGATGTCTAAAGAATATTCATTATTCCCTGATGGAGACAGAACTCTATTGGAAATGAATCTGGTGAATATGTTACATTATGTAGATGTCATCAATGCATACCGATTTAAAGGATGTGACCCAAAAGTATTTGAAAGGCGTCAGAAGGAATGGGTAGCTACAGTGTCAGACTTCGGCCAGATACATGACTATGAGGTTGTCGTCTGAATAAAAAAATTTACAACAACAAGCATTGACACAACTAAGAATTTAAACTATATTTACAACGTTAATTGATTGATTCTGTGACTGAATAAATCTCTTGACTCTCAACTAAGAAGTGAACACTGACTGGTTGACTGAAATAAAAAAGAGCTTTACAAAACACACGAAACTTTCTAAATTATAAACATAAACGAAAACAAAAACACAAAACCTAAGAGGTAACTAATGAATAAGCAAGAAGCACAGTCCCGCAAGTCCACTCTCGAAGACGAAATCGTCATGCTCGAAAACCAGGTCGACATCCTGGAATCTGAAGACTTCGCCGATACCGTCCCGGAAGTTGGCACCGCCATCGCCGCAATCAAGGCATACATTCAGAAGGCTGAAGACGCCATTGACGAATGTGATAAGGTCATCGAACAGGCTGAACGCCCGTCTATCCCGACTGCACAGGCAACTGTCGCTGGTCTCGAAGGTCTGACTGGCACCGACGTCCTCGCTGGTCTCCTCAAGATCGCTGGCATCCTCGGCCGTGGCTAATCGGTAAACTGAAACTCTTAAGTCGGGTCAACCGACCCGGCTTTTTATCCCAAAACTTTTAACAACAAACAAACAACAAACAAACACAAAACAAACAAGGAGTAAACTAATTATGGCATCTAAGCACGCTCAGGATTCTGCATCTTACAAGGCTTCTCTCATCGCTCAGGGCGTTGACAAGAAGGATATCGTCCGCGACTTTGTCGCTGTCGGAGCCGTTGTCTATCATCCGGTCATCGGTGAAGATGGTAAGCCGCACATGGTCCGCAAGGTGTTCAAGAAGGAAAAGCCGGCGACTGCAGCCCCGTCTGCAACCCCGACTGCAGCTGCAACCGCGACTGTCTCTGCCTAATTGGCATCTGAATTAAAATAAAGATTAACCCGTAGTTTACAACAACTGCGGGTTTTTCTATATTGTATATACAATCAAAACAATAAAGGAGATTAAAATGATTGTTATTCCCGCTAATAATAATGAACTGACATCAATTCAAGACCGCTGTGATGACAATGTTGTCCAAAAAATCATTTATGCTTTTTTGACTAAAGCAAGTGGTTGGGCATATCATCCGTTCTCTGATGGCAACGGTCGACCCAGGACACTGCGTTTGCAAAAGTGCACTGGATATGGTGATACTGATTACCGATTCAGTAATGAAGGAATTCTGTTTAGTAACAAGGAAATGGATAGAGCAGTCAAGGCATTGATTGATGCAGGTTACTACATGATCCGTAATACATATAACAATTATACTGCATATTTCTGTGCTAAGTCTATGGATGGGTTGCGTGCATGTGAAAACCAGGTATCTGCTGTCCCGCACTATGCTGTATAAAACAAAGATTACTGCATAAAATCAAATAATAATTACTTGTTTACAAAACGAGAATAATTATCTATATTTAATACAAACAGTTAAACAATCTAATAGAGGTTAATATGTCTCAAATCACAACTATTTTTAATCTTCTCCAGCCTGCTCAGGCTCAAGCAAACGACCTTGACGGACAGATCAAGGTTTATACAGCCATCCTCAAAAATTTTGACGGTTCTCAGTATCGTTCCAAGGTAGACGAACAAGTCAGTAGCGAAGTTATCGCTGAAGCAGATACTATTGTTGAAAATCTGCCGAAACTGACCGTCGACCAGAAGAAAGAAGTGTTGACTGAACTCAAGAACATGGTCGATACTGCCGAAAGCCAGCTGATGCAGTTTATGCTCAGTAATCTGGCTAAGAACCCGAAGGCAAGCACTCTGTCTGAACTTCTCTCCGATATGTCGGAACCGACACCGGAACCCGAAGCAGAAGCGACAGAGCAGACCGCAGACCCGGCACAGCAACTCGGTGAACTGGCTAAAATGATGCTGTCTGCCCTTAAGGATGTCAAGTTGTCCGACATTCTTGGGAAGCTTGCCAAGTAATTTGGTTTCATAAGTACCTCCTGGATATCCGTCCTGTAACAAGGGCGGATATTTTTATTTAAGGAAGCTGAATTGAAATATAGCCAAGATTAAAGTATACAAATCATCATTAAATAACTATATTTACATACGTAAACAACAAAAAACAACCATTTAAACAGGAGATAAAAATGTCACTTCTCAATTACAATAACAACGAACAGTCCGTTCTCAGCATGAACATTGCAGATATGACGAGTGCTCAGAAGCGTCGAGCCAAGGAAATTCTTAAGAACATGCTTGCTCAGTTGGAAGGTAAACCGACTGATATCAGTGAAGGTTCCGAACTGTGTGTGAAAAGTGATGGTCAGATTGTCTTCATTGATACTACACCAGAATACGAGATGGATGATTATGACCAGACTAAGGAACGAGGCCGTATGTGCAAACTCGGTGATATGTTCATGAATGCTTATGTTGACGTGAACGATACTATTGAAACTACCGAATATGACACTATCATTGATGATTCTGTTCATGACATTGATGCTCGAATCAAGGATGCGGAAAACAACCTCAAGGCTCTGAAGAAGTTGATTGATATTGTCAAGCGAGCCCGTGATAACGGTGCAACTAAGCTGGCTGTTGTAGACTTCAATGACTTTGACAAGTATGGGAATGATGACTAATGGAGAAGTAAATGGACATTGAAGAAGTAAAAGAAATCGTTAAAGACCATTTGGTCAGAAAAGGCTGTTCGGTTGACCGTGCAGATGATCTGATCAAATCGTATGCTGAATCTATCTATGAAGACTGGGATAATGGCTGTAACTGCGAAGAAATTGCCCAATCTATCTTAGATAGTGAAGAATAATCTTTAAGGAGCAAAACAATGACTGAATTTAAGAAAATGGTATTTATCCCGGTTGAAATAACGTCTGAAACCCAACTTTCGGAAACTGATGCTTGTAAGGTTGGCGATTTTATTGCAGAAACTGGAACACATAGTATTGAAGACGTTATACAAGAAACAAAGATTGACATTACAGATTTTGCTGTATTACCGGCAATTGTTTTAAGTGCATTACATAAAAACAGGATAGGAGAATAAAATTAGGGGTTTACAAAAGTAAAATAAATTACTATATTTACAACGTAAAAACGAAAAACAAAACATTTCTCCTATAAATAAAAATATGATGAGTATAAGAAAACAAATAAGAATAAGAAAACAAGGTTCACCTTGGTTTTAGTCTGTTTGTTCACTGAACTCTGAATGATTTTTGGTTCCTGTGTGCAAACACGGGAACTTTTTTAATGCCCTAGTAGCTCAGCTGGATAGAGCATCTGCCTTCTAAGCAGAGGGTCCCAGGTTCGAATCCTGGCTAGGGTACGAATTTTTGAGGTGTGGCCTAGTTGGCGATGGCGCGGGACTTTGAATCCTGTACGGTTAATGACACAACGCTGGTTCGATTCCAGCCACCTCAACTAACTGGCAGAGCTAGCCAGTATAATCAAACTACTTCCATCGGGAGCTCGGTTGGTATGCGTAGCGGCGGTCTTATAAACCGTAGGCCATGGGTTCAAATCCCATACGATGGACTAAACTGACAGAGCTAGTCAGTATAATAAAACTAAATGGGAATGTATTTCAGTTGGATTAGAAAAACGCACTTTTAATGCGTGAGTCGTGGGTTCGAGCCCCACCATTCCCATTACATAATCATCATTAGGTATAATGAGTAAAATCATTATACCTTTTCTTTTACAGTGAACACCAATGCTCTAACCAAAATTATAAATATAATATGGAAACTTATATTTGTAAATTTTGTGGTAAATCTTGTAAAAATCCTAATTCATTACGTAATCATGAAAGACTGTGTAAATTGAATCCAAATAGAGATGAACACTCATTAGCAGTAATGACTGAAAATAGGAATAAATGGAATGGAACAAAAGATAATCCAGGTCATTCTGCATGGAATAAAGGATTAACTAAAGAATCAGATGAACGAGTAAAAAGACAAAGTGAAACATATTCTAATAGATATAAAACAGGAAGTTCGGAAGCAAAAGCCTTAGGACATGTAATGACTGATGAAATAAAAAAGAAAATTTCTGAGACACAGAAAAAGAATTATGTTGGTCGGTCTAGATATGCAACAGCAAGAGAACATAGATGTTCATATGCGGAATCATATTTCACGGAATGTTTTACAGATGCGGTTAAACAATTGCATGTTGATCGATATTTTCTTGACTTTGCCTGGCCGGATATAAAGATCTATATTGAAATTGATGGTGAACAACATTATGTGGATCACAGGATTATTGAACATGATAAGATAAGAACTCAGAGATTACATGGCTTGGGATGGAGATTGTTAACCAGGATAAGATGGTCAGAATTCCAGAAACTTGAACAGTCTGAGAAAGAAAATTTAGTTTTCCGACTACTGCAAACAATAAAGATTCAAAAATTACAATAGACAACTGAAATAGAAATTCATGGAATAATAGGTCTACAAGTTAGGCTTATTTTTCTATATTATAAGTATAATCAATCGAACAAAAGGAGTTATCAATGCGTTATATTATTTGTATTTTAATTATCGCAATTTTACAGATTATACCTGGTTTATTTAAGTATCAAGATTATGTTTATGATAAAGATAAAACTGAATATGATTTAGCAAAAGCTGAATATGATTCTGTAACCATAATAAACCGAAATAATGTATTAGATTCATTAACTAATGCATGGATATCTACAAATGATACTGTATTACGTAAAATTAAAAAAATTAAAAAGACACCTGAATATGGTGAACTGGGTTATTATCAAAAAACTGGTCGAATGGAATGTGAAGAAAATTACCGTGGTAAGTTAATTTGTGAACCAGAAAAACAATGGGTAACTACTGATTATTACATTAGTGGTTATAAAAAAGATACAATTTGGACAGAAGGATATAAAACAAGAGATGAATGGACGAAAAAAGCAAGTGCTTTTGCAAAAACTGAAGCAATAAAAATTTATCCGGATTTTCATGAATATAATGGTCACGAGTTTCATTATATGATTAAGAGTAATAGTGGACTTGATAATTTTTTAGGATTTATATATTTTGTTGGTATGGCATTTTGCTTTTTCGGTTTAATGTTCAATTTTTGGAATTGGATTGAAAGCAAATATAATGGGCTTTGGACATTATTTGGATTTTTCATATCAATAATTGCACTTGTAAGTTATGTAATGGTATTTATTGCAATTTGGTCATTTTTATACAAATAGATGGCTGAGAAGAAATTCTCGGTCATTTTTTATTTAAAACTTAGCCATAAATTACTATATTATAATCATCAATCAAAAGGAGTACAAAATGAAAGTCTATACACTCGTTATTACGCAAAATCAAGAATCGGAAGTAAGTCTTCTGAACGTCATCATGAAGAATGATCCCGCGGAAATCGCGAAAATCATTGAAGATGATTACAATGAACAGGTCATGATGTGTACTGGTGAAGAAGATGATGATGGAAACTGGGTAGATTACGATGAATCGGAACTTATCACACTCACACCGGAAGACATCGAAAATGATTCAAGTTGGTCCTATGACTGTAGTGATGGTGGTGCTGGTGATTTGTGTGTCAATTATCATGTTATCATCCAACGTCTGGAAATAAAGAATGATCAGGTAAATCTCACTAATCCTGCAGGAGTCTAATATGTTTGGAAGTAAATCAAGAAAAGAACGGTCTGAACGTCTTGGATTTAAGATCACTCTTTGGGATGACATCAAAGTCTATACCGAACTCTTTTTCCGGGCGATTTATCGCTTCATCTTCCCTACAGAGACAATTCTTATTTCCATGTATTATAATATGATCAATCATTTCGGTTCGCCGGAAAAGGCATATAAGTACATGAAGGACAGTGGAATTGTTAAAGTAAAACGCGGATGGAACAAAATCACTGTCTGGGTGAGACGTCCAGGATTGTTTATCGGAGCAGGTGGTAAAGAACTTTATTATCTGGAAGATAAACTTATGAAGAAGATCATTGTGAAAGAAGGTAATAAGTTGAATGCAATAGAACGTGCATACGACCACATGATATTCGTTGCTGCTTACCACGATGATTATTGATAGCTGAAACAAAACAATCTTAAGGATGTAGTTTACAATAGCTACATCTTTTTCTATATTATAAGTATAATCAATCAAACAGGAGATACAACTATGGCACAGTATAGCACTAAACTTTCTGATTTCGTAAGTGAAGAAAAGTCTAAGTTCAATGACCCGGAAGATTTTTACGAACACATCGATACTGCAAAGTTAAAAAAGATTGAAAAAGTAAAAAATGGTGTGACTCATCATGTAAAGCTGGAATTTGCTTACAAGGGTGCTTTGCGAGACATGAAGTGGATTGATTCTAAGAATTACGGTGTCGGTAATGAAGTTAATACAACCTGCTACATCGTGACGTATGAAATCGAAGATGATGACAATTCCATGTTCACGAGCCTGCATTACATCTACAATGAATATGAAGCATCGGATGCATTTGACATGGTGACCAAAATCTGCAACATGCTCAATGCTTAACTATAAATAATAAAAAAGGAGATTGATATGAATAATTTAAAAGCAGCAAGTTATCTTTGCGAAGATACAAACGTTAGCGGAAATGCATATCTTCAGGATATCATTAACAGACGTGCAGAAGAGACCTCTGATGACTATGAAGGTGAGGGAACACTCACTGGAGCAGAACTTGAGTTCTTGGAATACTATGATGAAAAGACCGGTACGGTGGATTTCTATCAACCTAACTCTGATCTGTTTAACAAAGTGATTAAGGTTGCATTGAAGGCAGGATTCAAGAAGTTTACTGTTACATCTGATTACGACATAAAAAGTTATATCTTGTATCTCGTCTACAATGAATATGACGGAAGAATTGTTAACATCACGAATAAACCGGGAAGCAGTTATTTCGTATTCCATATAGAACTTCCATAAGATAACTGAACAGAATATAAGATAAGGATGTGGTTTACAATAGCCA
>Ga0265299_10005299_pt1 | contig 11971 bp, 4 predicted proteins | sample AusTroGonzalo_MG_4_FD_193485 | JGI IMG/M metagenome (GOLD analysis project Ga0265299, IMG submission 193485) | Bovine rumen microbial communities from tropical cattle in Woodstock, Queensland, Australia - Gonzalo_02 | ecosystem: Host-associated > Mammals > Digestive system > Stomach > Rumen ...
AGGTGTATGGCGGTGGCGGCATCTGCAACTTCGGTACGCTGACCATCGATGGCTGTACCATCACCGGCAACACGGCTGGCACCTACGGCGGCGGTATCTGGCAGGAAGGCACGCTGAACATGCAGGGCGCGAACACCATCAGCGACAATAAATGTGAAACAATAAACAATAACCTCTATCTGAAGAGCGGCAAGGTTATCACCGTCACCGGCAGCCTCGAAGGCAGCAGCATCGGCGTCAACCTTGAAAGCATAACAGGCACCTTCACCAGTGGTTACAACACCCATAACAACGGCGTTGACCCCTCCACGATTTTCAAGATAGACAATCCCTTTGGCGTATCGAAAATATCTCTCAATGACACTGGCGAGGCGCAGGTAGTCAGTACGTTACCCGAAGGCTCAGTCTATTACGTTGAGAACGTCTGGGACGAAGAGAACAAGAAAACAATGCCCATGGGGATGACCGTGGCGTCAGGCCAATACACCTTGGTTACCGACCAGATGTCAGGAACATGGGACGAAGGATTCTACGTCGTTAAAGGAAATGCCTTAGGCATAGGAAACATCAAAATCAAAGGACATGTGCAACTCATTCTCTGCGACGGTGCATTGATGAATCTTAGCAACTCCAGATTCGATTTGTCTGGTGGCAACACGCTGAGCATTTACGGACAGGCAAACGGCACCGGCAAGCTGACTATCGAAGTTCGTACCGAGAATAATCCTGGCATAGGATCTTATGGTGGGTCATGTGGCACGCTCAATATTCACGGCGGCATCATCTCATCCAAGGGCGGCAATGGCTGTGCCGGCATTGGCAGTGGACACGATAGTGAGAATTTCGGAACCATCAATATCTATGGCGGTAACATCACGGCAAAGGGCGGCGACTCTCCCGGCGGTGCCGGCATCGGCGGTGGCAGATACAACTCGTGGGGCACTCTTAACATTTATGGCGGAAGCATCAATGCCACTGGCGGCCATGAGGCAGCAGGTATCGGTTGCGGTCAGGATTTCACAGATAACCCCAGGACAAAGGCTAAAGTCACCATTCATGGCGGTACGGTTATCGCTCATGGTGATAGCTACGCAGCCGGCATCGGCGGCGGAGACGGCATATATGGAGCCGACATAACCATCAATGGCGGCCACGTGGAAGCCTACGGTGGCGTTGACGGAGCCGGCATCGGCGGTGGCGAAGATGCTTCAAGCGGCCCTGTTACCATTAACGGCGGCTATGTCTATGCCGTAGCAGACGGAAATGCAGCTGGCATCGGCGGTGGCGAGGATGGTGGTTTCCAAGACATCATCATCACGGGCGGCCACGTCCAGGCCAAAGGTTCCGGAATCGGTTCTGGTATAAGCAGTGGAGGAGCCGGTGGTGACGATAACACTATTATCGAAATTAGCGGTGATGCTATTGTAGAGGCATGGGCTGGCGAAGATGCCGCAGAAGAAGAAGGCCGGGCATTTGGCACAGACAGTGACTATCAACCTTACGATCGTGACGACTATGATGATGACTTCCCCGGTCTTCCTCACCGTGCACGGCGTCGTCTCTGGGGTGGAGGCTCAAAGGGCACTATCATGTTCCGCGATCATGCCATATGCGTCTTCGCAGGCAAAAACAAGAATTCTGCAACTATCATCAACGAGGATCATCGACTGCTGGCCTGTTGGTTCAATGCCTATGCTCGTCTTGAGCCTTGCCAACATGAAGGCCATACCTACACCTATTCCGGCACTACTGCAAAAGACACGCATACCATGAAGTGTAAATACTGCAGATATGCTCCAACAGAGCTGCACACCTTCGAGGACAAGGTCTGCACCGTCTGCGGCGTGGAGCAGACCTTCAGCGGAGGAACAAGCATCGAAACAATGTCTGAAGAAAGAAGTACGAAGTCAGATGTCTGGTACGACCTGCAGGGACGCAAACTTAGCGACAAGCCCACCACCAGTGGCGTGTACATCAATGGTGGGAAAAAGGTTGTGATGAAGTAAACTAACAATCAGACAGGCTTGTCGGGGTTCGACTCCCCGACGGGTCACAAACAAATCAAGACAAGATGAAATCAATCAGATTTATGATTCTCGCCCTGCTGTGCGCCGTCGCACAGGGGGCATGGGCAACAGACTACAACGTCGGCACAGACAGTGAACTGCGCTCGGCGATACAGAATAACGATGCGAACATCACCGTAACGGCGGACATCGACCTCAGCAACAGCACGCTGAGTATCGAAAGCGGCAAGACGGTGACCATCGACCTGAACGGCCACACGCTGGACCGCAAGCTGACGAAGCGCGGCGAAGGTGGCGGTCAGGTCATCACGGTGCGTGAAGGCGCTACGCTGAACCTCACTGGCGGCACGCTCACAGGCGGCTGGGGTGGTGCCGGTGGTGCCCTCGTCAATGAAGGCGGTACGGTGACGCTCGCCGATGTAATCATTACCAATAACGTCGCTGATGACCGCGGTGGTGGTATCTGCAATAGAGAAGGCGGTACGCTCACCATGACGGGAGGTGCTATTACAGACAATGGTAGTAACGACAACTCCGGCGCTAAAGGTGGCGGCGGTTTCTTTAATGAAGAGAATGCTACGGCAACGCTCACCGGCGTCACCATCACGGGCAACAAGGCCAAGTTGACTGGCGGTGGCGGCATCTGCAACTTCGGTACGCTGACCATCGATGGCTGTACCATCACCGGCAACACGGCTGGCACCTACGGCGGCGGTATCTGGCAGGAAGGCACGCTGAACATGCAGGGCGCGATGAGCATTACCGGCAACACAACAGCGGGCAGTGTGACGAATAACCTCTTCCTGAAGACCGGTGCCCTCATCACCGTCACCGGTGCTCTCTCCGGCAGTAGCATCGGCATTAACATGGAAAGCATAAGCGGCACCTTTACCAGTGGATTCGGCACATATAACAGTGGTGTAGATCCTTCCACCATCTTCACGTCCGACTGCGAGGTATTCCGTATTGTGTCTCAGAATGGCGAGGGTCATTTCGTGGTGGATTACATCAAGCGCCGCTGGGACGACAAAAACAAGCAAGTGGTCAACACTACCATGACTCTCACGCACCTGATTGGATATAACGACGTGCCGACTGCCGGCGATTACAAGGAAGTGAAACCGGTGGACGGCTGGTTCGCCTTGGGTGGATTCAGCAACGATGATGAGTACTATGTAGTGCGCGGCAATGTAAGCCATACCACCCTCAATGTCTTGGGCAAGAAGGTACACCTTATCCTCTGCGATGGTGCCAAGCTCACCCTCTCTGGTGGTATATTATGTTATAACACCGATAGTAACAAGCCTACCTTGTACATCCACTGCCAGTCCTACGGTGCGTCGATGGGCAGACTGGATATCGCCAGCGGCTACAAATCAGAGGCTGCCGGTATCGGTAGTGACTATGACGGCGAGGATTCGGATCATGCAAGAACCCCCGGCGACATTGAGATACATGGTGGCGACATCTATGCCAAGGGCGGAGGAAAAGGCGCCGGTATCGGTGGCGGAAATGAACAAAACGGTGGCAATGTCATTATCTATGGCGGCAAGGTGGTGGCACAAGGAGGAAAAGATCTTGCGACGGCCGGCATTGGCGGCGGTGTGCATGGCGGCCTTGGTCATCTCACGATCTATGACGGCACCGTTTATGCCTACGGCGGTGGCGAGGGTGCCGGCATCGGTACAGGAACTAGAGTAGGATCTGTAGAATCATTAGAAACTGTAAATAATGTCCGTAGAAGAATAGTTCCTAACATAGCTTATACACACGAGTATAAAATAGTTGCAATCGGTATTGTGGATATTTATGGCGGCCATGTGGAAGCCTATGGTGGTAACAATGCTGCCGGCATTGGCGGAGGATATTTGAGTAATGGTGTCTTCGTTACCGTGAACGGCGGAGAGGTATATGCCTATGGTATCGATGACGGTGCCGGCATCGGTGGCGGATGGAATGATAGAGGTGGCTCCCTCACGGTGAATGGCGGCAAGGTCTATGCCAAAGGCGGCGGCAACGGTGCGGGCATCGGCAGTGGTTCTATAAAAATGCAAGAAATTAGGAATATCGACGGTGGTGAGGTGACTATTACCGGCGGCGAGGTCTATGCCTATGGCGGTGTAGATGCTGCAGGTATCGGCGGCGGCGAGGGCGGTGACTGCGGCACCGTCAAAATCAGTGGTGGTTACGTCTATGCCGAGGGTAACGACTACGGTGCAGGTATCGGCGGCGGTCAGGGCGGCATTATTTATGGCGGCAATGGTGGCGATGTGACCATCACGGGTGGCATCGTCATCGCCAAGGCAGGGCGACAGGCCCGCCCAGAAGTGGAAACCGGAAACCGCGCCATCGGTCCGGGTGAAGGATGCGACATCTACGGCACACTGACCATTGGCAACAATATGATGGTGCAGGCCGGTTATGACGGAGACAACTACGAGCGCATCTTCACGGCTGGCGAACGTGTGGGAGCCTGCTGGTACCGCTCATCAGCACGCATCGAGCCGTGTACCCACACCAGCCTGACCTACACCGTGAACGGTACGGGTGTAGGTGATACCCACACCGCCCACTGCAAATACTGCACCACAGAATTCACGCCAGAACAGCACACATTCAGCAATGGTGTCTGCACCGTTTGCGGCGTAGAGTCAACGACTACACTTTATACCGTGAGGACTTATTTACCCAAGAAGGTGAGCGAGGCCTATGATGGGCAAACTTACGAATGTCAGACAACCCAGATGGCTTCGGGTACAGCCTTCACCATGCCCGACTGTCCCACAACGGTTCCAGGACTGGAGTTCGTGGGCTGGGAAGTGAGCAATGTTACGGCCAACCCCTATACATCGGCGTACACCACTACTGGCGGCACCATCAAGAAAGCAGGCGACGAGTACACCATCAGCGGCAATGTCAGCTTCATTGCCCGCTACCAGAATCTGGACATCACCTTGGTAGACAACGCCACCAACGGCGAAGTCCTCTCTACTCACAACGGCATGACGGCCCACAGCGTCACCCTCTCAGGGCGCACACTCTACAAGGACGGCAAGTGGAACACGCTGTGCCTGCCGTTTGCACTGAGTGCTGAACAGTTGGCGGCAAGTCCCCTTGCTAATTGTGAGCTGATGGAACTGGATACAGACGCTGGTTCTTATGCCCATATCACTGGTTTCGACGCTGAGAATGGTACGCTCTATCTGAACTTCAAGACTGCCGAGAGCATCGAGGCTGGCAAAGCATACATCGTGAAGTGGGACGATGGCGAAGACATCACCAATCCTATATTTGAGAATGTCACCATTAACAACGTTCTCTATGGTGTCACCAGCGAAGACGGTAAGGTTGCCTTTGCCGGTATTTACAGTCCCAGAGCTTTCAAAGAAGAGGATAAGACCATTCTCTATATGGGCAATAACAACAAGTTGTACTATCCCAGCCAGGCCATGACCATCAATGCCTTCCGTGGCTACTTCCAGTTGAAAGGCATTGAGGCGAGCAAGGTCGCCGCGACAAAGATGTGGTTCGGTGATGAGGATGAAGCCACCTCAATTAACGGACTCACCCCCGACCCCTCCCTGTTAAGGAGGGGAGAGATATACAACCTCTCTGGTCAGCGACTCAGCAGGCCGCAGAAAGGTATAAACATAGTGAATGGCCGTAAGGTACTGTTTTGAAAGTTGATAGTTGAGAGTGTAGAGTTTAGAGACAGTTGAAATAGTTTAAAGAAGCGAGTATGAAGTAATAAACTGATTAAACTCTGAACTAACCACTGACTCTAAACTCTAAACACTAAACTCTAAACTAAAATAATGTTCAATGAAATAAATTTTCAACTTATGAAGAAAGCATATAATCAGCCCACGATGACCGTGGTAGAGCTTAAGCTCAAGAATCACATCCTTATAGGAAGTGAAATAACAGACATTGATACCAACCTTGGTACTGGTGATGACATTGATTTCGGTGGCCCCGGTGGTGACATACCAGCTCTGACCCCTGAGATCACAGAGTTCATGGGAGAAGAGTTTTAATAATTCATAATTCTCAATTCATAATTCATAATTGATAATGAATTACGGAAACTAATGTGTTCTACTAATGCTAACAAGAAGTCTTAAGTGACGTTGGAGCGTTAGCGGTAGCTTCGGAAGCCGAAGGCTGATAACTTCGGAGTGAAACGGTAACTTCGGAGCGAAGCGGTAACTTCTAAAACAAAAAAACATGAAAACCAAAATATTTACCTTACTTGCAGTGCTACTATGCGCTATGACTGCCAAGGCGCAAACCACGGTCTCAACAGACAGTGAACTGCGCGCAGCGATACAAAACAACAATGCGAACATCACCGTTACGGCTGACATTAACCTCAGCAACAGTACGCTGAGTATCGAAAGCGGCACAACAGTGACCATCGACCTCGGCGGCTTCACGTTGGACCGCAAGCTGACCAAGCGCGGCGAGGGCGGCGGTCAGGTCATCACCGTGCGCAATGGCGCAACGCTCAACCTCAGCAACGGTACGCTGAAAGGCGGCTGGGGCGGTGCCGGTGGTGCCCTCGCCAACGAAGGCGGTATGGTGAAGCTTACCGATGTAATCATCACCAATAACGTCGCCGATGACCGCGGTGGCGGTATCTGCAATAGAGAAGGCGGTACGCTCGTCATGACAGGAGGTGTTATCACGGACAATAGTAGTAACGACCACTCTGGCGCTAAAGGTGGCGGTGGTCTCTTCAATGAAGAGGGCGCTACGGCAACCCTCACGGGCGTGACCATCACCGGCAACACGGCCAAGTTGACTGGCGGCGGCGGCATCTGCAACTTCGGAACGCTGACAGTGGATGGCTGCACCATTCAAGACAATACAGCTGGCACCTACGGCGGCGGTATCTGGCAGGAAGGCACGCTGAACATGCAGGGCGCTATAACCGTCACTGGCAACACCACTGATGGCGGAGTAACGAATAATCTGTTCCTGAAGACCGATGCAGGCATCAACATCACCGGCAGTCTGACGGGTAGCAACATCGGCATCAACATGGAGCAGGCAGGCACCTTTACCAGCGGCTACTCGACCTATAACAGCGGCACGGACCCAGCCACTATCTTCAAGGACGACCTTGATGGCGTCATGGCCGTCAGCCTCGTCGATAACGAAGCACAACTGGCCAGTGCCCTCCCCGAAGGCTCTGCCTATTACATCGAGCGCAGCTGGGACAAGCCGAACAACGTTGTCAAGACGGAAATCAAGACGCTGGAAAGCGGCAGCTATACCCTCCTGACCGGCGGGGATGATATAAATCTGTCTCCCGGATACTATGTGGTCAAGGGAAATGTCAGATACTTTGACATCAACTTGGTCAACGGCGGCGACCACCACATCATACTCTGCGACGGTGCCAGGTTACAAGCAGGATTCATCAAGGTGGAAGGCGCCAATACGCTCCACATCTATGGCCAGACCAACGATTCCGGCAAACTGTACGCCGCTGAGGGTTACGGAAAACACGCTGCCATCGGTGGTGGCGATCGGGCAACCAACGGTCCCATCTTCATCCACGGAGGCGACATCTTCGCCCAAGGCTGTCCTGGCTGCTCGGGTATTGGCGGCGGCTATCTGGCAAGTGGCGGCGACATCACCATCTATGGCGGAAAGACTGAAGCCGTGGGCGGCAGAGCACGTGATGACAGCAATAGCGGTGACGATTATGACTACGGTGGCGGTGCCGGCATCGGTGGCGGCTGGAATGGCAACGGCGGCAAAACCACCATCTATGGCGGCAATGTCCAAGGCAAGGGCACCGGCAACGGCGCTGGCATCGGCGGCGGTGGCAAAGCCTGGGATACTCATCGTTTGGATGGCGGAACGATTGAAGTCTGGGGCGGCATTGTGAAAGGCTACGGCGGCGATGAAGCAGCCGGCATCGGCGGCGGCTACTATAGTGAAGGCGCTCACCTCACCGTCAAAGGTGGCGAAGTCTATGGCTATGGCGGCGATCGCGGTGCTGGCATCGGCGGCGGCAGGAATGGCAGCGGTGTTGGGTTCTTCGTCAATGGAGGCTATGTTTACGCTCGGGGCGGTATCTACGCTGCAGGTGTCGGCAGTGGATGCGAGGCCTCGTTCGGTGATGGCCAAGCTGGTGGCATCATTACTATCAGCGGCGGAAAAGTAGAAGCCTACGGCGGCATCGACGGAGCGGGTATCGGTGGCGGCGAAGATGCCGACGGCGGAGAGGTCACCATCAGCGGTGGTTATGTCATAGCCCAGGGTGCCGAAGGAGGTGCCGGCATCGGCGGCGGCGAAGACGGTGACGGTCGCCAAGTGACCATTATCGGCGGCACGGTCATTGCCAGGGGCGGACGCAACCAGACCGGTTACCGTGCCATCGGCCCGGGTGAAGGCAGCGACGAATACGGCTCACTTAAACTGAACGATCCCTTGATGGTAAGCTCCGAGCGTATGGCTACTGCAGGAGAACGTAAAAATATGTGCTGGTATCGCGCGCAGGTTCGCGTTGAGGATTGCACCCACAAAGACCCCACCTACACCGTGACCGGAAACGGACTAAGCGACACACATACCGCACACTGCAAGTACTGCCTCACGGAGTTCAATGCCGAGCAGCATAACTTTGTGAACGAGGTCTGCACGGTATGCGGCATCGAGGAAAACACCACAGTCCATACCATCAAGGTCTATCTGCCCGCAGTAACCGGTTATGCTGAACCGATAGAATATAAGTTCCTCCACGGTGCTAAATTCAACTTGCCGACACCACCCGAAACACCCGAAATGTACATTCCCCAAAACATGGCATTTGCTGCATGGGTGGAGGGCAATACACCTTCGTACGGCGGCATCAAAGTCAGGGATAACGATAATCTCCTGTATGCCGGCACTGATTATATCGTCGAGCGCGACACCAACCTCATTGCCCGCTATAATGAGATTTGGATTACCTTGCACAACGATAAGCACAATGGCGAAAACCTCGCGATTTACAACGGCAAGCTGGCCAGGGAAGTCGTTCTGTCAGGGCGTACATTATATAGGGATGGACGGTGGAACACGCTGTGCCTGCCGTTCGACTTGGATGCCAACGAATTAAAAAACTACTACGACAGCCCGATGGTAAAGACCCTCGACTCTTCATCCTACGACAGCTCCACTGGCACGCTGACGCTCAACTTCGAGGATGTTACCGACATCGAGGCAGGCAAACCCTATATCGTAAAGTGGGCGAGACACATGGATGACCTCATCGACCCCGTATTCATGTATGTTACCATCTCCACCAGGCTCTACCCTGTGACGACGACCGCCGCCGAAGGTATAACGGTTACCTTCGCCGGAGCCTTCTCGCCCATGTTTATTCGCCAGGAGAACAAGAGCCTGCTCTATCTTGAAGATAACAATAAGCTCTTCTATCCCGATGGTGAGACGACCCTTGGCTCTTGCCGTGCCCACTTCCGCCTGACGGGCTTCGAGGCCAGCGGTGCTCCAGTCACCAACGTAAAGACGAATTTAGGCAATGATTTCGGGACAGGAATAAGCCTCACCCCCGACCTCTCTCCGAGGAGAGGCGAGCAAGATGACGCTGTGTACAACCTCAGCGGTCAAAGACTCAGCAAGCCGCAGAAGGGAGTCAACATAGTTAATGGAAGAAAAGTTTTATATTAGACTTTAGACGCTAGACTTTAGACTTTAGTTAACGATAACGTCAACGATAACGATAACGATAACGTCAACGATAACGTCAACGACAACGTCAACGCTAACCGAAATGAACATTAGTTTACGATTTAGAAGCCTCACCCCAACCCAAACTCCGTCGTGAATGGGGATTCACTCCCCTTTGTGGGGCCGAAGCCACATTTAGTGGCTTCTCTAAAGACCCCAGTCGCTCCGAGGAGAGGGAGCTAAGGTCTAAAGTCTAGCGTCTAAAGTCTTTAACCTCTAACCGATAAACCAATATACAATTATACAATATGAAAACAAACAAAATTTTTTCTCTGCTGGCCGCTATCATGATGGCTGCCACATTTACCGCTTGCAGTAACGACGACAATCCCGTTAAGCCATCGCTGCACAGTTCTGAACTCGACTCTGTGGTATGGGACAGCACCAACGTCTTAGGAATGAGAGCGTATAAAAATTACGAATACGAGAAGGCTGGCATCAAAGTAAAATGCGCCGCTTGTGAAGTCTGTTGGGAGGATTATGGATTAGAAGATTACCCCGTAGGTATACGTTTCCAAGTGTACGAGCACGGCGGATATACCTTTACCAACACCCTGGGCAAGAAGTTTACAAAGATTGATATTACAGTGATAGAATTTGACCAATGGGACATATCAGCTCAGAAAGAGAAGTTAGGCACTGGCTGGCCATCAGGGGTTGATGGTATTGTGAAAATGAACAAAACCCATAAAGTAACGTGGACAGGCAAAGACGAGAAGGTAGACCTGCTGGTTAACGAATATCATAATGTCTACGGCCTTGTGTCCCGCATCGTGTTCTATTTGACGGATTAACGTTGTGTGAGGCAACCAACAATAATTCTTCTTTTTTTCTCTCTTAATTCTTAATTAAAACAGTAAACGGGACTCCGCCTGCGCCTGAGCACCTACGGAGCGCAAGAAACAGTAAACTAATAAACAATATGAAAGCAAAACTAATAACGCTGGCCGCTATCATGATGGCTGCCGCATTTACAGCTTGTACAGACGAAGTTGACAATCCGGTAAACCCCAAGCCTTTCGATGACGAGGACGCTACACTGGTGACGAACGACCAGGAACTGCGCAGCGCCATCAAGGACGGTGCAAGCATCAAACTGGCTAACGACATTCAGCTTAGCAACAGTACGCTGAGTATCGAAAGCGGCACGAAGGTAACCATCAATCTGGACGGCCACACGCTGGACCGCAAGCTGACGGAGCGCGGTGAAGGTGGCGGTCAGGTTATCACGGTGCGCGAGGGTGCAACGCTTAACCTCAGCAATGGTACGTTGAAAGGCGGCTGGGGCGGCAACGCCGGCGGTGTCAGCAACGAGGCAGGTACGGCGAATCTGACAGACGTCACCATCACTGGCTGTTCGGGCGATGACAAGGGCGGCGCCATCTGCAACCAGAGCGGCGGTACGCTGACAATGAAGGGCGGCTCCCTTACTGGCAACATCAGCAATGACCACGGAGATCCCACAGGTGGCGGCGCTATCTTCAACGCCGAGGGTGCTACGGCAACCCTGACGGACGTGACCGTCACAGGCAATCAGGCCAAGTCGAAAGGTGGCGGTGGTATCTGCAACTACGGCACGCTGACACTCGACGGCTGTACCATCACCGGCAACACCTGCGGAAAGAACGGCGGCGGCATTTATAATTTCAGCACTGCAACGCTGAACATGAAGGGGAAAATGACCATAACTGATAACATAGGAAAAGAAGGCTTGAAGCACAATGTCTTCCTGAAGGAGAATGCGGTCATCACCGTTACCGGCGCACTGACAGACAGTAAAATAGGTATTACGCTGGAAGACGAAACAGGAACGTTCACTAGCGGCTACAAAGATAACAACAGCGGCGTTGACCCCGCCACCATCTTCACGGCCGATCTGACTAGCGTGATGGCCGTCAGCCCCGATGACAATAACGAAGCACAGCTGACCAACGCCCTCCCCGACGGTGACATCTATTACATCGAGCGCTCGTGGGACGACGCAAGCAAGTCCGTCAAGGCAGAAATCAAAGTTCTGATTAAGAACAACTACTATGTGCTGGAGAGCGACGATCAAGCTAAGATCGGTGCTGGTTACTTTGTGGTCAAGGGTGATGTGAAGATCAACAAGATTCAGTGTGCAGAAGGAGGCCAGCACCACCTCATCCTTTGCGACGGTGCCAAACTTACGACGGGATTCGTGGGCGTGGAGGATGATA
>Ga0265299_10005301_pt1 | contig 11969 bp, 6 predicted proteins | sample AusTroGonzalo_MG_4_FD_193485 | JGI IMG/M metagenome (GOLD analysis project Ga0265299, IMG submission 193485) | Bovine rumen microbial communities from tropical cattle in Woodstock, Queensland, Australia - Gonzalo_02 | ecosystem: Host-associated > Mammals > Digestive system > Stomach > Rumen ...
GATGGTCGTCAAAAACGCAATAGATGATGGGAAAAACCAAAGGGAACAATCCTGTGAATCCTTTGGAAAGAAAGGCCGCAAACAACGCAATGCCTGATAAAAACAGCCATAACTTGTTGTCTTTCTGATAGCAGAGCAGCATAAACCAAACGGAAAGCAGGACAAATACCGTCATGGTGTTTTCAAGGATGTTGTTGGTAGCACTCCAAGTGACCATCGGTATGGTAACCCAAAACAAGATAGGCAGCCAAGCATAGCGTAGCTTATTGGTTGTACGTTTCCAAATCAAGGCGAGTAACAGTCCGCTGAGCAGAAAAGTCAGCACGGAGTAAAGTTTTTCGACATAGAGATGGTCGCCCAGCGCTTTGAAGAACAATGCCTCCAAGCCCAAGGCGAGGGGCGGGTGTTGCCGGAATTCCGGATAGAGGGTTTGGGTGTAATGCGGGTTCCAAAACGTCCCCGTCCCTTCCGCCATGTTGCGCGAAATGCCTGCGTAGGTCACGCCGTCAAGGAACATGCCTTCGGTCAAAAGGCTGTTGCTCATCAGAATCAGGATGATTCCGACAAGAAGCAACCAGAAAGGCGTGTTTTTTGAACGGGTTGTTGACATTAGGGTATATTTGCAGACGCATCCAATGTGTCTTTACACTATCCGACGCTTCCCGACAACGTGATGCTCAGCAGTTTCTGCGCCTCGACAGCGAATTCCATCGGCAGCTTGCTGAGGACTTCCTTGGCGTAGCCGTTGACAATGAGGCTGACAGCGTTCTCCTGGTCAATGCCGCGCTGCTGGCAGTAGAAGAGCTGGTCGTCGGAGATCTTGGAGGTCGTGGCCTCGTGCTCGAGTACAGAGCTGGAGTTGGCGCACTGCAGGTCGGGCCAGGTGTGCGCACCGCACTTGTCGCCCATCAGCAACGAGTCGCACTGCGAGAAGTTGCGGGCGTTCTCGGCGTTTTTGTCCACACGTACGAGTCCGCGGTAGCTGTTCTGGCTGTGACCGGCGGAGATGCCCTTGGAGACGATCAGACTGCGGGTGTTGCGGCCCAGGTGGATCATTTTCGTGCCGGTGTCGGCCTGCTGGTAATTGTTGGTGACGGCCACGGAGTAGAACTCGCCCACGCTGTTGTCGCCTTTGAGGATGCATCCCGGGTATTTCCACGTGATGGCGGAGCCGGTCTCCACCTGCGTCCACGAAATCTTGGAGTTCGCGCCCTTGCAGAGACCGCGTTTGGTGACAAGGTTGTAGATACCGCCCTTACCGTTCTTATCGCCGGGATACCAGTTCTGAACCGTCGAGTATTTGATTTCCGCGTCCTTGATGGCGATGAGCTCGACCACAGCGGCGTGCAGCTGGTTCTCGTCACGCTGTGGGGCGGTGCAACCCTCCATGTAGCTCACGTATGCGCCTTCGTCGGCGATGAGCAGCGTGCGCTCGAATTGTCCGGTGTTGGCCGCGTTGATGCGGAAGTAGGTCGAAAGCTCGATGGGACAGCGCACGCCCTTGGGAATGTAGCAGAACGAGCCTTCGCTGAAGACAGCGGAGTTGAGGGCGGCGAAGAAGTTGTCGGTGTAGGGAACCACCGTGCCGAGGTACTGCCGCACCAAGTCGGGATGCTCGCGCACCGCCTCGCCGAAGGAGCAGAAGATGATGCCGTATTTCTTCAGCGTGTCGGAGAAGGTGGTCTTCACGGAGACGGAGTCCATGACCGCGTCCACGGCCACGCCCGCCAGCACTTTCTGTTCTTCGAGGTTGATGCCCAACTTGTTGAAAGTATCGACTAATTCGGGATCGACCTCGTCCATCGAAGCGAGCTGTTTCTTCTTTTTCGGGATGGCCAAATACTGGATATCCTGATAGTTGGGCTTTTCGAAGTCGAGATGTCCCCAATCGGGTTCTTCCAAGGTCGTCCAGTAGCGGTAGGCCTTCAGCCGGAATTCCAGCAGCCAGTCGGGCTCGCCCTTCCGCGCCGAAATCCGCCGCACGATGTCCTCGTTCAGCCCTTTCGGAAACTCCTCAATATCAATGTCCGACACGAAACCGTATTCGTATTCCTTGTCGGTGATGTCTTTCAATATGTCTTTTTGTTCGGTTTCTTGGTCCATCAAGGATTTAGGGTTTAGGGTTTAAGGTTTAGGTTTTAAGGTTTAGGTTAATTGCCTTATTGTCGCACTATTCCGTCGCCGACGATAGGAGGTGACGGAATCCCCGTCTTGCTAAGGCAACGTGACTTCTTACTCTGAAGGTTTTGGGCGGCAAAGATACAAAAAATCGACTATTTTTTGGCGCTGCCTTTGACGGAGTGTTTCTTCAGTTCCGAGTTGTCGGGGGAGCCATGGTAGAAGAGGCGACCTTTACGGGTGGTTTTGCAATCGCGGATGGTGACATCATTGTTGTCCCCGTAAAAGCTGACGAACATGGTGTCATCGCAGGGGATGAAAGTGGACTTGTGGTAAATGGCCTGATTGTCAATGTAGTATCGGGCGTCGTCGGCGTTGTTTAGGTAGAGGTTGCAACTGTTGTAGTTGCGTTTCGTCCCGTTGGAGGTGGAGGAGTAGCGGATCATCCCGATGTCGCAGTTGGTGTATTTGATGTTGTAAGTGCTGTTTTCGTTGACATTGTAATTGAGCCTTGATCCCGCGATTTCGACATGGTCGGATTTGCTGTGCCGGAGGTTGAAAACAACGCTTCCGGGGTAACTGAATGGTTTCTCTGACTGCACTTTCATCTTTCTTGTGGACGGAACCAGTTCCACTTTGTTGATTTTGTAGTCAACGGGACGGCTGGAGGATACCTTTGCGTTTGAGATGACAAAATTGGCTAAGTGCGCGGTATCCGAATAGTGGAACGTCATGCCGTCGATCCTGACGCTGGAGATGTAGCCGACGCTGACGTTGTCGCTGACGGGCGTTTTGGGGTTGAAGAGGATGACTTTCGAGATCTTGTTAGAGACATTCACGGTGAGGTTTTTGATGGTGATGTTGGGCCAGCATTTCTCCAAAAGTTCGGGTCGTGAGTTTTTCTGATTATCGACTTTTCCTATGGAAATCAGGAAGTTGCGGTTTGGAAGCGCGTCGAATATGCAATCCTTGAAGGTCACGTCAAAACCGGTGTACGCATTGTAAGAGGGCTCAAGAAGGACGGGGACGAAGTCGGTGAATCGGCAGCCGTCGTAGAGGAGTGTGCCATAGAGGGAGGAGAACTGGTTGTAGAGGTTGCCGAAAGAGCAGTTGTGGAAATACACGTCGCGGCCGTAGCAGTGGATGTCGAAACGGTTGATGTCGCAGTTCCGCAAGGTCGTGTTGCTGAGGTTGTTGGTGCCGAAGATCCCCCAGTCGGCGCGCGCTTTGAGGTTGACAAAGAGGCTCTTCCAGACGTTGTCCATCCGGATGCCGTAGCCGTACTGGTTTTTACGCGAGTAGGTCCCTTCGATTTGCACGTCTTCGAACGTTACGTTGGTGCAGTTTGCGATAGTGATGGCGGCATCCGCATACAGGTTCCTCGGATTCTCTGTTTGGATTTTTAGATTGCTGATTCTCAGATTGTTGATGCCCTCAATGCTGAAGCAGTAGGTTTTGGCGGTGGAGGTGGTGTCCCGGATGATGGTGAGGTTGGCGATGGTTTTCAGTTTATCGTCAGTGAGTTGGTATTTGACTCTCATCCGGGTGGAGTCTGTGGCGTATGGCGACACCGGGCGGTTCAAAGCTTTTCTGTTTTGCACAAGCAGGATGTCCTTGCGCATCGCCCCGTAATTGTAGCCTGTCCGTTTATCCACCCACGGGTACAAATCCTCCATTACGACCAAGTAGAGGCCGTCCTGGATGTCTTCCGCTTCAGCGAAGTCGCCGTTGTCCACCACGGTCGGGCCGAGGTCGATGCTGCTCCAGAGCGTGTCCATCATGGAGAAGAGGTATTTTGCTTTGGCATAGTTCTTCACGGTCAGAACCAAGCCGTCGAAATCGTTGTTTTGGGAGAGGGGGATGGGGGAGGACAGTGCCGGAACTTCGATGGTGAGCGTTCCGATGCCTTTGTAGGATACATTCGCTCCTGCGGCGATGGCGTGGGTGTGGGTGGCGAGGAGAACTTCGTAACGGGCGCTGTCGGTGGTGGCCGTTTCCAATCCGAAATCCAAAGGCGATACGGTAGCGAGGGGGGACGTGCTGTCTTCCTGTTGTGCGAGAACAGTGGTTCCCATCATTCCAAAAAGAAGAATGACGATTACGATAACTTTCTTGAAATCAATATGATAAAGATGCATAAAAGCTTAAAGAAACAAAGCGCAAAAGTAAGTAAAATAAGGATACCCTCTCCGTACAAAAAATGTAGAGACGATGTGCACATCGTCTCTACATTTATCACGATTGTAGGGCTGCCGCACTGCGACAACCCTACAGGTAGAATTACAGTCTGTCGATACAGTTCAGGTCGTTGAAGGCCACTTTCAGGCGCTCCACCATGGACTTCTCGCCTTCGCGCAGGACGGCGCGCGGGTCGTAGTACTTCTTGTTGGGCTTGTCGTCGCCCTCGGGGTTGCCGATTTGGCCTTGCAGATAAGCCTCGTTCTTCTTGTAGTAGTTCATCACCCCTTCCCAGAACGCCCATTGCGTGTCGGTGTCGATGTTCATCTTGATGACGCCGTAGCTGATGGCTTCCTTGATCTTGGCGGGTTCGGAACCGGAGCCGCCGTGGAACACAAAGTTCACGGGATTCGGCTGCGTGTTGAATTTCTTCTGGATGTACTCCTGGGAGTTGTGCAGGATAATGGGCTCCAGCTTCACGTTGCCGGGTTTATAGACGCCGTGCACGTTGCCGAAAGAGGCCGCGATGGTGAAGTTCGGGCTGATCTTGCTCAGTTCCTCGTAGGCGTAGGCCACGTCCTCGGGTTGCGTGTAGAGGCGCGCGCTGTCGATGCCGGTGTTATCGACGCCGTCTTCCTCGCCGCCGGTGATGCCCAGCTCGATTTCGAGGGTCATCTCCAGTTTCGCCATGCGGGCCAGATACTTCTTGCAGATCTCGATGTTCTCTTTCAGGGGCTCCTCCGAGAGGTCGAGCATGTGGGAGCTGAAGAGCGGCTTTCCGTGTGCGGCGTAGTATTTCTCACCCTCGTCCAAGAGACCGTCGATCCAAGGAAGGAGTTTCTTGGCGGCATGGTCGGTGTGAACGACCACCGGGACGCCGTACAATTCCGCCATGCGGTGGATGTGCATCGCGCCGGAGATGCAGCCTTGGATAGCAGCTTGTTGACCATCGTTGCTGAGGGATTTGCCAGCGCAGAAGACGCCACCGCCGTTTGAGAATTGGATCATCACGGGAGAGTTCACTGCTTTTGCGGCTTCCATCACAGCGTTGATGGAGTCGGTGCCGACCACGTTCACGGCCGGGAGTGCGAATTGGTTAGCTTTTGCAATGCGGAAGATTTCCTGCAAATCTTTGCCGTAAACCACACCGGGTTTCACTTTTGATAAAATTTTTTCTGCCATTTCTTGTACGTTTATATGTTTACTGACTATTGTCTGTTGCCTGAAAATCACGGTGCAAAAGTACACTTTTTTTTATTTGGTTTATAGTTCCGGTGCGTAATTGTATAATCGAAAAAATCGTATCTTTGCCGTTTGTTATTTATAATGCTTAAAATATGGTAAAACCGTCTATTCCAAAAGGCACACGCGATTTCACGCCTGTCGAGATGATGCGGCGCAATTATATATTCGACACCATCCGAAGCGTCTTCCACAAGCACGCCTGTCTCCCCATCGAGACTCCGGCGATGGAGAACCTCTCCACCCTGATGGGCAAGTACGGCGAGGAGGGCGACCGTCTGCTGTTCAAAATCCTGAACTCCGGCGATTTTACGAAAGGCGTTGATTTCCAGGATGAAACGCAAAGCACGAACAAACTGGCGGCGCAACTCTGCGAGAAAGGTTTGCGCTACGACCTGACCGTTCCCTTCGCCCGTTTCATCGTGCAGCACCAGAATGAGCTGACTTTCCCGTTCAAACGCTACCAGATGCAGCCTGTGTGGCGCGCCGACCGTCCGCAGAAGGGCCGCTATCGCGAGTTCTATCAGTGTGATGTCGATATCATCGGCAGCAACTCCCTGCTCAACGAGGCGGAGTTGGTGGAGATCACCGACGAAGTGTTCCGCGCTTTCGGCATCAACATCGTCATGAAGATCAACAACCGCAAGATCCTCAGCGGTATAGCCGAAATATTCTGCTCTGCCGATCAAGTCACCGATTTGTGCGTGGCCCTCGACAAGCTCGACAAAATCGGGCGCGAGGCGGTCTGTGCGGAAATGTTGGAGCGCGGCATCTCCCAAGAAGCGATTTGCGGCATGGCTCCCCTTTTCGAGCTGAGCGGACTCTCCAACGAGGAGGTGCTGAAGAAGTTAGAGCAGATGTTGGCCGCATCCGAAACGGGTCTACAAGGCGTGGCGGAACTGCGAACGGTGCTGGATTATGTGGCTAAAATGAAGATAGCCACCAACTTGGAGATTGACGTGACCTTGGCGCGTGGTCTGAACTACTACACGGGCGCCATCTTCGAAATCAAGGCGACCGATGTGGCGATGGGCAGCATCTCCGGCGGCGGCCGTTACGACAACCTCACCGGCATCTTCGGACTGAAGAACATGTCGGGCGTGGGCATCTCCTACGGGGCAGAGCGCATATACGACGTGCTCAACGAGCTGAATCTTTTCCCGCAGCATATCCTCACTCCTATTACCGCCATGTTCGTGAACTTCGGTGACGACGACGAAATCTACGCCCTGCAAGGCTTGCGCCGCCTTCGCGATGCCGGCATCCCCGCCGAAATCTACCCCGACAAGGCCAAAATCGGCAAGCAGATGAACTATGCCAACGCGAAAGGCATCCCCTTCGTCATCATGGCCGGCGAGAACGAACGCAACCAAGGCGTTTACACCCTCAAGAACATGCAGACCGGCGAGCAGCAGGCCCTGCATGTTGAAGAGATTTTGGATACGATACATTGATTATCGAGACATCCCGTTGTAGAGACGCAAAATTTTGCATCTCTACGAACCCACGAACAATAGACCATTATGGAAGAAGAACCCAAGATAGAGGAATCCACTCAGTCTCCGCCCCGAAAACACCATTCGTTCCGCGTAAGAATGCGGAAGTTTTGGTACACGGTGCTGGAATACACCCATCTGAAGGAGGATACCGACTATGATGCCACGGTCAAGTACATTTCCAACAGTGTGGAATTCCGTGGCGTGAACTTGTGGGTGTTGGCTTTCGCCATCATCGTGGCGTCAGTGGGCCTGAATGTGAACTCCACGGCGGTCATTATCGGTGCCATGTTGATTTCGCCCATCATGGGTCCCATCACGGGCATTGGCCTCTCGGTGGGGATTTTGGATGAGGAGTTGCTGAGAAGATCCTTGCGCAACTTTTTCATCATGGTGATTATCAGCTTGATAACATCAACGTTGTATTTCTTGATTTCTCCCTTGACCGAGGCGCAGTCCGAACTCCTGGCGCGCACGCGACCGACTATTTTCGATGTCTTCATCGCCTTCTTCGGCGGTCTGGCGGGCATCGTGGCCACCTCGCGCAAGAGCCAGCCCTTCACGGTGATCTCCGGCGTGGCCATCGCCACCGCCTTGATGCCGCCGCTCTGTACGGCCGGCTATGGGCTGGCCACCTGGCAGTTACGCTACTTTGGCGGTGCTCTTTACCTCTTCTTCATCAACTCTTTCTTCATCGCGTTTTCCACGTTTGTCATGGTGCGTTTCCTCGGGTTTCCGCAGGTTCGTTACATGGACAATTCCCGACTCAATGCGGTGAAACGGATGATTTACGCCTTCGCCATCTTGGTGATGATTCCCAGCGTGGTGATCGCCATCAACCTCGTGCGCGAGTCGGCTTTCAACTCGCAGGCCATCAAGTTCGTGAACGAGATCCAGCAGACCCCGTATTTCGAGGACGTTCAGATTATCGACCACAAACGGGAATACACCAACAAATCGCAGATTATTACGCTGCGTGTCATCGGGAAACCGCTCTCCCACGAGGACATCAACCAGATTCAGGCAATGATGCAGACGGCTTACGGTCTTGACCATACCGAATTGGTTATCAAGCAGATGGAGGGGATGATGAACGTGAGGCAGCAGAATCAGGTCATCGAGGACATCATCGACAAGAAAGATGCCGCGATTGCACAGCAGGACTCCACCATCATAGCCTTGCGGGCGGAACTGCACAAGCTCACCGGCTCGTCGGAGAATACCGAGCAGTTGGTGAAGGAGATCTATTCGCAGTATGCAGACATTGAAAAGGTTGCGATCCTTTCGATGGACTGCTACGACACCCAGACATTGGAACATAATGCGATGCCAGCCCTCTATCTGAAGTGGAAGGACGGCAAACGGCACCCTGAAGCGGAGAAGCATCTTCTGCAATGGCTGAAAGTCCGCCTGAATGTCGAAGAAATCCAAATGATTCGTACCGACTTCTAAACCCCTAAACTGTAAACTGTAAACCGTAAACTATAAACATTATGAAAAAACAACTATCCCTGATTTCCGTGTTTTTCGTTTTTCTGGCCATGGGATTCGGCGATGCAGCCGGGCAATTGGTCTCTGTGGTGGAGAAGGCATTTAACGTGTCTCCGTTCACCGCGTCATTAGTTTCCCTGTCGGGCATGATCATGTTCGGCGTGTTGTCGGTGCCCACGGGCGTTTGGCAGTCCAAAATAGGCAAGAAGAAGATGCTCACCATCGGTTTGGTGCTTTTCCTCGCCGGTGCGGTGCTGCCTATTCTCGCTTTCAACTTCCCGATGATTCTGTTGGCAGTCCTTTTGATGGGAGCGGGCGCTACGATCCTGCAAGTGTCTGGCAATCCGTTGATTCGGGATGTCGCCGACGAGGGCAAGTTCTCCAGTATGCTCTCTTTCGCCCAGTCGCTGAAGGCCATCGGCACCTTGTCCACATCGTTGATTCTGGTGCTCATCGGCACATCGCTGATGAAATACGGCTGGTTCTCGTTCACGCCCGAGGGCGGTGAGACCATCGACATGGGTTTCCGCATCCTCTTCCCGATCTTCGCGGTGGTGTTGCTCATCACGTTGGTAATGGTGATGGTTTTCGTGCCTGACAACATCAGCAAGTCGGACGAGAAACCGACCACCCTGGGCAACTGCATTCGAGCTTTGGGTGATCCTTATATATTAATGATGTTCCTCGCCATCTTCTTCTATTGCGGTGCGGAGGCCTCCATGTTCAACCGTATCCCTTCGATTCTGATTGAGAACAATCCGGGTATTACCCCGGCGGTGGGCAACATCGTGCTGATTGTCTCCCTGTTTGTGGGACGTTTCCTCGGCGGGGTCATCCTTCAAAAGATGAGCGCGAAGAAGTTCCTCGGCATCACCATCGCCATCTCCATTCTGGGCAACGTGCTGTTGTTCCTGCCCTATAACGCCTTCACCACTTGGTTGAGCTTCATCCTCATCGGCATCGGTTTCGCCAACATTTTCCCGTTGGTCTTCTCCATCTGCGTCGATCACAAGCCTGAGATGTCGAACGAGATTTCGGGTCTGATGACCACGGCCATCGTGGGTGCGGCCATTGTGCCGCTGTTCACCGGTGCCATGGCGGGCGTGGGCATCCGCTACGCCTTCATCGTGCCGCTTTGCTGCCTGGCATACCTCTGTTTCGTGACAGCACGGGTGTCGAAAGAGAAATAATCCCCTGTTGTAGAGACGGGGCGCGCCCCGTCTCTACATTCCATAATCCGATAATAAATCCATTTGTCAATATGAAAAAATCAACCCTTTTCCTGATGCTGTTCGCCGTTGTGATGATGGCGGGCGCGCAATCGCAATACGTGAATCCTCTGGTGGGCACGGCCGAGCACGGTCACACCTATCCCGGCGCGATCTTGCCGTTCGGCGCCATCCAGCTCAGTCCCGACACAAGGCTCGAAGGCTGGGACGGATGCTCCGCATACCATTATAGTGACAGTCGCATTTACGGCTTCTCGCATACCCACCTCAATGGTACTGGTTGCGAGGACTATGGCGACATTCTCGTCACTCCCTTCATCGATGAACCTTCCGTCATCAACGAGAAGTACGCTTTGTCTTTCTCGCACAAGAACGAGAAAGCCGAACCGGGCTACTACTTCGTGAAGTTCGACAACGGCATTGTCGCGGAAATGACCGCCGCCAATTACGTGGGTGTGCATCGCTACACCTTCCCGAACAAAGGTGTACACGGCATCATCGTTGATTTGCAGCACCGTGACAAGACGTTGGAAAGCCATATGTCTTTCAAAGCCGATGACTTGGTCGGCTACCGCCGTTCCGAGGCCTGGAACCCTGACCAGTATTGCGCTTTCTCGCTGAAAACCTCCGTTTCTCCGACAAAAGTGGTCTATTACCAGGATGACCAGCCCGTGGATGTCAAGGAGATCGATGGCACGAATTGCAAGGCTGTCCTTTACTTCGACAAGGGGGTGAGCGAGGTGGTGGTGAAGGTCGCCATTTCCGCTGTCGATGTAGAAGGTGCTGTCAACAATCAAACGGAGGTCCGCGACTTTAACTTCGACAAGGTGCATAAGCAGGCCGTCGAAATCTGGAACAAAGAATTGTCGAAGATAGAGGTCTCTTCGTCGAACCAAGAATATCTTAAGACTTTCTATACCGCTTTGTATCACTGTTTTACTTCCCCGTATCTCTATTCCGATCTGGATGGCCGTTACCGTGGCCAGGATCAGAGAATCCACCATACGGAAAAAGGGCGCAAGATCTATACGGTGTTCTCCCTCTGGGATACCTACCGCGCCCTGCATCCGTTGCTCAATATCATTGACCAAAAGCGCAGCGGCGATTTTATGTACACTTTCATGAACCAGTACAAGCAGAGCGGTTACCTGCCCATGTGGGAGCTTTCCTCCTACGAGACCTGGTGCATGATTGGCTACCACGCCGTCCCTGTGGTCTTGGATGCGTACATGAAAGGCATCAAGGATTTCCCGGCTAAGGAAATGTTGGATGCCATGATTGCCACGTCAACCCTCCAGAAACTCGGTCGTCCTGAATATGGCAAATACGGCTTCGTGCCGGGAGACATGGAGAACGAATCGGTGTCGAAGACGCTGGAGTATGCATACGACGACTGGTGTATCGCCATGTTTGCCAAGGCTATCGGTGATCAGAAGATATACGATCAGTATATTCGCCGGGCGCAGTCTTACAAGAACATCATGGATCCGAGCGGCTTCATGCACGGCAGGATGAACGGCGGTTTCGCGACCCCGTTCAATCCCCGTGAGGTCAACAACTTCTATACAGAAGCCAACTGCTGGCAATATACCACTTATGTGCCTCATGATTTCAACACGTTCATCGATTTGATGGGCGGTCCGGTCGCGATGGAGAAGTTCCTCGACCGTCTGTTCAACTCTTCCTCCGAAATGGCAGGGCGTGAACAGGCGGACATCACCGGCGTGATCGGGCAGTATGCGCACGGCAACGAACCCAGTCATCATGCCGCCTATCTCTACAACTTCGTGGGCAAGCCGGATAAGACCCAGGTGCTCGTGAAGAAAATCATGACGGAACTCTATACGTCCAAGCCGGACGGCCTTTGCGGTAATGAGGACTGCGGGCAAATGTCGGCGTGGTACGTGCTCAGTGCGATGGGTTTCTACCCGGTGTGCCCCGGCAACAACCAGTACGTCATCGGATACCCGCTGTTCGACAAGGTGTCGCTGCGTCTCGAAAACGGCAAAACATTGACCATTACCAGAGATAAAGAAAAACCTTATATTCAGTCGGTTGCGTTGAATGGCAAGCCGTTGTCAAAGTCTTATATCACCTACGAGGATTTTGCCAATGGCGGGACGCTGGATTTCAAGATGGGCGACAAGCCGAGCGACACGTGGGGCAAGCGCAAAGAGGACCAGCCGGCCACGCGGATTGAATCCGACAAGAGAAT
>Ga0265299_10005303_pt1 | contig 11965 bp, 9 predicted proteins | sample AusTroGonzalo_MG_4_FD_193485 | JGI IMG/M metagenome (GOLD analysis project Ga0265299, IMG submission 193485) | Bovine rumen microbial communities from tropical cattle in Woodstock, Queensland, Australia - Gonzalo_02 | ecosystem: Host-associated > Mammals > Digestive system > Stomach > Rumen ...
GATTTCCTTGGCGGTGCAGCCTGCCAGCAGCAGCGTGCAGGCCGCTATGAAGAGGGCGTTTCTCATGGCAGGTCTTTATATACGGTGAGGATGAAGCGGACGCAGCCCATACCATGTTTTCCATAGTCTCCAAAGTCAAAACGGACGTCTCTTCCTTTGAGGAACTGTTCGGCCTTCTGGGCGTTGATGAACGGGACGGTCTCGTCTTGACGGCTATGGAAGATATACATGGGTGTGAGCGGATAGAAGTTGAGCGTAGAGTTCCTGAGCAGGGCCGAATACAGGTGGGCGGTGGTGCGGCTGTATTTGTTACGACCCTCGTCGGTCATTATCTCGTGGAGGTCGTTGGACTCAATGAGCTGATTGATCTGCTTGACCGTGTAATTCTTGGAATTGATCCATTCTTTATAGCCCGCCAGCAGGTGGGGTTTGAAGAAATCGGCCATGTCCAGACCCAGCTGCTCCCCTTCGTTTACACCCTGGATAATCATGGGAATGGCGCAGGGAATGCCGGTTTTGCCCAGTTCCATGGAAATGTCAAAGGTGGCCGATAGCTCGTAGGGGCCTCCTCCGCAGTACGTCATCTTGAGGGGGAAGATGCTCATGTACTCGTCCTGGATCATATCCATCACGGCCATGGTGGTGGATCCGCCCTGGGAATAGCCAACGAGAATGACTTCGTCACTTTCAGGTGCCCGGCCTATTTGCTTGAGGTAAGGCTTGACGGCCAAGCCCATATCCACCACGCTGCGGGCGGTGCTCTCCGTGTGCATATACGGGTGGATGCGGTCGGCGGTAATGCCATAACCAATGTAGTCTGCAATGGCAACGGCGTAGCCTTTGGTGGCCAGCAGGCCTTCCAGCGGGAAGGTTTCGGACGGGGATTCAAAGTAGGCGCCAACGGTGTAGTGGCTCACCAGGATGAGGTTCTTGATGGGGCCTTCGGCCGGCAGGATCAGCTTTCCGGAGAGCTTGATCTGGGAGCCGTCAATGTCGTGTCCGTTGTAAATGCCGGCAATGTGGATGAGTTTGTTGCAGTTAACCACGCCCAGCAGGTCCCTCACCACGGAGATGCCGTCGGTGCTGGCCACTTTGGTTTCGGAATCCAGGCTGGAATCTTCCATCATGGCCACCTTGGGGTTCAAGGTTCCGTCTTCCAGGAAGTAATCGTCGGTCTGGACGGAGGTTACCTGAAAGCCCTGGAACTGCACATACTCTACCTCGGGGTGGCGGCAGGCCACTGCGCACAGGCAGATGAGCAGGCTGTATAGGATTCGTTTCATATTCTTACCAAGCATAGTTGATGCTCACGGAAATGAGCCGCGAGCCTACCATATAGATTTTTTGGGCATTGCGCACGGAAACCATTCCGCCCAATTCTACGGAGCCGGTCCAGGGGCCCTTTCCAATCTGGACTCCCAGGAGGGTGAGATCCAGTACAGGAGCCGTTTCTGTCCGTTTGGAATTGTCGAAGGCGACCATAAGGCCAAGGCCTAAACCGCCGTACAGCTGCACCCATTGGGTGTTGAGGCAGGTGAGGCGGACGGTGGGGAGGATGCTAAGGTCGTAATTACGGGAACGGAAGGCAGGACCGGTGGGGTTGCGGAAGGCGTCGCAGGGGGTCTCGTTCCAGAAAATGCCCTGGATGTCTGCCTGGAAACCTACGCTCACCACCCGGTTGAACCGGTACTGATACTCTGCAAAGAAGTGACCGGTGTAGCCAAAGCGATCCGCTCTCGTGAAACCCTCTCCGGTGGCCACGCCTTCGTGGAAGGCCAGGGTCTCAAAGAGGGGGTCTCCCCATCCCAAGCGGACCAGATGGTGCTTGAGAGGAGGATTTTTAGCTTCTGCCTGGCACAGCAGCACTGTGCCAAGCAGAAGGGAAAAAATGAGTTTCTTCATCATTATTTAATAAAGTCGTGGGAAGCGGTCATAGCCTTGGGATCCAGGGCTTCGTCCAGCTTCTCTTTGGTCATCAAGCCATGCTCAAGAACCAGGTCGTAGACACTGCCGCCGGTCTCGAGGGCTTCCTTGGCCACCTTGGTGGAGGCCTTGTAGCCAATGTACGGGTTAAGGGCGGTAACAATGCCGATGGAGTTCTTGACCATCTTCTGGCAGTGCTCTGCATTGACGGTGATGCCGTTTACGCAGAGGGTACGGAGGGTGTTCATCACATTGATGAGCCAGGTCTGGCTCTCCAGGATGCACTCTACAATCACGGGCTCCATCACGTTGAGCTGGAGCTGGCCGGCCTCGGCGGCAAAGCACACGGCGGTGTCGTTGCCAATGACCTTGAAGCATACCTGGTTGGTTACTTCAGGGATTACGGGGTTCACCTTGCCGGGCATAATGGAAGAGCCGGGGGCCATCGCCGGGAGGTTAATCTCGTGCAGGCCGCAGCGGGGACCGGAAGCCATCAGGCGGAGGTCGTTACAGGTCTTGGACAGCTTGACGGCCAGGCGCTTGAGGGCGGCGGAATAGCTTACGTATGCGCCGGTATCGGGTGTGGCTTCCACGAGGTCGGGGGCTTTTTCAAAGGTGTCTCCGGTGAACTCGCTCATCTTCTTGGTGCAGAGCTCGGCAAAGCCGGGGACGGCGTTGAGGCCGGTGCCGATGGCGGTACCGCCCATATTGATTTCCTTGAGGAGAACGGCGTTGCGGTTGAGGTTGGCCAGCTCTTCCTCCAGGTTGTTGGCAAAGGCGTTGAATTCCTGACCGGAGGTCATGGGAACGGCGTCCTGCAGCTGCGTTCTACCCATCTTGATGATGTCCTTGAATTCCTCACCCTTGGCGCGGAAGGCGTCAATGAGGTCTTTCAGGGCCTTCTCTACGTGCTTGTTCATACGTACGAAGGTATAACGGAAGGCCGAAGGATAGGCATCGTTGGTGGACTGGGCGCAGTTGACGTGGTCGTTGGGGGAGCAGAACTGGTACTCGCCCTTCTTGTGACCCATGAGCTCCAGGGCACGGTTGGCAATGACCTCGTTGGCGTTCATGTTAACGGAGGTACCGGCGCCGCCCTGCATCATATCCACGGGGAACTGGTCCCACAGTTTGCCGGCTACAATTTCCTTGCAGGCGGCCACGATGGCGTCTCCAATCTTCTTGTCCAGTACGCCCAGCTCGGTGTTGGCTGCGGCAGCGGCCATCTTGACGTAGGCCATGGCAATGATATACTCCGGATAGTCGCACATCCGGGTGTTGGAAATCTTGTAATTGTTGATGGCACGCTGGGTCTGTACCCCGTAGTAGGCATCAATAGGAACCTGAAGTTCTCCAATAAGGTCGCTCTCGACTCTGAATTTGGCTTCTGACATAGTTTTAGTGGTGTGTTTAATATGTTATTCTATTCATTTGACTTTATATTTCAAGAAATACAAAGATACGGATTATTTTCCACAAAAAAATCTATTAAATCTGATAAAAAAAGCGTATCTTCGTTCCCCGAAAATACAAACCACAAAATGAAACTCAGAACCTCCCTTCTTCTCGCCTCCGCAGCCATTCTGCTGGCTGTGTCCTGTAAAAACACCACTTCCAAAAAGGCCGTCCTTACCCAGGAAGAGACAAATGCCATTGAAGCTCAGCTGAATGAACTGTCCCTCCGCGAAAAAGTGGGCCAGCTGTTCACCGTGCGTCCGGAAGCCATGTGCCCGGAACTGGAGGCCTCCGGCCAAGGTATGTACACTTATAAGTTACAGACCGTTACGGAAGGAATGGTAGAGCGCAGCAAGATTTACCCCGTGGGAGGTTACACCCTCTTTGCCCATAACATTGACAATCCCGAGCAGCTCAAATCCTTTACCGCCGCTCTTCACGCCCTCTCCGGAGAACCCCTCCTGAGTATAGATGAAGAAGGCGGCCGTGTAGCCCGCATTGCCAATAACAACAACTTTGACGTTCCCCGTTTTGCTTCCATGGCAGCCGTAGGTGCTACCGGAGATCCTGCCAAGGCAGCCGAGAGCGGAAATGCCATCGGTACATACCTCAAGGAATTCGGCTTTGACATTGACTTTGCTCCCGTGGCCGATGTCAACACCAACCCCGAGAATGTGGTAATCGGAGACCGCGCCTTCTCCAACGATCCCAAGGTGGCCGCCCCCATGGTGGTATCCTATCTGCAGGGTCTGGAAGAGGCTGGCGTAGTAGGTTGCCTAAAGCACTTCCCGGGCCACGGAGACACCCGCGGAGATACCCACACCGGTTATGTACAGTCGGATAAGAACTGGAAGCAGATGTCGGCCTGCGAGATGATCACTTTCAAAGCCGGAATCAAGGCCGGAGCCCGTATGATCATGACCGCCCACATCGCCGCCCCCGAGGTAACCGGAACGGAACTCCCTTCCACCCTTTCTTCCCTCATCCTTCAGGACAAGCTCCGCAAGGAGCTGGGTTATGACGGCATCATTATCACGGATGCCCTGGGCATGGGCGCCATCAGCCAGCACTACACCAGTGCCGAGGCCGCCGTCAAGTGCATCGAGGCCGGAGCAGACATCCTGTTGATGCCCCAGAACCTGCCGGAAGCCTTCGAGGCTGTGGTGGCCGCTGTGGAAGACGGCACCATCCCTCAGGCCAGAATTGACGAAAGCGTGCGTCGCATCCTGGCCCTCAAGTATTCCCTTAAAAAGAATTAGTTCTTAGCGCAATCCAGTTTTTCAATGTCGCGGGCTGTGGCTTCCAGCGCCCATTTGGGCGTAGAGGTGGCTCCGCAAATGCCTACCCGGTCTCCCTCCTGGAACCAGGCGGGATCAATCTCTTTGAGACGGCCAATCACATAGGTGCGCGGATTGACGCTGCGGCAAAGGGCGCTTAGGATCTTGCCGTTGGAAGATTCTTTTCCGGTTACGAAGATGATAATGTCGTGGCTTTTGGCAAATTGGATCAACTTCTCGTGGCGGGATGATACCTGTCCGCAGATGGTGTTGTGGATGGTGAGCCGGGCGCCACGGGCCTGCAGCATATCGCAGATAATCTTGTACTCCCGGGGGCTTTTGGTGGTCTGGGAGAAGATTTCAATGGGCTGGGAGAAATCCAGACTGGGCATGGCCTCTTCGAGCATCTGGGGGTTCTCCACCACCAGGGCGTCTCCGTTGACCTGACCCACGAGGCCCAGAACCTCTGCATGACCTACCTGCCCGAAGATGATGATCTGGCCATGAATGTCTTTGGCGTGAATCCTTGCATAGGCATCACGGATGCGCTGCTGCAGTTGCAGCACCACAGGGCAGGAGCAGTCGATGACCGTCAGATGGCGGGCCGATGCTTCCGCATAGGTGGAAGGCGGCTCTCCGTGGGCGCGGATGAGGACGGTGCCTCCTTCGGGGACTTCGTCCAGGCTGCTTACCGTTACCAGGCCCTGCTTCTGCAGGCGGCCCAGCTCGGCGTCGTTGTGCACAATGGCGCCCAGGGAATACAGGCGGGTTCCCTGCGCTAAGGAATCTTCGGCCTTTGAGATGGCTCGGATCACTCCTCCGCAGAAGCCGGAACCGGGATCTATTTCTACGCTTAACATGACAGTCCGGGGCTTTCGAGGAGACCGAACTTGCCCTGCAGCAGGCCCAGTATCCATACCAATTCTTCGTGGAGGGTCATATGGGTGTTGTCCAGCACATAGGCGTCCGCGGCCTGGCGCAGGGGAGAGGTCTCGCGGTGGGAGTCAATGTAATCCCTTTCCTTGAGGTTGGCCATTACCTCCTCCAAAGTGGGGTTCTGGCCCTTGGCTACCATTTCTTCAAAGCGGCGCTGGGCACGGACCTTTTCATCGGCCACCATGAAAATCTTGACTTCTGCGTTGGGGAATACGGTGGTTCCAATGTCTCGGCCGTCCATGATAACGCGGCCGCCCTCCGAGAAGGCGTGGAGGCGGTTGTCCACGTAATTGCGGACAAAGGCGATGGCGCTGATGGGGCTTACGTATGACGATACCTTCAGGGTGCGGATTTCAGTTTCTATGCAGCGCTCTCCCAGGTAGAGAGGTGTGACGCCGTCGACCCGGCGGAAATGCAGATCCAGGGCATCGATTTCCTTCTTGAGACGGGCCTCGTCAATGGTTCCGTCCTTTGCTATGATGCCTTCCTCCAGGGCATAGAGCGTGACGCCACGGTACATGGCTCCGCTGTCCAGGTACAGGAACCCGTACTCGGAGGCCACCATTTTGGCGAAGGTGCTTTTTCCGGTGGAGGAGTAGCCGTCTACGGCAATGATGATGTCTGGAATGTTGTTCATTCTTTCTATGAGGTTAGGTCTTACAAAATTAGAATAATTTTGCGATATTTGCATCATAAACCTCAACCGTATGAAGATTCTCATTGTAGACGATGAAAGAGCCATCCGCTATTCCCTCAAGGAAATTCTGGAAATGGAAGGCTATCAGGTAGAAACCGCCGAGAACGGTTTGGAAGGCCTCCAAAAAGCGGAGAAGGAGAAATATGACGCCATCTTCTGCGACATCAAAATGCCCGAAATGGACGGAACCGAAATGCTGTCCAAAGTTATGGAAGAGGGCATTGAGACGCCTGTGGTAATGGTTTCCGGCCATGCCGATATATCCACCGCCGTAGAATGCATCAAGAAGGGAGCCTTTGATTTCATAGAAAAGCCCCTGGACCTGAACCGCATCCTCATCACCCTTAAAAACGCCACGGACAAGGCCAATCTGGTCAAAGAGACCAAGATTCTCAAGAAAAAGATTTACGGCCGAGAGATGGTGGGCGCTTCCGAGCCCGTATCCCACCTCAAGGATATGATCCAGAAAGTGGCTCCTACGCAGGCCAGCGTGCTCATCACGGGTCCCAACGGCTCCGGTAAGGAACTGGTAGCCCAGAGCATCTATCAGCTCTCACCCCGCTCCATGATGCCTTTCGTGGAGGTCAACTGCGCCGCCATTCCGTCGGAACTCATAGACAGCGAACTCTTCGGCCATAAAAAAGGCTCCTTTACCTCGGCCATCCGGGATCACAAGGGTAAATTTGAGCAGGCCGACGGAGGCACTATCTTCCTGGACGAAATTGGAGATATGTCCCTGGCCGCCCAGGCCAAGGTGCTGCGTGTGCTGCAGGAAAGAAAGCTCACCCCCGTGGGAGGAGATAAGGAAATCACGGTGGACGTGCGCGTGATCGCCGCCACCAACAAGAACCTGCAGGAAGAGATTGGAAAGGGCAATTTCCGCGAAGACCTCTATCACCGTCTGAGCGTGATTGTTCTCAAAGTCCCCGCCCTGGACGACCGAAAGGACGATATTCCTCTCCTCATCACCCACTTCTCCGAGAACATCTGCGCCGAGAGCGGAAAGCCCGTGAGAGAGTTCTCGCCGGAGGCTCTCCAGCTTCTGCAGGAGCGTTCCTGGCCCGGAAATATTCGCGAACTCCGCAACGTGGTGGAGCGCCTGCTCATCCTGGGTGGCAACCCCATCAGTGCCTCAGACGTTAAGGACTACGCTTTCTAGTGAAAGTCCGGAAGGTCATACGGAACGTGCTGCTGGGCCTTGTAGGCCTGGTGCTGGTGCTTCTGGTGGCTCTCCAGATTGTCCTGCGCCCTTCCGTGCTTACGGGCATTGTGAACAGCGTAGCGGCCGATTTGGTGGAAGGGGACGTCTCTTTCCAGGAGGTCCGGGCCCACGTGATCAAGAGTTTTCCTTTTCTCAACATAGACGCCAAGGAACTTTCCATTACCTATCCGCACGAGCGGTATGCCCGCTATGACAGCGTTTACACGCAGGTGGGCCGAAGAAGAAATCTCCTCAAGATGGGCTATGGCAAAGAAGGAACGGATACCCTGGTCTATGTGCGGGAACTGAGCGTTTCGCTCAATTACGTAGCGCTTGCCAGAGGATGGTATCATGTCCATAAGGCCGAACTGGTGCGCCCCCGCATCTTTGCCCATTATTATGATTCCACAGCCGCCAACTGGGATATCCTTCCTCTTGGTGACAAGGATAGCGAGAAAGAGGAGGATTCCCAGAAACCCCTGCCGCCCGTCCGGATTGACCGTATAGCCTTTACAGACCGTCCCATGGTGGTCTTTACCAATCCTGTGGATACGCTGCACGCCATGTTTACCATGCGGCGCCTGGCCCTGGATGGCAAAGTGGAACTCCAGAAACTCAACAAGACGGAGGCCCGTTTCTCCATAGACTCCATGCTCGTATCGGGCCAACTGCCCAAAGACACCCTTTCCGTGCGGCTGGAGCACTTGCGCATGCAGGCCGGAAAGCGTCATGTGGAGGCCAGCGCCGAGGCGTCCACCCGCCTGATGACGGGTAGTTTCGGCCGCCTTCGTGTTCCCATCGGCCTGGATATCAATGCCGATTTTCCCAAGCGGGAAGACGAGGCTCTGGAGGTGGTGCTCAACAACCTTAAGCTCCGCCTGTCGGCCCTGGAACTGGAAGGAAAGGGGAGCGTGACCAAGCGGGAAAGCTTCTGGGATATGGATGTGGAGGCAGCCATCCACGACTGCCCGCTGGGAGAAGTGATTCGCGAATACAGGGACAACCTGGAGTTCCTCAAGAAGGTGGATACCGATGCCCGTGTGAGTCTGGAAGCTTCGGCCAAGGGTACTTACGGGGAGGGTCAGACGCCCGCCATCAATGCTCACTTGCAGGTCCCTGCCTCTACCATAGATTATGAAGGATTGGGCCGAAAGGGCCGTCTGGCCATAGATGCCAGCGTCAGGACCGATGATCTCCAGGAAGTGGATGCCATCGTGGACCGCCTGCTCGTAGACATTGCCGGCGCCCACATCGACGCCACCGGAAAGGCCCGCGATATTCTGGGAAAAGATCCGCAGGTACAGCTGGATGGCAACGCCAAGGCCCGCCTCGATTCCCTTACAAAGGTCTTCTTGGCCGATATGGGGGTGTCCGGAACCGGCAGCCTGGATATGAAGCTAAGCGCCAAGGCCCGCCTCTCGCAGCTGAACGCCGCCAATATAGGAAAGGCCGATATCAACTGTGACCTCAAGGGGAGCAACGTCTCGCTGGACTATCCCAAGGACAGTGCTTCGGCCCTTCTGCCTGTGCTGGATGTGAATCTCGCCACCAAGGGCAATACCATAGACCGCAACCTGAAGGAAGGCGCCCGTGTGCTGGCGCTCAAGGCCCTCATCGATACACTGGATGTCAAATACGGATCCACCTTTGTGCGGGGCGGTAAGCTCAATCTGCTCATGCAGAATTCGGCCGATGTACTCAAGGGCCGGACGGACCGTTCCTCCATCATGGGTATCCTGCGGGTGAACAACCTGCGCATGAGAGACCAGGACGGCATGGCCGTGGGACTGCGGGAAAATACCGAGCGTTTCCGTCTGGAACCCGCTTCCGAGAGCCGTCCCGTTCCCCGGCTCAACCTGGGCTCCTCAAGCGGTGCCCTCCGCGTGAGAATGGGCTCCGACGTCTATTCCCTCCGCAATGTGAACTTTGACATATCGGCCCTGCGTCATCAGATGCGTACGCCTTCTGCCGAGCGTCGGACCCGTCTGCTGGATTCCCTGCAGCGGATCTATCCCGATGTTCCGCGCGATTCCCTGTTCCGCATAGCCCGTCAGCGGCGCGTGGCGCTGGAACCCCAGGACGATTTTGCTTCGGCCGATATCTCTATCAGCCTTTCCGATGCCATCCGCAAGTACTTCCGCGAGTGGGATGTGGACGGCAAGCTGGATGTGGGCAGCGGCAGCATCCGTATGCCCGCTTTCCCGCTGAAGACCGGTCTTGCCGGGGTGAGCGGTACGTTTGACAACGACACCCTGGATCTGAAGCATATTACCATTACGGCCGGGGCATCGGACGTGAGTGCCCAGGCCTGTCTGACGGGGCTTCGCCGAGCCGTATTGGGCCGGGGTCGCAGCCACCTCAAGTTAAAGGCCGATGTGAGCAGCAACCACCTGGATGCAAACGAGCTCATGCGAGCCTACGCCTACTACACTACCTTTGACGCAAAGGATACGCTGGAGGAAGTCCAGTTGCCGGATACCATTGACAAGTCCAAGCTGCTGGTGATCCCCTCCAACCTGGAGGTGGACTTCTCCCTGGAAGCCAACAGCATCCTCTACGACAGCCTGGAGGTAAGCTGGGCCGCGGCCGATGTGGCCATGAGGGACCGCACCATTCAGATCACCAACGCCCTCGCCGCCACCAACATGGGCGATATGTACTTTGAGGGCTTCTACAGCACCCGCTCCAAGGAGGATATCAAGGCCGGATTCGACCTCAATCTGGTGGATATTACGGCGGAAAAGGTTATTACCCTGTTCCCGTCCGTAGATACCATTCTGCCCATGCTCACCTCCTTTGCCGGAGACCTGGACTGCGAGCTGGCCGCCACGGCCGATATCGATACTTGCATGAACCTCATCCTGCCGTCCATCGACGGTGTGATGCGTATTTCCGGTAAGGATCTGACGTTGAAGGACAGCGAGGAATTCAGCCGCCTGGCCGGTAAGCTCATGTTCAAGGACAAGAGCAAGGCCCATATTGACAACATGTCCGTAACGGGCATTGTTCAGGACAATACCTTGGAGGTATTCCCGTTTGTGTTGGATGTAGACCGTTACATGCTGGCCGCCAGCGGCCGTCAGCACCTGGAAAAGGACTTCCGCTACCATATCTCGGTTATCAAGTCTCCGCTGATTCTCAAATTCGGCGTAGACGCCTGGGGACCCGACTTTGACAACATCCACTACGGACTTACCAAGGCCAAGTACAAGAGTGCCAATGTGCCGGTGTTTACCAAGCAGCTGGATACCATCCAGTTCAGCCTCATAGCAGCCATCCACAACATCTTTGAGCTGGGTGTGGAGAAGGCCATGGAAGAGAATCGCAATGCCGCCACCTTGGTTTCGGCCCTTTCGGCCCGGGAAGAGGAGAGCCTTCCTTTGGAGGGAGAAGTGCCCGATACCGAAGGACTGTCCGGCCTGGTGGATGAGGTGTCCCGTACCGTGGATTCCCGCCGTGAGGCCCTTAAACAGGAGGTGATCCGCCTCCAGAAAGAAGCTGCTCATGAACAGTGAAGAGTATATTGAAGTAAGCGTTAAGCTGGACCCTTTTACAGAGGAAATGGCGGAGATTTTGGAGGCCGAACTCTCCGACCTCCCCTTTGATTCCTTTGTGATAGAAGAGCCTTTTCTCAAGTGCTATATCCAGAAGGAGGCGTACAAACCCTCCGATGTGAAGGTGGTGCTGAGCGGGTATCCGGCGGCTTCCGGTTTTTCGGCCGTCCTGGTGCAGGGAAAGAACTGGAACAAGACCTGGGAATCGGGCTTTCAGCCCATTGTGGTGGACGGAAAGGTCACCATCAAGGCCCCTTTTAATAAGGAGGTTCCCCATACCCGTTTCAATATCTGGATAGACCCTCGAATGGCCTTTGGTACCGGCTATCACCATACTACCTATATGATGATGCAGAGGATGCTGGGGCTGGAAGCTTTCTTGAAGGGCCGATCCGTGGTGGATATGGGCTGCGGCACGGCCATCCTGGCCATCCTGGCTGCCAAGATGGGTGCCCGCAAGGTCTTTGCCGTGGATATCGACGCTGTCGCTGCACGCTCGGCCTGGGGCAACTGCCGCTGGAACAAGGTCGGTACCCGTGTAGAGACGGCCCGCGGGGACGCTTCGCTCCTGCAGATGAGCACCTACGACGTTCTGTTGGCCAACATCCATCGCAACATCATCTTGGAGGATCTGCCCACCTATTACCGCTCGCTTCGCCGCGGGGGACACATGCTCCTGAGCGGATTCTATGTGAAAGACGTGCCGGTCATCCGTTCGGCCGCAGAGGCCCTTGGGCTCCACTTTGTGGGCGCTTCCGAGCGCGAAGACTGGGCCTGTGTTGAATTCACAAAAAATTAGTACCTTTGCAATCCCAATGCGGGTGTGTTGGAATTGGTAGACAACCCAGACTTAGGATCTGGTGCCTTACGGCGTATGGGTTCGAGTCCCTTCACCCGCACAAAGTATTTAAGTAATTGATTA
>Ga0265299_10005305_pt1 | contig 11964 bp, 10 predicted proteins | sample AusTroGonzalo_MG_4_FD_193485 | JGI IMG/M metagenome (GOLD analysis project Ga0265299, IMG submission 193485) | Bovine rumen microbial communities from tropical cattle in Woodstock, Queensland, Australia - Gonzalo_02 | ecosystem: Host-associated > Mammals > Digestive system > Stomach > Rumen ...
TTCATGATTAATAATCTTTACTTGAGTTCATGGTTTTACTGTTCATTCGTAAACACGTCCAATTCATAAACGTCCTAGAAAATTATCATATCAAAGATTTACAATCTGCATTCTAAAATCTTTTTCTGTGAAATTTGGAGCTTCTGGCACATATTTCAAAATTGCATCGAAAAGTGGAGTCATATCTTTTCTCTCATCATTCATATCTGCCATTGCATATCACTGTTTAGCACTGGCATACATAATTGGAAAATCTGCCTGTTCATCTGTCGCTCATAACAAAATGAAAAGATCAAAAAGCATATCTATAACTTCATTAACTCTGGCTGTAGGTTTATCTATTTTATTAATAACTACGATTGGTTTAAGTCAGAGTTCTAATGATTTTTTTAATACAAATTTTGTCTGAGGCATCGGTCATTCATATGCATCTACTACGAGAAGAACTGAATCCACCATACGTAAGACCCTCTCCACTTCACTACCAAAATCAGCATGACCTGGCGTATCTACAATATTTATTCTCTCTCATTTATAAATTATTGCTGTGTTTTTCGCATAAATAGTAATTCAACGCTCTCTTTCCTGATCATTATTATCCATAATCAAATCCTGTCATTCGAGGGCTTTGAGAGTTCAAGATTGCTGTAAAAGCTGATCTACAAGTGTAGTTTTACCATGATCAACGTGTGCAATAATTGCAATATTTCTAATTGCCATAATTTTGAAAAAATTATAATTTGAAAAACTGTGTGGTAGTATAGTGAATTGTCAACCATTTTCTAGTTAAAATTCTTGGTAAAAATTTGCATTTATAGTAATTCTGAATATAATTAAATGTAAATACAACATTTTATGTACAGAGAACAAAAAATGCTAAAATTCAAAAAAATCTTTTTATCTTTAGTTATATCAATTCCTATAATCGCTTTAGGTTTTTGAGAAGGACTAAAAACTTGACCTATGATATCCAATGTTGCCAGAGAATCTACTCCTCAAGTTGACGGCCAAACTAACCTTGATATAAATAGATGATCACATAGATTTGGTACTGAAAAATTAAAGTGAATTATAAAACTTCCCATAAAAGACGACTATACCACATCACTAGGATATGTTATGGCAATGATACAAACAGCCATCAACTGGTTATTAGGGATGTTAGCTTTTATTGCTTTAACCTATATGATGTACTGTGGATTCCTAGTATTTTCATCTTGAACAGATGACAAGAATGCATCTAAAGGTAAAAAATGAATCTGAACCGCAGCAATTGCACTCGCTGGAATTGGAGTTTCGTGGCTAATCATTAGCATGATATTATGGCTCATTAACTACCGATTCCCAGGTTAAAATATATTTAGATAATAATTTAATAAAACAATGAAAAAATCTATCATATACATTATGTCACTATGAATTATATTCGGCTTAGGATGGTTTTGATTATGTGAATGACAAAGATATTGATGAAAAGAACTTAAAGATACTTTTCCTATCACAACTGAAGGTTTAAAAGGAGATTGTGATGGATTAACAGATTTATGAAACTGTGTAAGTGTGAAAGAAAATAGTAACACTATCATGGTAAAACTCTTAAAAGTTTTTTGACTGGATAGCGATACATGAAAGGATCATAAATTCATAGATTATACAAGAGCTATCCTGAACATGGCACTCTGATTAGTCTCATTTATTGCTCTAGCCATGTCAATCTACACATTCTATATGATGTTTTTCACTGAAAATGAAGCATGAATCAAAAAGGCAAAATGAAGTTTGATTGGAATTTTCATCGCTTTAGCTGTTATATGATTAGCTTGGGTTATTGTTAGCTTCATATTCTGGTGGTACGAAGAAAATTTGAAAGGAATATGAGGATAAAAATATAACAACATCACAAAACAATAAAACTATTAATTTATTTAACTATCTAACAATATATGTGAGTTCTAGATCCTGATAAATCAAAAATAAAAAAAGGAAAAACAGATAATCTGTTCAACACAGAAACCATGCTTCCAATTTCTGAAATTAAAAATGGAATCGTTATTCTAAAAGATTGATGATTACGTTCTATTATAAAAATTGAAGGATTAAACTTAGATCTAAAGAACTATGATGAGCAACAAGTAATTTTGGAACAATATAAAAGATTTTTAAATTGACTAGCTTTTCCAATTCAAATACTAATTCGTAACACATATCTGGATTTAACAGAATATCTATCATACCTTAAAAAAAATCTAAAATGAATTGATAATCCTGCTCTAAAGAGACAATGAGATAATTACATAACATTTTTGGAATGAATAGACAATCAACAATGACTAATTTACGTAAAAGAATTCTATATAGTAATTCCATATTACTGGGATGAAAGAGATGCTGAACAAGTAAACAGATCTCGATGGGATAAATTTCTGAATATACTAAATGCTAAAGATGATGTAGAAATGATTGTAGAAAGATATAGAACATTCATTAAATGTGAACAAAATATCCAGACAAGAGAAAATGTACTTATAGCTGGATTAAATGATTTATGAATGTCAGCTGAACGTTTAGATACTGCTAGTGTAGTTTCTTTATTATTCCGCATGTATAACCCATTACTAGATAGTTCTCAAGCAAGATTTGTAGAATAAAACATAATATCTATAACATAGCTCCACAAACGTGGAGTTTTTTATTGCTTTACAACAGGTTTTCTTTATACATAAGGTTATAAATTATTTATAAAATAACTATTTTATGCTACTACTAAAGTGAAAAAAAAAATCTGAATTATTAAAATGAGAATATAGAGAATTAAGAACTCAATGTTTTTGAGATGAAAAAAAATTTGTAGCAGTTCTATTTTTTGGTGAAAGTAATCCATCTCAAGTTTATGTAAAATTAAAGAAAAAATATGCAGAAGAAGTCTGATTTGATTGTTTAATTTTTGGTCAATGAGAAAGAGAGTGTAATGAAAAATATCCAGATTTAGCAGATTTTCAAAAAAAAATTTATAAAAATGAGGATGAAGTTATCAAATTGGTAAAAATTTTAAATAATGATGAACGTTGTGTAGGAATAATCTGCCAACTACCTCTGACCGAAGAATTAAAACCATATCAAAAAGAAATCTGTAATACGATAACTCCCCTAAAAGATATGGATTGACTTGGAGATAAATTACAGGAATGGGCTTTTGAATGAAAAATAGAATTTTTACCTGCAACTGCACAAGCTGTAATTTCATTGTGGAATGCTTACGATTTATGAAATTTTGAATGAAAGGTTGTTTCTATAATTGGACAAAGTGACATAGTTTGACGTCCAATTAGTAGATATTTAGAGTTAAAATGAGCTGAAGTTCATACTTTCGATATTAGGAATACTCCTGAAGAAATAATGAATCAAACTAAAAAATCTGATGTGATTATTTCATGTACATGAGCATTACATCTAGTTGATGATAGATTTGTAAATGCAGAGAAAAATCAGATTTTGATTGATGTTGGGTATGGATTTTTAAATGGAAAATCTACTGGAGATGTAGACTTTGAAAAAGTAGAAAATAAAGTTTATGCAATCAGTCCTGTCCCATGATGAGTCGGTCCAATGACCGTCGCTAGCTTATTTGGAAATATTTTTACTATTCGATGACAAAAAGATATAATCGAGGATTTAGCCGAAAAATAATACAATTTGACATCATTTTCTGAATTAATATAATTCGCAGTAAGATTTAAAACTTAATAATAAAAATGAAAAAATTTCTCATAATAATATTCACAATATTATCAACATTTTTTATGTTGAACAATTATAGCTTTGCCTTAAGTGCAGAAGATTTTGCTCCAGCATTGAATAAAAAGATTTCAAAAATGAAAACAACCGAAGAAAAAGTTAAATTTTTACAAACTTTTGCCGATCTATTAACCGACCCCGTATTTACAAAAGATAAAAATGCACGATTTTTCGCAGATCTCAGAAATTATACTCTAAATATGATATCTGAAATACAATCAGGACAATCTACAACCACACAAAGAGTTTCTAATTTACCTCATTTATCAAATAATTTCTCAAATATAGATGAACAAAAAGTTCGTGATGCCATCCTTTCACGACATAATGAAGAAAGAAATAATGTCTGAGTGAACTCATACATATATAATATAGACCTCGAATGATCAGCCACAACCCGAGCAAACAAATTAGCAGATTCTCATAAAACCAGCAATTTACACCTAAGAAACAGTTGAGACTGATACTATAATTACAATTCAATACTAAATTGGTTTTCAGATTTGTGAATCAACTTTCCTGCTAGTGTAAAATGAACATCTTCATTCTCTGAAAGTATCTGATACTGATCTTATAAATGTTCTAAATGAGATTGTACACAAGATTTAATCACAGCCATTAAAAAGACTTGGACAGGATTAATTATGAAAGAAAAAAATTCAAACGGTAGCCACTACAAAGCAGCTACGATGAAACATTTTACTAAAATGTGAGCATGAATTGCAATTGATAAAAGTAATAATAGATATTACCTAGTTTTGCATTATTGAGTTGATTTTTAACTAAATATTTTGTTCCTCAATTATTCACTCTATTATCGATCTTATTTTTTTATTTGTTTTTGTTATACTAAACTTTCAAGATGCATTACAAAATTCCATTGGATCAACAATTAAATTTTTATTATTTTCTGCTCTATGATAAGAGTAATTAATTCAACTATTATCTATTTGTAGATATATTTTCCCATCTTTAAATTTAGTATCTGTTTTATCAAACTCAAATTTCCCTCAAAACCTAACAAAGTACCTTTTTAATTGTCCATATTTTTGAACATCATCTTCTGTCACATCTGGGAATAAAGTTTTCTGATCCCAATAATATGTAGTTAATTGATTTACACACTCAGTTCATATAGTATAAGCATCAATTTGCGATTTTAACTGTACTTTAATATCTGGTAAGATTTCATTTTCCCAATAGTCTTTTTTAAATTTTCAAGTATTTCTATCCAATAGTTTTCCACAATTTAACTCAAAAGATGCTATTGTTGGTGCTCAAGACATACCTCAATTTTTTCACTTAATTTCAAATTGAATATTTTTATTGTTTACCGTCGATTGTCATAAACTAGCTTGAAAAACATACTCCTTCCCGTTTAAATCTTTTATCTTAAAATCATCTTTTGATTTTTGTACTATCTCAAGTATGGCCTTACGATCCTCATACCTTTCAACATCTTGAATATCTTCTCATTCATCGTGGTTTTCAGATTGTTCTACTCCTTTTGATTTTTTCAATTTTTCTACAATATCTTTTGTATTATACATTTTATTATCTGCAGCATTATGACATCTTCAATTACTATAAAAAGAATACTTAACATTATCCACAAAAAGGACATAAATCTTTGGATAAGTATCCTTATTACTTACATCATAATTTTCTGGATCTTTCCATTTATATCCATCAGGCAATTCATCTAGTGAAGATATCGTGTATGATTTAACCATTTTATCCCCAACTTTAGACTCTACATATTTTTTTGATCCTTCCCACTTTGGATTATCAACAGTAATAACTCTCTTTTTCAAAGCAAAATTATTCGTATATTTATTTTTTAATTCATATTCTTCATTACTCCAAATATTTTTAACTTTTTCATCTTCTGCATCATTCTCAATTTTTTCTTTCAGAGATTTTGAAATAAATTTTAATTTCAAAACATCATCAACTGACATTTTTTTTACATCTAATGATTCCACATCTTTCGTATAATCTCATTCTATCCATTCCCTTAATCAAGATAAGGCTCTTCTTGTTTGATTTCAAAATACTTTATCATCTTTAACATCAATTAATCAATCAGCATTATTTCTTCAATATCACCTACTAGCCTGAAGTGATGCTTTCTGAGATGATAATTGTATCAAATAGGCTAAAGATGATCATTTTTCATTCAAGAATCATTCAACTAATTCCTTATCTTCTTGAGACGCATCATCTTTCAATTTTATTTTCCATGTTCAATTATCCTGTTCTACTGCATTATCAAAAGATGTTGATATCTCAGCAATACTCTTTTCTGTATTACCAACCATAATTTTTGCATTTTTCAATGCATATTGTAAGGCTCTATTCTTTGCCTCTGGATCAACAGAATCTAATTTAGTAAAAAGAGCATCTACTTTATCTGATGAAGATTCTTTCACATTAATATCCTTAGCTAAGTTATCTAAATCTTGCTTTAATGCTTTATCTGCAGCATCATCCTTTAAAATTTCTCCATTATCTAATACATCATTTGGCATTTTAAATTAAATAGGAAATAAAAACTATAATTTTTCAATTTCTCTCGCTAAATTGATAACAATTTGAAATACAGCATCAAAAAATTCTTCATCCAATTCTGACTTATGACCATCAATATAGATTTTCAAATCTTTAAAATAATCATAATGTTCTGCCAATTCAGAAACCCATTTTTCAATTTTTTTTCACTTTTCTTTCAAAGTTAAATTTTTAAATGCTTCGGTTTCTTTCTGGAAAGTCTTTTCTGATCTCATAACAACTACAGTTATAAAACTAAATATTCTTCACACATAATTATACACAAAAAAGCAAAATTTGTCAAATTTCCAATAACTTTTTTATATTTTCCTTTTCTCTTGAAATTCGCCCTTCAATGAATATTTTTTCCTTATTCGAAATTTATTTTTCAGTTAATTAAAAATTATGGCAAACAAGTACAATTTTGCAGAATCTGAACCAAAATGGCAAAACTTTTGGCAGGAGAACCACATCAATGAATATGAAAAATGAAGTAGTAAACCAACATTTTCTTTAGATACTCCCCCTCCAACAGTAAGTGGAAAACTTCACATCGGACATATTTCTTCATATACTCAAGCTGAAATCATCGCTAGATACAAGAGGATGAAAGGTTTTAACGTATACTATCCTATGGGATTTGATAATAACTGAATTCCTACAGAGCAACTTGTAGAAAAAGATTTGAAGATAAACATCAAAGAGATGGAAAGAAAAGATTTCATCAAGAAATGTTTGGAAACTAACGAAAGATACGTAGAAATCTACAAAAACTTATGGAGAAGAATGTGACTTTCAGTAGATTGGACAAAATGTTATAGTACAATAGCTTTATCTACACAGCAATTAGTTCAAAAAGAATTCGTAAAATTGTACAAGAAATGAGAAATCATTTCCAAGGATTTCCCAGCTTTATGGTGTACTAAACTACAAGCTACAATCGCTCAAGCTGAAACAGAAGAAAAAGAATTCAATGAATTTTTCAATGATATAGAATTTACGCTAGATGATGGAACAAAACTCGTAATTGCCACAACTAGACCTGAATTATTACCGGCTTGTAAAGCTGTTTTCGCACATCCAGACGACGAAAGATATCAACCATATTTTGGTCACAAAATCACTACTCCACTTGGAGATACAGTACCTCTTTTACCAGATGATAAAGCAAAAATTGATAAAGGAACATGACTAGTAATGTGTTGTAGTTACTGAGACGAAGTGGATGTTTATTGGTTCCAGAAACATGAATTAGAACCAAAAATCTGTATCGATAGATATGGAAGAATGATAAATACAGGTTTACCTGAAATTGATGGACTTAAAGTAGAAGAAGCTAGAGAAAAAATGATGGAAATTTTGACTGCGAAATGAGTAGTTAGAGCTAGAACTCCAATTATTCAGAGTAAAGCTATTTCTGAAAGGTGAAAAGTGCCTGTTGAAATTTTACCAGTTCATCAGTGGTTTGTAAAGATTTTGGATAAAAAAGATATTTTGTTAGCACAAAATGATAAAATGAATTGGTATCCAAATTTCATGAAAAAGAGATCAAACGATTGGATTGAAAACTTACACTGGGATTGGAATATCTCTAGAAATAGAAAATTCTGAATTCCTATTCCTGTTTGGTATGATGTTAATACAAATGAAATAATTTTACCAAACGAAGAACAACTCGAAAAATGACCAGTAGATCCAAGTGTAGATTTACCAGATGGATATACTGCCGACCAAGTTAAGTGAGAAACATTAGTTTTGGATACTTGGTTCACTTCTGGGCTATCTCCATTGATTAATAAGAAAATGCTTGAAAGAGATGGATTTGATACTTCAAATTTCTTCCCAATGGACCTTAGACCACAAGCTCACGATATTATCAGAACTTGGTTATTATATACTACATTACATAGCTATCTCAGAGAAAACGATGTACCATTCAAGAATGTAATGATATCAGGTTTCGTAATGGCTCAGAAATGAGAGAAATTCAGTAAATCAAAATGAAATGCTAAATTTGATCCAGAAATGCTTATCGACCAATGGTGAGCTGATGCTGTAAGATATTGGGCAGCAGGGGGACAACTTGGAAAAGATATGCTATTTGAAGAAAACGAATTCAAAAACTGACAGAAATTGGTTACAAAACTCCGAAATGCAGCAAGTTTCGTAGGAATGTTGACTGAATGATTTGATCCTAAAGCAGACTTTGATACTTCTACTTTACTCGAAACTGACAAATGGATTATAGCCAGGACAAACGAAACTATCAAAAAGATGTCAGAGTATCTAGATAATTTTGAATACGGTTTAGCAAAAATCGCTTTTGAAGATTTCTTCTGGCATGATTTGTGTGACAATTATCTTGAATTAGTAAAAGTAAGATTATACAAACCTGAATTATTTGAAAATTGAGAAGTTAAAAAATTAGCATGACAATGGACTTTGTACAATGTACTATTCGCTACTCTCAAAATGATAGCTCCATATTTGCCACATATCACTGAGGAAATTTATCAAAATCAATTCAAAAATTCTGATAATGAAATATCTATCCACAAATGCACATTCCCAACAGAGATATTAAATATCGAGAATCCAGAAAAAATTATCGCTGAATTTGAAAAAGTTAGTGAAGTTATTGAAGCAGTTAGAAGATTCAAAACTGAATCTCAAATCTCAATGTGAACAGCACTTGAAAAGATAGTTATTTACTGTAGTGATGAAGACAAAAAAAGTATTGAATTATTTAAAGACGATGTATTATGAGTAACTAAAGCTGATACAATTGAATGGAAAGCATGAGATTTGACTGTAGATTGTGTAGTTAAACCTGAAGAAAAAGCTGAATAATATTTATTTCAAATACCAAAAATAGCGGCCCTAATCGACCGCTATTTTCATAAATATTAAATCTCATGACTTAATCTATAATCTCTCAATTTTCATCGATAAATATACCACCCGTTCTACATGTAGGTATATGCCAATAACAATTTTTAGACTCTTTACTACATTCTCAATTTCTTTCAAAATAAAAATATGTACTTCTTGAAGCAAGCCCTTCATTGAATTGAAATTCAAAATTCGAATAAGAGTCTCTTGAATTGGAATAAATTTTATACTTCTTTCCGAATAATGGTTCGTATATATCTTTTTTTGAAAGCTCTTCCTCAAATAATTTAGAAATATCTTCAAAAGAAGCTTTACTCAAATCAATATCTACATTATTCATAGCTGTCTTAATCATATTTTTATCATTCTCACAACTAAATATACGATCATTACCCGAATCAAATAATAGATCAGGTCTTGATGCCAATGATAATAATATACCATATACTATGATAGCCAACCCTAATCCTCCAACCAAACAACCAAAAATTATATACACTAATTTATCATTTTTATTATTTGTAGTTTCTTTGATTTCTTTTTTATCTAATTGTTTTTTATCCTTAACATCGAGAACAATAGCCTCAACTTCCATGATACAAAACAAGATAAATCAAATAGGAAGTGTTATTATCATAAAAAATCACAAAACAGTAGCCATTGTTATAAAGAAAGTATGTACTGCTACAAATATCGTAATAAAACAAACAGGATAAGCAATAGATCTCTTACCTTTTACCTTTCATATATTATTAACAACAACTACCAAATAAAGAATAAATATTGGTAAAAATAGTAATAAATAAATTAATGGAGCAAGTGAAAATCACCATTCAGTTGTAGATTCATTAGCTGGTGCATAAGCCATAGAAAATGGAAGGACTACCAACAAATTATATGCAAAAAATACCATTGTTGAGAATAATATCTTGGCTAATGGTGATAGACTTTTATAAAAGTTCATATTAATTGAGTAAAGGATAAAACATCTACTTCAAAATCATAATTTTTCTTCAGACTTTTTGATTTTCTCTCTTATAAAGTTCGTCAATTATTTCTAAATTCCATTTCAATTTCTCACATAGTAATGTAATCAAGTCCTGAATTATATTTTCATGTCCGATATAAACCGGAATCGTGAATACCATTACAGGTCTTTTCTCATCATGTTTATCATAAAAATCTGCGATAGTCTGGATAAACTGTAAATACAAATTCTTTACCCAACGCTGATATTCATAAACTTGTTCTGCTGTAGTAGATTGCTTAATAATCGGTCAAAGCCATCACTCAGTCACTATCAAAGTTTCATGATCCAAAAGCGGAGCGAATAATTTTTCATCTAATGGTTTAGAAATATCTTGGTCAAAAAAATCAAAAATCTGATTATGGAAATTTCTATTATTCTTCCACCATTCTTGATTTTTTAATGCAAATCAAAGTTTAATATCTGAACCTATAAAGTCATATCATAAATAGTTTGCTATAATTCATGTAGTTCCAGTTCCACAAAATGGATCGTAGATTAATTTAAATTTCTTATTCTCAGCATGAGATAATGCAATATTTATCATTGTATGAGTAAGTTTTGCAGGCATCATTCACATCTGCATACTACGACCAGGTTTATCAAAATCAGCTAATTCATAAAGTTTAATATTCTGATATCCAAGCACAATTCACCATTCCGCTCCGATTTTGATTAGTTCTATTCATTTCTTTTTTACATCCATATCTGTATGCAAAAGTCAGACTTCCTTATATCTTTTTAAATTTAATTGTTTTTTAAATTTTATAGCTTGGTTCTTATCTTCCATTCAAAGAATTTTTTTATCTCCAACGTAATTTTGAATCTCAGAAATTGAGATTATCTTTCACCATTTAACTAATGAAGCCAAAGAAGAAATCTGGTCTTCCTTTTTTGTATCAAAAACTATTAAATGCTTTCAGACTTTTTTGATATCTTTTGCATCAATTAATTTTAATTCTGCTAATGTAATTTCTGGGAAATTCCCTATCACTGCGAAATACATAGAATTATTTACTACAAAATAAACGACAACCCTTACCATCGTCATTCTGAGGCATTAGCCGAAGAATCTTTTATGTCACACCTAAGATTCTTCACATTCGTTCAGAATGACAAATTTTGACCTTTTATATATAACTAAATGCCTAGAACTTTCAATTATTTATTATTACAAATATAATCATATAAAAGATATATAAATTCAATTCTAATAAAAATGTCAATATTTTTTAATTTTATTTGATTTTTATAGTCGAATCTTTATATTCAAGAATATGTTAAACAAAAAAACAAACAAAAAAAATGAAAAAAAGTCTTCAAAAATTTAGAGAGGTTAACTTCAAAAAGCCATTATATGTGCTTTCAGAGAATTATCCTCTATTGCATGAGTTTTCTCAAATCATCGATAAATTCGATGAAAAAAGAGATTTGGTATATTTCGCCGGATTCTATGACGAGATAATGCCAGCTGTCAACAGTATAGCCATATACGTTGTAAACAGCAAACTGGCGGGGATTAACAAAGCTATTGACGAATTTATTTTCAAATCTCAAAAAATTGTTAGTCTTCTCAAGGTTCTTCACTCAAGATTCGGATTAATCAGCGATTATCCTATTGGCAAGGATCATCCAGATTGGTACGCTGATTCCCCAAAAGAAAGCGAGGAAATCGTGGGAGATATACGACATATCCTCAA
>Ga0265299_10005308_pt1 | contig 11962 bp, 9 predicted proteins | sample AusTroGonzalo_MG_4_FD_193485 | JGI IMG/M metagenome (GOLD analysis project Ga0265299, IMG submission 193485) | Bovine rumen microbial communities from tropical cattle in Woodstock, Queensland, Australia - Gonzalo_02 | ecosystem: Host-associated > Mammals > Digestive system > Stomach > Rumen ...
ACGGAAGAGGTCACAAGTTCGATCCTTGTAGCGCCCACCAGAAAATGCCTTCATAGCTCAATTGGCAGAGCAACCGCCTTGTAAGCGGTAGGTTGATGGTTCAAGTCCGTCTGAAGGCACCATCTTAAATTTTGCTACTTCTTTACCGCTTACAAGTAAGAAAAAAGAGATAGCAAGAAAATGGAGATATGGCGGAACTGGCAGACGCGCTAGACTTAGGATCTAGTGGGGCAACCCGTACAAGTTCGATTCTTGCTATCTCCACCATTTGAAGATTTTAGATACTACGTCGTAGTATCTATTTTTGTATTATCTAGGTTGCAATGTTGCCAATGGTCAAATAAAAGTTATTGCATTAATATTATATATTATTTATAATTTATAGTGACTTTTACAAAAGTCACTATACTTAAGGAGAAGAATATGAAGAACAAAGAGATCAAAGAACTAATTAAGTTAGAAACGAAAAGGCAAAATGAAGGTATTGAATTAATCGCATCTGAAAACTATGCATCTAAAGAAGTAAGAGAAGCATGTGCTTCAATACTTACGAATAAGTACGCAGAAGGATATCCAGGACGTAGATATTATGGTGGATGCGAGTTTGTCGACAAGATTGAAAGACTCGCGATTAAAAATGCCTGTGAACTTTTTGGAAGCAAGTTCGCGAATGTTCAACCTCACTCAGGAAGCCAGGCTAATGCTGCTGCGTATCATGCCCTCCTTCCAAATGGTGGAAAGATATTATCTTTAACACTTAACGATGGTGGTCACTTGACCCATGGTTCTCCTGTTTCTTTTTCTTCACATGAATATAACTTTGTTTTTTACGCACTTAAGGATGGACATCTAGATTATGATGAAATCTTAAAGACGGCAAAAGAGGAAAAACCAGACTTGTTATTAGCAGGATATTCGGCATATCCATATGCAATTGATTTCAAACGTCTAAGTGAAATCGCTAAAGAAGTTGGATGTCTATTTATGGTTGATATGGCTCATATTGCAGGGCTTGTAGCTGCAGGTCTACATATGTCTCCAGTTCCTCATGCTGACGTAGTTACTTCTACGACACATAAGACACTTAGGGGTCCTAGAGGTGGTTTAATTCTCACAAACAATGATGAGTTGATTAAGAAAATAAATTCAGCAGTATTCCCATTTTATCAAGGTGGACCTTTAGAACATATTATTGCCGCTAAAGCAATTTGCTTCTCAGAGGCTCTTTCGCCTTCGTTTAAGGAATACGCAAAAGCGGTGGTAAGTAACACAAAAGCTTGTGCAGAAGAATTTAAGAAATTGGGCGCTATTTCTAGCGGAAGCGATAATCATCTTTTCTTACTTAATGTTTTGGATTCCTATGGAATCACCGGTAAAGAAGCCCAAATTAAGTTAGAGGAAATTGGAATTACTCTAAATAAGAATATGATTCCTAATGATACTAAAAAACCTAATGAGACAAGCGGTCTTCGTGTTGGATTTGCGGCCGCCACAACAAGAGGCTGTTCATTACAAGAAGCCCAAAAGATAGCCAAGATAATTCATCACTATCTCAAAAACGAAACAACCAAAGAAGAAGCCCAAAAAGAAGTTAGAGCAATCACTTCTAAATGGAAAAAGATCACTTCAATATAAGTATTAATAATTTAGGAAAATGCCTGTCATTAAGATAGGCGTTTTTTAAACGTAAAAAAGTAATGTCTATTCTACTACATAGTAGTATTTTTCGTATTAAAAAATAATTTAACGAAAATCGTATTTTACCCCTGATTTAAATATATGAAGGAGCATTTTATGATATGGAAAATAAAATTAAGTTATTTGAAGACAAGAAAATTCGCGTCGCATGGGATGAAGAAAAACAAGACTGGTATTTTTCTATTGTTGATATTGTTTCAGTGTTAAATGATTCAGATTATCAAACGGCAAGAAAGTATTGGAAAGTTTTAAAACCACGTCTTCTAAAAGAAGGATTTGAACCGGTAACAAATTGTTACCAGTTGAAAATGTCTGCTTCTGATGGAAAATTGAGACCAACTGATGTTGGAAATTCTGAAACAATACTACGTATAATTCAATCTATACCGTCCAAAAAAGCTGAACCATTCAAGCAATGGCTCGCTTCAGTGGGCAATGAAAGGCTAAATGAAATATCTGATCCGGAGCTCGCGATGCAACGAGGGATGGATTATTACAAAAAGAAAGGTTATTCAGACGAATGGATATACCAACGACTTTTGTCCATCAAGATTCGTCATGAATTAACCGATGAATGGAAAAATCGAGGTGTTAATTCCTCTAAAGAATATGCGATTTTGACAGATGAAATGTGTAAGTCATGGTCAGATATGTCCATAAAAGAATATAAATCATTTAAAGGTCTCCACAAAGAGAGTCTAAGAGATAATATGTCTAATTTGGAACTTGTTTTGACAATGTTATCAGAGGCATCCACTAAAGAATTCTCAAAGACAATAAAACCTGTTACTTTTGATGAAAATGTTGAGGTCGCTAAACTAGGTGGTAAAGTTGCAAAGAAAGCACGCAATGAAATCGAAAATAAAACTCATAAATCTTTGATAGAAAGTAAAAGAGTTATAGAAAATAAATGAATATTCTCTATATAATATAGGCAAGAGGTAACAAAGTATGAAATTCTTTAAATGTAAACACTGTGGCAAAATTATTGCCATTGTTAATGACAAGAAAGTCCCAACTATTTGCTGTGGAGAGCCAATGGTGGAACTTGTTCCAAATACAGAAGATGGAGCCCACGAAAAACACATTCCAGTATTTAAAGTAGAAGGTAATATTGTCCACGTTGAAGTAGGAGAAGTCCTCCACCCAATGTTAGAAAATCACTACATCGAATGGATCGCCTTAAAAACTAACTTAGGTAACCAACGTAAAATCTTAAAACCTGGAGATGAACCAAAAGCCGACTTCGCCTTACTCCCTGGAGAAAAAGTAGAAGCGGTGATGGAACACTGTAACCTCCATGGTTTATATTCAACAAAATAGCATCTCAACGAGATGCTTTTCTTTACTCTTTTGCATCAACATGTGAAGCGTATCCTTTGATAGCGAAACCAAATTGTAAAAGAGTCACTTTTTTCAATATTTTGGATTTCTATTTTAATAATCGCTAAAAACTAATATTATTTTACTACTATGTAGTATTTTAGCATTAAAAAATAATTTAACGAAAATGCATTTTTACCCCTGATTTAAATATAAGAAAGGGGAACCTTATCAAGCTAAAAACAATTCAAATAAGAGTTTACATATGCTATCATATGTGAAGAAGGATGTGATGTGGTATGCCTTTTGAACAGAGAAAATATGTAAATGAGTTTAATAAAGAAACATATAAAAGCTTTTTACTTCGTGTTAGAAAAGATAACAAGGCTATTATGGATAAACTTGAAAGCGAAAAAAACGTCAATAACTATATTCATAAGCTCATCTATAGTGATTTAAATCAAGGAGTTTTGACGATCAAACAAATAAAAGAAAAATCTTTGCCAGTATTTCAAAAATATAACATCAAGGAAGTATATTTGTTTGGCTCTTATTCACGCGGTGAAGCAACAGCGAATAGTGATGTAGACTTCTACTGTGAAAAAGGATCAGTTAAAGGTTTTTATGATCTTTACGACTTCGAAGATGATCTTAAGAATGCTTTAGGAAAGGAAGTAGATACCATTTTCTTCAGCGCATCAATTAATGACTTTTTTAAACAACAGCTTGATAAAGACAAAATCAAGTTATGGTAACAACTAAGGAAATTGGGTTATTGTTAGCAATTATCAAACACTGTACTTACATTGAAGGAAAAATAACAGGCATAAAATACGACGAATTTATGCAAAATGAAGATTTTCAAAGAATGATGTGCTTCAGCATTCTTCAAATTGGGGAACTGGCAAAACATTTTGATAAAACATTCATAACAAAATATGGGTTAGTTCCATGGATTAAGATAATGGGAATGCGTGATAGAGTTGCTCACGGATATGATTCAATTGAAAAAGACGTTGTTTGGTCTACAATTCAATTGGATATTGTTCCACTTCATGAATATTGCAATCAAATTCTAGAAGAGAACAAATAATCAGTTTAAAACCACTATCAAATTACCACAGCTATTTTTCTTGCGCTTATTTCAAGTCAAATGTACTGAGATGTTGTTCAAATGACTCAAACATATTTAGGGGGTGCATAAAAATAAAATATTTTTTGCTACCTAAATTTTTAAATATACTAACTTTGTTAGTATGTTTTCAATATTTTAAGCACCCCCTATAATATGTGCTTGCGATATATATTTATTAATATAGAATGTATGTCGAAGAGAGTAGTAACTAAAAGTTAGATGTATTCTGGTCAAATACGACTAATTAAGTAGTTGTAGTCTCTTCAAATAAATTAAGGTGAATATACTTAACCTAGAATAAAAGTGCACATTACTCTTAAATAAGTAAGTTCTCCTTAATGAGTCACTTTTAAGCACAATCTCATAAGGCTAATGAGTGTTTTGCCTTAAGAAGTGACACACAACTAGACTTTTTATCTACACCTAAGTGGATTATAGGAAGCTTAGTAGATGTATTTAATAAGTCACAAAGTTGTTCATATGAACCTCACCTTATAATCGTAGATTTAGAGGTTAATAAGGGAGGAAGAAATGAAAGGAGATAATAAAATATGAACAAATTTTTACAAAAAGTTGCCAAGATTTTCTTAGGATTATCTATGGCAGCCGGCGTAGGTGTTGCGATTGGCGCAGGTCGTAAGGACGCAAGTCCGGCTCACGCGGATTCATCTCCAGCAACATTTACAGTCTCTTCTTATGCATCTTCACATAGTTGGACTGGAAGTGGTGGTGGGCCATATGGTCAAGGATCTGCTAATGCTCTAGATATTGATGCAAACGTTTCGGTGTATTGTACCGGTACGTCAAATAGTGGTAAGTATTATACCGATTGGCGTATGTATCAATCTGAAAGTGCAACTGTTGTTGTTTCTGCTAAGTCTGATAGTGTTAAATTAACCGCTATTACATTTACTTATGGACAAAGTAACGGTGGATGTTTGCACACAAGTAAAGCTTCAAGTGTTACAGCTTATTATCCTACTGGAACAAAAAAGAGCTTAAGTAGTGTTTCTAGTGTTACTGCTTATGTTGCTAATACAGGAACAAAAACAAACGGGCAAGCAAGAATTACCTCGATTGTTGTTGAGTACACCGTTACAGCATCAAAAACAGTCTCCAGTATTTCTGTTGCAGATAATTCTGGTAAATCATGGTATGCCGGCGATACAGTTGCCGCTTCTGATTTAACTGTTACGGTTAATTATTCAAGTGGCGATCCAGCCGTTATTACAAACGGAACAGGTGTTTATTTTAACTCTACTCATACGCAAACAACATCAGCTGCTTTAGCACAAGGAAGTAATACAGTGACTGTTTATTATACTGACACCTATGGTTCAGCAAGTAATTCAGTTTCTATTTCGGCTGCTGCAGCGGTTAGTTTGAGCAGTATTGCAATAACGACAGCACCTACAAAAACTACATATAATGAAGGCGAATATTTTGACACAACAGGTATGGTTGTTACTGCAACTTATAGCGATTCGAATACAGCAAATGTAACCACTAGTTGTACATTTACCCCGTCAACAAGCACTGCCTTATCTACAAGTGATACGTCTGTAACTGTTTCTTATACTTATAAAGGTGTTGAAAAAACTGCAAGTCAGACAATTAAAGTTAATCCTGTTGAATCTGTTACATTTACTGCTGGTACAGATTTAGGTAGCACAACTGGTAACAACTCACCAGATTCAATGTCAAAATCCGGATTTACTGTTTCTGGAACTGATGCAGCATTTGCTGCTGTTTCAAGTGGAACATATACTTATCGTATTTATGCATCTTCTACTGTAACATTTTCTGTCTCTTCAGGTTCTTTGGGTAAGATTACAATTGTTCGCAATGGTTCTTATGCATACTCATTGTTGACAGTAACCAGTGGAGGTGGAACTTGGAACGATAGTACTGGAGTTTGGACTGGTGAATCATCATCTGTCACTTTTAGTGCCTCAGCTCAATTTAGAGCTAACTCGTTCACATTAGAAAAAGTTTCAACAGCTCCTGTTGTTGAGCTCGATTCATCTTCAGCCACATCTGTTTCTATGTTAAAAGGAAACACCGACACTTCTGTTAAGGTGAGAGTTTTAAATATTGAAACAAAGACTTGGTCATTTACATTTGACGAGGGCGGAAATAGTGGGTTATCAACATCTGATTATATTAGTGTCTCGGCAGGCGCAGCAGTTAGTGATGTCCACACTTTAACAATTACTACAAAAGCTATTGGTTCAACTGTACTTCATATTTCAGTTTCTGGAACGGCTTGCGAGAGCACGATTTCTGTTACAGTTGCTGCAAAACCTAACATCTTAAGAGTTGTTCAAAACAGAGCAGCAAATCCATTAGTTGATATTACCTCTATTGAACTTCAAAATGGCGGTAGTGCAAGACAATTTGCAAAAACAAATATTTATGTTGAAGATACTGATGAAAACCCTATTGAAATTGGTACAATTAGTGACTATGTTACCGTATCGAGAATTAGTGGAGATGATTGTATTTCAATTAGTGGTGGCGAAATAACTGGTACATCAGTTGGTACGGCTGTAGTTAAATTTGAACTCAAATCATTAACCAGCGTTTATGATACTGTAACTGTTAGCGTTATTGATGATTATAAAACAACTGTTAATACAATTACTGTTATTAATGGTGCTCAAGTTAGCCAAGGTGAAATATTAGAGGTTTCTGATCACATTAGCACAAAAACTGCTAATACACACTTCAGCTCAACAATGACTATTGCTGATAACGAGTTGTTATTCTCTTATACAAATAGCCGTGCAGCAGGTGTTGTCTATTCAAGCTTTGTCTTTGATGTTGAAGATAGCACATTAGATGCTGGCGAAACCGAAACAAGAACGATTTATGTTTTTGCTTCATTTGATGAGAATTATGCAGGCACAAGTTTTACTGCTGTTATTGAAGTTGCTGATAGACCAGTAACAGGTTTAATTGTCGATGGTGTTAAAAAATCAAATAACGATACTGTTGCATTAAGCCTTCCAAGAAATTCCTCATATGATTTCAATTCACATGTTACAGTAAATCCTGCTAATGCTACCGAATCACATGATATTATTTACACCCTTACTTCTGGAGGAACTTATGTGAGTCTCTCAAATGGTGTGATGAGTATTGGTTCAAAGATTGGTAGTTCAGTTGCAACTATTACTGCTAAACCTTATGCAAAACAAGACTTCTCTATTACATTTAGTTTAACAATTACCAGAGAAGCAATGACCATTACTGCTGATCTTCCAGCTTCTTGGACAAAGGCATCATCTTTAACCTCTGGTGACGTTGTTGCCATTGTTTATGAAGGCACAAGTGAGAATCATCAATTATCAGGTGTTTCAAGTAATATTGGTCAATACGAAGATTACGATGACGCCGGAACACCAAGTTCATCATATGTTTACACTGTTGGAACAGGTAATGCTGAGAACTCATTTACATTTTCAAGCGGTGTAAGTTATTTAGCATATACAAGTACTGCTACTTCAAAGCAGAATAACTTATATACAATTACAAGTCCATTAACTACTGATGAGCTTAATCAAACTTCATGGACTGTTACGTTTGATAATGGAGACGCAGATATTGTTAATGTTTATAATACAGGGCGCCATTTACAATGGAATGATGGAAGTCCGAGATTCTGTTGTTATAACAACGGAGGACAATCGGCAGTCCAGATTTATAAGTTATCAGGCAGCGTAACAGAAGTTACAGTAACCGATGCATTATTCAATGTTGTTAATGCTGCAATGTCATTAAAAGATGGTTCATCAACTTTATATGACTTAGGTTTATGTAATGCTTCTGGCACATCATTTAATGTTTCTGCATGGAATACTCTTGGAAGTAGCTTTACTTCTTCAATTATTTCTGATAACAAGCTTGCATATGCAAGAGCCAATGAAAGCGGTAATGAAATTGAACAATTCTTAGCCGTTTATGATTATGTTATCGGCAAGAAAGAAAGTGGTTATGCAGCTTATGCAAGTGCGGACGATTTCTTAGGTAGAGTAGCTTCTGGAAAAATTACTGCTTCACCTAGAGTCAATCCACTAGTGAACATCATTGGTAATAATACCAATACAGTCGCGATCATTGTTATTATTTCAATGGTAAGCGTTACTGCTATTGGTGGATACTTCTTCTTAAGAAAAAAAGAAGCAAATAACTTATAATAGTTAAAAGGGTCTCTGGGTCAACTGGAGGCCCTTTCTTTATTTAGAATTAAATGAAAGGAATAAAATTATGAAGAAAATAACTATCGTCTTTTTGGGTATATTAATTTCTTTGAGTGGTTGTAATAAGAATGTCGAATATTCAAATAATGATGTTCCTGAACACACAGAGCAAAAAACAGAGATAAATAGAAATCTTGAACAATACACAAATATTGCAAGACAATCTGAAAATCAGAATTTGTCTTTTTCAACAACATTGAATGAAAAACAATATTTTTTCTTTGAACTAGGAAAAATATACAATATGCCTTTTTATTCATCAATGGCTTTCATGTATTACAACTATGATTACGATGTTGAGCTTATTTTTAATAAAGTGACTGAAGAATCTATAACGAATACAATTGAAAAGACAAATGAATTAGTACTAACAAAACAAAAGGGTACTTCGTTGTATGTTGGCGAAGAAATAAAAGTTTCAATTATTCCAGACATTTTAGAAACAACTTTGACAGTAGGGGGTACCTCTTCAACATCAACTACATTTTGTGAATCAGTGGCTAACTCCTTTTCTCGCACCAAACAATACATAGAGCAATATTCTAATGGTCTATCTATTAAACTTCCTATAAATGAGAAAAATGGTTTTATTAAAGGAAGGAAGTATAAAGTTTCTTTCTATGAAACTATGAAAATATATGGAGTATTAGAATATGACAAAAGTCTTGATGATGGAACAACTAATAAGTGTTTTTCTCATTCGCTTATCAGTTTTGTTGATAGCGCTGATAAAACACTTTTCATAGAACAGTCAAATGAAAATGGTGATTTTATTTATAACACAAACCAAGATTTGATTTTTGATATAGAAAATGCAGTTTCTAAAGCAAGAGCAAGAATGTATGATGTTATGCCTTTTTGGAAAACATCAAGTGGAACTGAAAAAGATCCATATTTAATTACCAAATTTGATGAATTTAGATACTTTATTTATTCAGAGTTTAATGCGAAAAATAAATATGCAAAATTGCAATGTGACATAGATTTTAAAATAAATGACAACAGCAATGCTACGATGCCTCCTTTACGCGCTCATTTAAATTGTAATAATCATAAGATGTCAAATAACTTTATTATTGAGCCTTATTCCGTTACTAAAAATGGTTCAACCTATTGTTGTTTGGGAATGTTTGCAACAATAGAAGAAGATGCCTCCATTTCAAATCTTATTATAGAAAATGTCCATATTTATAAATCGTATTCTTCCTCGACACAGATAGATTATTCAAATTTAAATGTAGGCTTGATATGTGGCATAAATAATGGAATAATCCAAAATTGCTCAACATCAGGGGTAACAACTAATGGGATTATTGATTTAGAGTTTAATTGTGATGAAAAAATTGATATAAATTGTGGTGGGATTTGTGGTGTAAATGAATATCTAATTAATCAATGTTTTATCGACAAAATTAATATTACTATAATTGGGGATAATACAGAAAGTGGTTCTTCAACTACCAGTCACCCCTTTTCAGTTTATGTAGGTGGTTTGGTTGGGTTTGCATTTAAAGGCGAAATAAGTGAATCGACTATATCTAATATATACTTTTACGGAAATTCAAAAACTTATCATACAATGTATAAATATCACTTTGGTGTGTTGTTTGGGTATATTTCTTCATCTAAGTGTTATTCCATAGAAAATTCCTTTTCTTTAATAGCGGCTCAATCGTCAGTGACTATGACTGTTTATGCTATCGGCGATAAGAGTAGTTATTCAGTTTATAACCACGTGATCAATCATAATGGAATTGAGTAGTTTAATTAAAAGTAACATATAAATAGATGAGGCGAAGATTCGCCTCTTTCTTGTATAATTTAGAAATTATCAATATTCAAAATAGTCCAAAAAAGTGGGAATCCGTAAAATCCTAGGGTGATAAAATACTTATAGGAGGAATATGTTTGTGTGTACAAAAACCGTACATTTGCTATAATGAGAGTGCAAATGAGGAAATAAGTATGGCTGTTCTAGTTAAAGAAAAAAGAATTGAGTTCCGTTTATCGGACGACGCTAAAAAGACAATCGAAGATGCTGCAAGGTTGTCGAATATTTCATTGTCCTCATATATTCTTACAGTTGTTTTAAAACAAGCTAAATTAGATTTAGAGCAAAATGAAGTAATTTCATTAAATAACAAAGATCGTGATTTATTAATGAAAACACTAGCAAATCCTCCTAAGCCAAATGAGGCATTGAGGGCTTTGTTTAAATGAAAGTTGTTGGTATAGAAGAAATTAAAGAAAGCGATATTGAATTATTTTCGTGCGGAAACACAGAACTTGATCGTTTCTTTAAAAGAAATGCCTTAGTTAATGATAAAAATGGTTATGGCAAAACATTTGTTTTAATTAACGATGAAGAAATACTTGGATTTTTTACATTATGTAGTTTTTCGATTAAATTTGATGAATATCCAAATAATGAAAATGAGAATATCCCAAAATATCCTATTCCTTGCGTTAAAATTGCTAGATTAGCAGTTAATAAACATCATCAAAGACAAGGTTATGGAAAAGAACTACTAAGACAAGCATTTTTACGCATTTTAAGCGTCTCAAGTTCTGTTGGTATTAGATTAATAGTGGTGGACGCAAAAGATAGTGCAATTGAATTTTATAAGCAATATGGTTTCATGTCATTAAATAGTAAGAATACATATTATTTATTAATTGATACTTTATTAGAGGCAGCTAAGTAAATAAAGAAAATATCTAATTAACTAATCTAACCTATTAATTTAGGTATATAGATGGGCTAGGACAAATGACTAATTGTCTTAGCCTTTTCTATATATTTATCATTTAAAACATTTTATTTGAATCGTAACTAAATACGTTTCATATCTGATATTAACTTTGTTAACTATAATTGAAATTACATATAATTTAGTGCTAAAAGAAAACTTAATGCAACGAAAGTGAAACGAAAACAAATACGTTGCAAATGCGTTTCAAATTAGTTATTATTTTATCGAGGAACTTGTTATGGAAAGAGAAAATCAATTTTTAGAGTTTAAACAAGATCACACAAAAACTTACCTTAAAACAGTAAGTGCTTTTGCTAACTTTAGAGGTGGCGAAATAAGATTTGGAGTTAAAGACGACGGAAGCATACTTCCAATAAAAGATCCTCAAGCCTTCGCTTTAGATATTGAAAATCAAATTAATGACTCTATTTCTCCACAACCTTTATATAAAATCGCGTTAAATGCAAATAATACAGTTTCTTTGTTTGTAGAAAAAGGTGCAGATACTCCTTATTTATATAATGGGAAAGCATATAAGCGTAGTTCAACCGCGACAATAGAGGTAGATAGTTACGAATTGAAACGCCTCGTATTAGAAGGAAAAAATATATCTTTTGATTCTTTGCCATGCGAAAAAGATAATCTTGATTTTAAAACACTTAAAAATAGTTTGAAGGCTAAACTCGGAATAAGTGAATTTGATGAATCTATATTAAAAACTATAGGTTTACTAACTAGAGATGGGCTAAATAATGCAGCTTTGCTTCTCAGTGATGAAAACACCCTTAATG
>Ga0265299_10005309_pt1 | contig 11961 bp, 8 predicted proteins | sample AusTroGonzalo_MG_4_FD_193485 | JGI IMG/M metagenome (GOLD analysis project Ga0265299, IMG submission 193485) | Bovine rumen microbial communities from tropical cattle in Woodstock, Queensland, Australia - Gonzalo_02 | ecosystem: Host-associated > Mammals > Digestive system > Stomach > Rumen ...
ACTGACGCCGTTAATTTTCACGATACCCGTCTTGGCATCGTACTTATAATCTTCATCCCGGATTTCCACCATGCGGTCAACGGTCTTTGTAATGGGCACACCCTGCCGCGTGACATACTTTACCGTTATTTCCTTGAATACATCGTTCGTTTCGTTCAACGAACTTCTCTTGTACAACTTCAAGTCCGACAACGGTCTGTTTATCGTGTTGCCCTTAATTGCAGCTTCGAGATACTCGTCCCTCACCTCATGGTTCAGGAAGTAATAGCGGTATGCAACAAACTGCTTGTCCGTCACCTGGAACTCGGTCGTCGATTCGTTCGCCTTGATGGAATACTCTTCCTGCTGTCCACCGTCCTGGGAGGCAATCGTCGTGAGTTTCCAGTCGCCCAACTTCCATTCCGCCTTGATGCCGAAAAGGCCCTGGTGGTTTTCGGAATATCCGGTAAACTCCGTACCGGCAAGCGACAAGTTCGTCGTACCCGCTTCGACACGTTGCAAGATGTAGTCTTCGAATTCGCCCTTGAACGATTCCTCATAGACGACGCGGACTTCGTTCTGGGCACCGAGGCCCTCATCGACGTTCTTGATTTCGACCGTGATGTACGGACCAATCTTACCTTCGACCATGAAGCTCGGGTTGTAGTCCAAGGACGGAGATGGCCAAAGGCTCGTCTTGGTGCTGCCCTCGGCATCGTCCTTTTCGCCATACCCCTTGAAGCGGACATCCATCGAACCCTTCAACATGAGTTTCGGCTTGTTGAACCCGAAGTCCTTCATCCATGCCGGCATGTTCACCGGGATCGTGATATCAAATACGGAACCCGTCTCAGGCGCCTCGTAACCATCGTTCTGTCCGATAAGACCGTTAAGCCAAAGACGCTTGCGGCCCACATCGTACATGTCCGAAACGTAATCCGCAAGTTCCGGATAATGCGAAGTCCAGATTACCGCCGTATCCATGCGGTTAGCCGTATTCACGCGCTTTTCAGACACGTCGATTTCACGCGTCGCGACATCGATATCGTGAGTGAACAATTGCCCCTTCGACGCATTCATCAGGCCCGACCGCGTGCCGATGCCGCCCATGGGCAGGAGCCCATCCAACGGAGACGTCGATTTAGGCACGGGAATATACTTCATGGCAGGCGTCCAGGCGTCAGGCCCCTCTTCGGAGGCAACATCCGTCGCAGGCGCCTCAGAAGGAGCCGGTACGGACTCCTTGACGACCGGCTTCACTGCAGACGACGAAACCGTTTTAACCGACGAGGACGACCGGACAGCTGAATACGCAGGCTCGACAGCAGACGAAGCTGGAACCGCCGCGGAAGACAACGTCACAGCGGACGAAACAGGAACGACCGCAGAAGACAAAACATTACTCGAACTCGAAGGTTCGGTCAGCGGCTTTGCCGCCGAAGACTCAAGCGAAGTCGAAGACGAAGACTGAACCGCCGAAGACGGTCGAGACGAAGAAACCGAAGCCGAGGACGCAACCGACGATGCCGGAGCGGCTGCCGAAGAAGACACGCCGACCGATGCAGTAGATACCGACGGCACATCCTGGAAAAGTTCATCGTCAAAAAGAGATTCATACGAGCCAAGCGTCCCGTCCTGAGACCAGACGGAACCCACAGCCACAAAGCTGCACGCAGCAAAACCCCAAAGGGCGGAATTTAAAATCTTTCTAAAACGCAACGGTTACAAGATACAAAAACGGGACGTTCAAAATTAGCACCGATAACATAGCAAAAAAGAAACGCCCCCGTTTTCGCGGAAGCGTTTCAAATTCGGATTCTAGCCCCTAATCCAAGGATAAATTAGAGGAACACCTCGATACCGCCGCGGCACTTTTCCCAAGCCGGATTCTTCTTGCACAGAAGGTCCATCATCTTGTCGTAAGTGGCAGTGTTCGAGAAGCCCTTCCACAGGCGGCGTTCGACAGATTCACCGGAATCCTTGTCGATCGTCGTGATGGTGTCGTAGTAGTTGGAATTGTCCTTGAATTCAGAAATCAAGATGTTCTTCAAGTCGTCCGTGTAAATGCGGGAGGCGTACTTGAGGATGGAATCGTTGAAATTGAGTTCGTTCTCGACGAGCCATTCGAAGTCCTGGATCGGATTGCCGTAGATGAGCCAGTGGCGGAGCGCAAGAGCGACCACGAGATCCTTCACGGCGCTGCGGAAGATGAACTTGTCTTCGAGACGGCCGTTCCACGTGATGCGGGTCAGCGGGTTATCGTCGTTCGCTTCGATGGAAACGCCCTTGCCCGGAGTGACCTTGCGGATCTTGATGGGCAAGCGGCTGAGGAGCTGCCAAGCCTTCGTGAAGGCGATGGTCTTACGGACGAAGTCCTTTTCCTTTTCGGGAGCGACGCGGATGAACGCACCGAAACAGCGCTGGTAGAGCGTTTCCTTGTCGAAGATGCAGTCACTGCTGCGGCATTCGCTAAGCTTTCCGTCCATCATGAACAATGTCTTTGCAAGTTCCGGACGCATACGGACTTCGAGTTTGCGGGTACGGGCTTTGAGACGCACGCCGTCCTTATAGACGTAAGTAAAGCCTTCTTCCTGGTAGCGCTGCCAAATGAAGAACTGCAGGTCGTCCGCGGCACGCAGATGGTAGCTGAACACCGGGTTCTGGCGGTTGTTCGCCATGGTCACCTGGTTCAAGAAGTTGTCGGCGCCCTGGTAAGGCACAACGACTTTCACAAGCACTTGCGGGTTCACCGGATGCTTGCTCTTCTTGGCGTACTGCTCGTACGTGAAGAGGGACTGCGCACCGTTGATGATCTTCGGACGTTCGATGAAAAGCACCTTCTTGCCATCGCGTTCCTTGAGGCGCAGGTCGTCGCCCGTGAGCGTCATACCGTTATGGAGGAACGGGAAGTCATCGACGTTCACGTTCTTGTCGTCATTACGTTCCATCGTCTGGAAGGCGTCGATAAGAGCAGCGTTCGTGTGCGTGAGGTTACCAAGGTAAGTACGGATGTTGGAACTGACGATAGCCATGTTGTGCTTGGTCTTGAGGCGCTTGCCCAAGGCAACATGGTAGTCAAAAATCGTGCGGATTGGGCAGAAGCCGAGGAAAAGCTCGCCGTGATCCGATGTGAGGTGGAGCGGTTCGGAATCCATCTCGATTTCAAGTTTGTCGTCCGCACTGCGGAAATCGCGGGTCAGGTCGTCGTGTTCGGCAATGATTTCGAGTTTCGCCTTCACGTCGGTCTTCCAGAGCATGAGCTTTCTGCGCATGTCCTTGAGCGTGCGTTCGAGTTCGGAGTCCGTGATGTCGCGGCTCGCGCGAGTGCGGAGCACCGTGATTTCCAAAGTTTCCATGTACGGACGGCTTGCAGGCGTGTCGTCATCTTCTTCGGTTTCATCTTCCGAAATCTTGTTGACGGCCCACGGGTCGGCTTCTTCGCGAAGCGAAAGGAAGAACGGGTTCGTCGGATCGCTGGTGCGGAACACGGCTATCTGGAGTTGCTTCAAGTCCGAATTCAGATGGGCAACCACCTTTTCGAGTGGGGTGTCCTCATCCAGGAAGATGAAGAATTCCATAAACCCTTGCGAATACTGGAAGCCATGAAAGCATCCATTTTCATCTAGATTCAGATGCCGGAGTGCCTTGATTCTATCGTTCGGGTCGTTAGGGTTCAAGCTCAAGAGGCTAGCGACAAATGCTAAGCGGCGTTCCTGCGATTTTGTTAGTTCCATTTTTTCCTCAATAATTACACTGCAATACCAATATACAATCTTATTATATATTGGATTATTCCGTAATTTGCACCCTAAAAATAGTTTCAAATCATAACATTTGCGTGCAAAAAAGATAAAACATTCACTTTTTTTTGGAAAAAATACAAAAAACAAATGCACAAATGTATAAATTTATCATTTTTTATGTTTTTTTTATGCGTTTCTCCGTTTTTGCAAACAAAAAAGCTATGATTTAAATATTAGGAGTCTTTTTATGAATTTACTAGATGTCATAGCTAAAGCTAAAGCCGAAAAAGCAAAGTCGTTGGACTTGTCCCAGAAGGGGCTGCGCCTTTTGCCGCCCGAACTTTTCGAAATCGAATCGCTCGAAGAGCTAAACCTGGACCGTAACCTGCTCGTCGAAATTCCCGACGACATCGGCCTTCTGAAGAACCTGAAGAGCCTCTCCGTGAGCGAAAACGACCTCATGGAACTCCCGGATTCCATCGGCGACCTTGTAAACCTGGAACACCTATATTTAGGCTACAACAGCCTGTCCGAGCTCCCCGATTCCATCGGCAAACTTTCCAAGCTCGATACGGTGAACATCGCCAAGAACCAGCTTTTGGACCTCACCAAAGAAATCGGCAAGTGCCAAAACGTGACCAAGCTGTCGCTCCACGACAACATGCTCACCGAAGTCCCGACGACGCTCGGCAAGCTTAAGAAGCTCCGCAAGCTCTACCTGGACAACAACGAACTGACCAGCATCCCGGCATCGCTATCCCAACTGGAATCCCTCGAAGTCCTGATGGTCTCGGGCAACAACCTGGGAGCCGTCCCGTCCGAGTTCGGCAACCTGAAAAAGCTCAAGGAACTCGTCCTCGACGCGAACCAGCTTGCAACACTCCCCGAAAGCCTCGCCGAATGCGACAGCCTCGAAACCATTTCCGTTGTCGAGAACCCGCTCGAAGGCGGAATCCCACGCATTCTTCTCGACAAGAAGGGACTGAGCATCGATCAGTAGCGGCTTCGCCGCAGTTACTAGTCACTAGTTATTAGTTACTAGAGAATTGTCATTCCGGACTAGTTCCAGAACGAAAGAGGTTAGGATTAAGGAGTAAAGGCTTTTCGTGTATATTCATCAACATCCAAACGAACACAAACATATCATCCCGGACTCCGTTCCGGGCTTTCCATTTCATTCACTCGTCTCTCGTCTTTGGCCTTTCACTTCGTTCAAGGCCCAACCATTCGGCTCGATCATGCCCATGCATGCATGGTCGCGATTCTCGCCTTTTATGGTTGTCGTCTTTTTTCTCTTACTAACAGCCTGCTCCGACTTTATCCATCCGGTCAAGAGCACGCCCGAGCCAACGGAATACTCCTTCAACTACTGGCTCCTGCAGAGAACGTACCTGTACGAAGATGAACTCCCCAACCTGGCCGAAGACGGCGATTCCGTACAAGACCTCTACAAAACGCTCAAGGATCCATACACAAGCTACATCCCCCCATCCAAGAGCGAAACGGCAAAACAACAATTGAGTACAAGCGTCATCATCGGCGGCGACATCGGGATGCGCTATTACAACTACAAGGACTTGGAGCACCCCATCCTCATCTCCCGCGTTTTTCCTAAAGCTCCCGCCGGAAGAGCCGGAGTTCCAAGATACGGGAACATCATCAGCGCAAACGAAATAGAACTCACCGGAGAAAGAGCCGCAATAACATACGACTCCATCCTCTCCTACAGCGAGAATGTAAACATCCGCGTCGCCTACAAGGGCGATACCACGCTGTACAAGCTCAAGAAAGAGACCGTCTTTGCCCCGACCGTCTTTGTGGACACGCTCTACAGGGACTCGGCCAAAGGATATCCAGGCATAGTGTTCGTCACCATCGAGATTTTCAAGGACTCGACAGAAAACTTAAAATTCGGGACATACGGGGAACTCAAGGATTATCTGGATTCGACAACCTCAGACAAACGCGTTCGCGTCCTCGATTTGAGGGGAAACCCAGGCGGAATTGTAAGGCAATGCATTAACGTAGCGGATCTTTTCGTAAGCAAGGGAACGCTTTCGACAAGGCACTCGCACTCACTGACCGCCGATGGGGGTTCAACGCATTACACGACGGTCGAAACGGCACACCCCGGAGATCCCGGAGAAACAGGCAACTACATCATCCTTGCAGACAGGACCTCCGCCAGTTGCGCCGAGATTTTCATTGCCGCCGTCACCGAGCTCACCGACATCCCATTCATCGGCACAAGAACTTACGGGAAAGGCGTGGGACAGACTCCGTACGATACATACGCAGGCGGAATTGCAAAAATTACAAACTTCGAGTTTTTCACGCCCAAGGGAAACTCATACAACCAGAAGGGGATTTTCCCCAAATACGAATGCAACGACGTCATTGGCGAAAGTTGCGCCGCGCAAATAGCCAAAAAAATTTACGGAGTTAAAATACCGAAACAAGAAACAGTGCTAGCCAAGTACGGAACGGAAATCAAGGAACAGACCGTAACAGAACTTGAGGGAGGAGCCATAATATGGACAAACGAAAACAACTTTTTAAAGGAATTCGAAGAATCAAATCGTTAATTTACGCATTCTCCGTATTTTCATTCGTCTGTTTAAACCTATCTATCGTCGCATGCGACACAAGCGACGAAGTGACATCTTTAAAATCGGAAACCCTCTCGGCAGGCGTTTCCAACGAATTTATTTACAATTACGAATTACTTCACTTCTTTTACATCCATCAGGACAAATATCTTGACAAACCCGAGACCTATATAGGGAAAGTCGATGAAGAAGCCTTGTTCGAAAAAGGGATTCCCTGGGATTACTACGACATCTATTACATGTACTCCCAGATGAACGACCCCTATACATACTACTTGGATCCATCGATAGCCGCCAGCCTGTTAAATTCATTGAACAATTCCGAAGAAAAAATCGGAGCAGGCTTTGTGCTGGATTCATCACTTGTGCCGAACAAGTACGTTATCAAGAATGTCATTAAAAATTCACCCGCCGACAAGTCCGGGATCAAGGCCGGTGACGAAATCATCGAAATCGAAGGAATCGTTCCGACCAGCGAAATTGCATTCAGAAGATTGGCCGTTGGCGTCGAAGGCGAAACCATCACCTACACCATCAAACGCGATTCCGCAACAAAAAAAATTCCGGTCGTCATCGCCCACTACTTCATGCCCACCCTGGAACTCACATTCATGGATTCCATTCCTATCATCAAGATTAACGAATTCACGGGGCACACGTCGAACGATTCCGGCTCGTACGGGGAATTTAAAGAAATTCTCCGAGAAACCAAAAATTACCCGACAACAATCATCGATTTACGTGACAATGGCGGCGGAGATGCCGACCAGTGCTTCGCCATGACCCAGGAACTTCTTTCCAAGGGCGACACGACCGTAGCCGTCATAGAAGCTGACGCGGACACCGTCCTCAACAAGCAAATTTTCGATACAACATATTACATCAACGAATTCGACGGAATGGCAAAAGACCGCTATTTCGTATTCCTCGCGAACGAAATGACAGCAAGCTGTTCCGAAATCATGATTGCAGGCGTCGTATCGAACAAGAAATATCCGGTCATCGGGACGACCACATACGGGAAAGGAATCGGGCAATCGCAAATGCTGACGCCATCCTATTCGCTAGCCTCCATCACCCGGCTGCAAATCATAGACAAGCAAAAATTAACTTACCACAAATACGGAATCGAGCCGGATTTTGCCATAAGGAACGACAAACAAGCTCTCAACAAAGCCGTAGCCCTCGCCAAGGAACAAAACTTTGTACGAGTTGCCGGATATGGTAACGAAGATACCGGGCACTTTGCAAAAATGGGGACCGCGCCGGATACCATGTCGGGATTCTACTTCTTGCCGAAAGAATACAGGAAGAAATTTTAGAATCGTATGGATCCTATCGCCTTCGGCTCCAGGATGACCGCGACGTTCGCCGCGGTCACTTCAGCACGCGCATGCGGACGAGCACGTCCGTGGAGTCGTTCGCCTTGACCGCCGGAGACTCAAGCGTCTGCTGCAGTTCCTTGCGGATATCAGCCACCTGCTTTTTAAGCCTTGCAAGGCGGTTGCCTTCGAGTTTCGGCGTTGCAATCATCGTCTTCTTTGCCGGGTTCATCCAGGAGCCACGAGCGTCCTTGAAGCCCAAGTGCAAATGCGGCCCCGTACTGCGGCCCGTCGAGCCCACGCGGCCAATGACCTGGCGCGGAGCGACCTTCGTCCCGACATTCACGCCACGGACGGAAAGATGCATATACCAGCTCTCGGAATTGTCCCTGTGGCGGATGGCAATCTTGTTTCCGCTCAAGTCGTCGTAGCCCGAAACAGTCACGACACCGGCAGCAACGGCATAGACAGGCGAACCCTTGGGGCTACCGTAGTCAATACCATGATGCACCGTACGACGCCCCGTAATCGGGTGAATTCGTGCTCCGTACGGGCTCGTGATGTGCAAACGGTCCAACGGGTAGCGGAGCCCTTCAAAAATAAGCGCCTCGCCCTTTTCGGTATAGTGGGCGTTGAAGGTACTCTTCGGATCCGGATCTTCGTAACGGAAAGCTTCGTGATGCCCCACCCTGTAACCGTCGAATTCGGCATACAGGACCTTGCCGCTAATCCAGATGGAATCCTGATAGAACTTTTCTTCGAGCAATATGCGGAACTTGTCACCCGGACGCGCTAGCTGGAACGAGACCTTGCACTGCAAAATACCGCTCACGACGCCCACCATGCGGCCAGGAATACCGACCTTGTACAGAATACCGTTCAACGTGCTGCCGTTCTCGAGAGCGCCTTCGAACGCAGACTGGCGGACCGTCACGGGCTTGTCGATGCGGCTGTAGGCAAAGCCGGAATCCGTCTTGCTCAACATGTGGACCGTCGCCGGGTTCGGCGCAAAACGGAAACGCTGGACATCGCCTGCAGAATCGAGAGCCGCATAGAACACCTGCCCCACACGGAGCGCCGCAAGTTCAACGGAATCCTGCAAGGCGATCACGATCTTTCCGCGTTCCTTTTCGTTGATGTTCATGCGGTACAGCACCTGGAAAAGCCCGTCGCCCGCACGGACCGTATCGTTTTTCACAATCCACTTAGAAACTCCACCTTGAGCCTTTGCAATCAAGGCTTTCAGCGAATCCGCTTTCGCTTCCAATTTTGCGTTTTCCTGTTTCAACGCATCAATCTTTTTCTGTTCGTTACATCCGGTAAGCGCAATAAACGCGGCGCAAAGCAAAACAATAATTCTAGACATAAACACCCGCTCAAAAAACATGCAAAACCAAAGATAAAATTTTTCGACAACCATCGAGAAAGCAGTCCCCGCCAAACGCACATAATGAAAAGTAATGGATGGCAACACAAAAAAACACCCCACACAGAATTGCGCAGGGTGCAAGTTTCGAAACCGAAAAGCGAGAGCTTACTTGGCAGCAGGAGCGGCAGGCTTCTTAGCCGGCTTGGCAGTCTTTGCAGCGGGCTTGGCTTCTTCGGCAGGCTTTTCAGGAGCAATCACATCCAAAAGTTCCATTTCGAACTTGAGAACGGAGTTACCCGGGATAGCGCGGTTGCCACGCGGACCGTAAGCGAGGTCGCTCGGAATCCATGCGGTGACCTTTTCGCCAACCTTCATGAGCTTGAGCATTTCTGTCCAGCCGGAAATAACGGCCGTGACCGGGAATTCGAGCGGCTGGCCACGATCGACAGAGCTGTCGAACTTGGTGCCATCGAGGAGCGTACCGGTATAGTGAACCTTGACCTTGTCTTCGTCAGTCGGCGTTGCACCAGTACCTTCGGTCATAACCTTATACTGAAGACCACTTGCCGTGGTCACGACGCCTTCGGCAGTCTTGTTCTTGGCGAGGAAAGCTTCACCTTCAGCCTTGTTCTTTTCGGCGGCGATGCTGTCCTTCTTCATCTTTTCGGCCTGACGGTCAGCAGAAAGCTTGTTGAGCGTTTCCATGATGATGGAATCGTTCATCAAGAACTTTGAAGAATCTTCGTTATAGCGTTCCTTGAAAGCCTGGATGAAGAGATCCAAGTCAAGATCGATAGAATCACGAGTCACCAGCTGGAAACGAGCCTGGTTACCAAAGTGGGCACCGAGAGCGTAGCTATACTTGTCCTTTTCGGTCACAAGCGAAGTCTTTTCGGCAGGAGCGGATTGGCACATTTGGTCGCAACCCGTCATGAGCAGGGCAAGAGCGCCAGCTGCAATAATAAGTTTGGTCTTCATTTTTATCCTCTATGAAAAAAAATTTGGCTCTTTTAAAATAGTAAAACATTGCTGATAAATATTATCAATATTTTATTTTTACCTCCAATTTTGTATATTTTCCGTCAACAATCAAAATAACCAGGATTTTTATGTGCGGAATAGTTGGATACAATGGTAAGGGAAGTGCACTCCCGATCCTAGTGGAAGGACTCAAGAAAATGGAATACCGCGGCTATGACAGTTCAGGAGTCGCAGTTTTAGACCAAGGGAGTATAAAAGTCGTCCGCGCATCCGGCAAAATCAAGGCTCTCGAGGACAAACTAAAAGAAACCCCGATTAAAGGTACCGTAGGCATAGCCCACACCCGCTGGGCCACCCACGGCGCCCCCACCGAAGAAAACGCCCACCCGCACACCAGCTACGACGGAAAAATTTCGATTGTCCACAACGGCATCATCGAAAACTACGCAAGCCTCAAGGCAAAACTCATTTCCGAGGGAATCCAGTTCAAGTCCGAAACCGACACCGAAGTCGTCGCCCACCTCATCGCACGCTATTACAACGGGGATTTGAAGTCCGCCGTCCTCAAGGCGCTCAAGCAAGTCGAAGGAACATTCGGCCTCGGCGTCATCTGCAGCGACGAACCGGACGTCTTGATTGGCGCCCGCCGCGGAAGCCCGCTTATCCTCGGCATCGGAAACGACGGGGACTTTTACCTCGCCAGTGACGTCGCCGCCATCATCAACCACACGCAAAAAGTCGTTTATCTGGACGACAACGACGTTGTACAAATCAAGAACGGCGGCTACTCCATCGTGAACATGAGCAGCCACGAAGTCCAGCGCGAAGTCCAGGACGTGGAATTCGACGCCGACGCCGTCGCCAAGGGCGGATTCCCGCACTTCATGCTCAAGGAAATTTTCGAACAGCCCGACGTGCTCCGCAACACCATGCGCGGCCGCCTGCTCACCGCCGAAGGCAACGCGAAACTCGCCGGCCTCGACACGAACATCAAGGAACTCAGGAACATCAACCGAATCATCATCACCGCCTGCGGCACAAGCTACTATGCCGGCATGGTCGGCGAATACATGATCGAAGACCTCGCCGGCGTCCCGGTCGAAGTCGAATACGCATCCGAATTCCGCTACAGGAACCCGATTATCAAGCCGGGCACGCTTGTACTCGCCATCAGCCAGTCCGGCGAAACGGCCGATACGCTCGCCGCCCTCAAGGAAGCCCAGCAAAAAGGCGCAACCGCGCTCGCCATCTGTAACGGAGTCGGTTCGACCATCGCGCGCACAAGCGACGGCGGCGTCTACCTGCACGCAGGCCCCGAAATCGGAGTCGCAAGCACCAAGGCGTTCACAAGCCAAGTGACCGTTCTCGCCATGATAGCCCTCCTGCTCGGCCGCCAGCGCCGCCTCAGCTTCGAGACAGGCGCCGACATCGTCAAGGACCTTACGGAACTTCCGGATCTCGTCACAGAGACTCTCAAGCTCTCCGACAGCATCGCCGAAATCGCAAAGACACTCAACAAGGCGAACAACTTTTTGTACCTCGGTCGCCACTTCTGCTACCCGGTCGCCATGGAAGGCGCCCTGAAGCTCAAGGAAATCAGCTACATCCACGCCGAAGGCTACCCCGCCGCAGAAATGAAGCACGGCCCGATTGCCCTCATCGACGAGAACATGCCCGTCGTGGTCATCGCCCCGAAAGACGCCCTCTTCGACAAGATTATCAGCAACATCCGCGAAATCAAGGCCCGCGGCGGCAAAGTCATCGCCGTCACGACGAAGGACTGCAGCCCGCTGGACGAAATCGCCGACCACATCATCACGGTGCCGAAGACAATTCCGATGCTCATGCCGATTGTCACTTGCATCCCGCTCCAGCTCCTCGCCTACCACATCGCCGTCCTCCGCGGAAACGATGTCGATCAGCCGAGAAACCTCGCCAAAAGCGTAACAGTGGAATAG
>Ga0265299_10005315_pt1 | contig 11955 bp, 9 predicted proteins | sample AusTroGonzalo_MG_4_FD_193485 | JGI IMG/M metagenome (GOLD analysis project Ga0265299, IMG submission 193485) | Bovine rumen microbial communities from tropical cattle in Woodstock, Queensland, Australia - Gonzalo_02 | ecosystem: Host-associated > Mammals > Digestive system > Stomach > Rumen ...
TCGGAAAATAAAACTAAAAATAAATAGTTCCCCAAAAATAGACAAAACAAATATTAAAAGAACTTTCCTCTTAATATAAAAATAAACTATTCCTATTTTTGCAAGAGAAAAAAGGCCCAGTATATTTTGGGCCTTTAGACTTATGTAGTTTTGTAAAGATTTTTGTGTCAAATTTGCTCAAACAGAGCAAATCTTTTTTGCGAGGATTTTGGAGATAGTTTTAATTAGTTTTTCTTTTTTAAAGAAAAACGATTTTAGAAATGAGGTATACCTGCAAGCCCGCGTATCCGAAATTTCTAAAAAATTAAAAATAGCCCAAAAGCCGAAGCACAATAAAAAAGGTCTCCGCTTTTAAACGGAGACCTTTTTTATTGCTTGAGAAAAAACTATTTTTTCCCTTTTGCGGCTGCTTGGGCAGCGGCAAGTCTTGCTATAGGTACACGGAAAGGTGAGCAGGAAACATAGTCAAAACCTTCTCTATGGCAGAACTCTACGCTTGAGGGTTCGCCGCCGTGTTCGCCGCAAATACCGATTTTGAGTTTCGGTTTAACTCCGCGGCCGGCTTTAACTGCGTGTTTAATTAAGAAACCGACACCTTCTTGATCCAAGATTTGGAAAGGATCGTGTTTCAAAACACCTTGTTCAATGTAAGAAGGAACGAAAGCACCTATATCATCTCTGGAGAAACCAAAAGTCATTTGGGTTAAGTCGTTTGTGCCGAATGAATAGAAATCTGCAACAGCGGCAATTTTATCAGAAGTAATTGCTGCTCTGGGGATTTCAATCATTGTTCCGACTTTATATTCCATCTTTTTGCCGGTTTTGGCTACAACTTGTTTATAGGCTTCTTCAATTAAAGGTTTTTGGGAAATGATTTCTTTGTCAACGCAGACAACAGGAATCATAATTTCCGGTTTAACTTTTAAGCCTTCTTTAATAAGTTCAGCGGCGGCTTCAAAAATGGCTCTTGCTTGCATGGAAGTAATTTCCGGATATGTTACACCAAGGCGGATACCGCGGTGGCCCATCATCGGGTTAACTTCGGCTAAAGCATCGGCGCGTTTTTTAAATTCAACTTCGCTGATCTTTAAGGCTTTGCAAATTGCGGCAACGGCATCTTTGCTATGCGGAACGAATTCGTGTAAAGGAGGATCCATTAAACGAATTGTTACAGGGAAACCTGCCATTGCTTTTAATGTAGCCTTAATATCATTCTTCATATAAGGGAAGATTTCATTTAAGGCTTTAACGCGTTCTTCTTTTGTGCTGGATAAAATCATTTTGCGTAAGGCAAAAAGCGGTTTTTCTGAATTGGCACCATAGAACATGTGTTCAATTCTGAAGAGACCGATACCTTCTGCACCGAAATCGCGTGCTTTTTGGGCATCTGCGGGGTTATCGGCATTGGCTCTGACACCTAATTTTCTTACGCTATCGCAAATTTTTAAGAAGGCAGCCAAATTTTTATTGGAAGTTCCGCCATCTAACATAGAAAGTTTGCCTTCGTAAACTAAACCGCGGGTTCCGTTTAAAGTAAGGAAGTCGCCTTCTTTAAAAGTTTTGCCGGCAACGCTCATTGTGCGTTTGGCTAAGTTTACTGAAATTTCACTGCAACCTACGATACAGCATTTACCCCAACCGCGGGCAACTAAGGCTGCGTGTGAAGTCATACCGCCGCGTGCTGTTAAAATAGCAGCCGCTGCGCGCATACCTTCAACGTCTTCAGGGTTGGTTTCTTCGCGGACTAAGATAACTTCTTTGCCTGCTTTCTTTGCTGCAATAGCGGTTTGAGTATCAAAAACGATAGTGCCGCAAGCACCGCCGGGGCCGGCAGGTAAACCTTTTGCTAAAGGTTTGGCTGCTTTTTCTGCTTTAGGATCTACAATAGGATGTAAAAGTTCATCAAGTTGGGCAGGGCTTACGCGTAAAACGGCTTGGGTTTTATTGATAAGTTTTTCTTTTACCATATCCAAAGCCATTTGGACTGCTGCAATACCATTGCGTTTACCTACGCGGCATTGTAAAAGCCAAAGTCTGTTTTCTTCAATAGTAAACTCAATATCAAGCATATCTCTGAAGTGTTTTTCAAGACGTTTTTGGATAGAATCAAGTTCTTTATAGGCTTTGGGCATTACGACGGCTAAGAATTTATCGTCATTGCCGTGACCGGAAACTGACCATTTGTTAATCGGGCTAGGGGTTCTGATACCAGCAACGACGTCTTCACCTTGTGCATTGACAAGATATTCGCCGTAGAAGTGGCTATCGCCATTACCGGGGTTTCTTGTAAAGGCAACACCGGTTGCGCTGGTTTGGCCCATATTACCGAAAACCATTGTTTGAACGTTTACGGCTGTGCCCCAATCATGCGGGATTTTTTCAATATTTCTGTAAGCAACGGCTCTTTTTCCGTTCCAAGAAGCAAAAACTGCACCGATTGCGCCCCAAAGTTGTTCTTGGGGATTATCAGGAAATTCTTTGCCTAAAACTTTTTTAACTTCTTTTTTAAATCTTTCGCAAAGGTCTTTTAAATCTGCGACGGTAAGTTCTGTATCTGATTTATAGTGCTTTTTGGTTTTAACTTCGCAAAGCATTTCATCTAAGATCTTGCGGATACCTTTATCATCTTTAGGTTCAATACCGGCGGCCTTTTCCATAACGACGTCGGAATACATCATAATCAAGCGTCTGTAAGCGTCATAAACAAATCTTTCATTTTTTGTTTTAGCAATCATACCGGGGATGGTTTTTAAAGTCAAACCGACGTTTAAAATTGTTTCCATCATACCGGGCATTGAACTTCTTGCACCGGAACGAACTGAGACTAAAAGAGGATTTGTTTGGGAACCGAAAACTTTACCTGTTTCTTTTTCAACTTTTTTAAGATTTTCTTCAACAGCTGCTTTTAAAGTTTTGGGATAGGTTCTTTTATTATTCCAATAATAGGTGCAAACTTCTGTGGTAATAGTAAAACCGGGAGGAACGGGTAATTTGAGTTTAGGATGGCCGGCCATTTCCGCAAGGTTTGCGCCTTTGCCGCCCAAAAGTTCCTTCATTGCGCCATTTCCATCGGCTTTACCGCCGCCGAAATGGTAAACATATTTCTTTGTTGCAGTTTTCTTTTTAACTGGCATATTTTATCTCCATTTTTATTAAAAATATAATATTATTTTATTAAATTAAGACCATAAAAGCAAACTCTTGCTTTTTTTGCCTACTTTTTTGATACAATGATATTGATGAAGGCAAAACATAAAGAACATATTTCCATAGTCTTAGGAGATACTAAATATTTTTATGAGGTTGAACTTGTAGCAACCGAAAAACAAAATAAAAATATTTTCATTACCCATGGGGTAATTCCCGAAGGCGAAGTTAATGAATATTATTCCGCCTTTAAGTGCACAAAAAACTATAAACACGGCAAAATTGACGGCACGCTTGTAGTGCAAGATGTGCAAAGCGGAGAAGTTATTTTAAGGGAAACTTACCAGAATGGTACTTTGCAATCTAAAAAAGAATCTACAATAAAAGTAGAAACTAAAGATAGCAAAACTAATTCCGGCAAGACTTTTGCGCGCTCCGTTTTTGAAAGGATTTTTTATGATAACGGCAAAGAAGTTGCACGCCAAATCTTAAACAAACAAGGTTCCGTTGTTAAAGAAAGCGGAAAGCCTTACACCGGCCATGCAAAAGAATTTTACAGCAACGGCAGTTTGAAAAAAGAGGCTTACTTTGAAAAAGGTTTGCCGCAAGGCAAAGTAAATATTTATGACCAAAACGGACGCCTTATCGCCGTAGAACAATATAAGAACGGCCTAAAAAACGGACAAACACTTTTATACAATTTTGTCCATAATGTTTTATCCGAAGAAAAAATTGATTATAAAGACGGCCTTATAGACGGCAAACATCAACTTTTCGGTTTGAACGGAAAACTTATTTTATCCGAAGAATATAAAAAGGATAAACTAAACGGAATAAGAGAAATGTTTTTTGAGAATGGCCAAATCTATTCAAGAGAACATTATAAAAATGATAAACCAGAAGGCACCCGCCAAATTTATTATGAAAACGGCCAGTTGCTTTATGAAGAATCTTATATAGACGGCAAACTTGAAGGCCAAAGAAAAGGTTATTATGAAGACGGCTCTTTATACCTTCAGGAAAAATACCATCAAGGTATCTTGGACGGGAAAAGAGTTATCTTCCATAAAAACGGACAAATAAATATTCAACAAAATTATAAGGAAGGCAAATTAGTAAAATGACAAACGAAATATCCGTTTTTGCACCGGCAAAAATAAATTTATTCTTGGAAGTCTTAGGTAAAAGACCTGACGGCTACCACGAAATTGATACTTTATTTGCAAAAATTTCTTTAGGTGATGATATTAAAATCAGCGTAGAAGAATCAAAAGAAATTCAAATAAATTTAAAAATGCGCGGCCCTTACGGCGCAAATTTAAAAGAAGATAAAACAAATTTAGTTTATAAAGCGGCCCTTGCTTTTTTTGAACATTTTGAAATTAAAGCAAAATGCAATATACGCGTGGAAAAAAATATCCCGCTTGGTGCCGGTCTTGGCGGCGGCTCAAGCGATGCGGCTTCTGTTTTGCTTGCTTTATGTTCTCTTTATTCAATTGAACTAAATTCCAAAAGGATGAAAGATTTAAATAAACTGGGCGCACGCCTTGGGGCAGATGTGCCTGTGTTTTTGGAAAAAGGAACATTTTATAGGGCACAAGGTATCGGGGAAAAATTAACTCTTATTAAAAACAATATGAAATCCCCCACACTTGTTATTATTTATCCAAAAATAGCAAGTGATACCGCACAAGCCTATAAAGAAGTAAAAATAAACTCAAAAAAAGACATATTGACAAATGTGTCTAATCTTAATAAAATACTTGAAGATGTAAAAAAAGGCTGCCCTATAAGTAATTGGGGTGGCTTGATGTATAATAAACTTGAAGATGGTGTCCTTTCCCGTTTAGATATAATTAAGAAGACAAAGGAACAACTAAAAGTATTGGGAGCGGATCATGTAATAATGTCCGGCTCCGGCTCTAGTGTAGTAGGTTTTGTAGAAGATGAATCTAAAGCACTGGAAATAGCAAAAAAAATAAAAAATGAAGATGTCTTTTTAGCACATTTTTGGAGGGCTTAGAAATGAAAATAACAGAAATTAGAATCCACTTGATGGGGGAAGAACGCCTTAAAGCATTTGCAAGCGTCACTTTTGATGACTCTTTTGTTGTACGCAATATGAAAGTCGTTGAAGGGGCAAAAGGAGTTTTCCTCTGTATGCCTTCAAGGAAGTTACCTGATGGTACCCATAAAGATATGGTTCACCCGATCAATCAGGAATTCAGACAATATTTGGAAGAGAACATCCTTAAAGCATATAATGAAGAATTAGCAAAAAATCCTGCCGGAGCAAAAAAAGCAGAAAAAGAACCTGTTTCAGAAGTTCCCAGCGCAGAGTAAAGTTCTTGAAATAAAAAAATCTGTTGCCTTAAGCAAATAAAAAAGATATAATATATATATAAGTTGCTTAAGGCAACATTTTTTTAAGCAGTATAATAAAACAATTTTTCGCCTTTTGGCGAAGTAATTCCGGGTGGTGTAATGGTAACACATCTCCCTTTGGAGGAGAATTTCTAGGTTCGAGTCCTAGCCCGGAAGATTTTAAAATACGCTCTTTTTAGAGCGTTTTTTTATCCCCTTTTTATCAGTGTTTTTCCCCTTATATTTTTAAAGCAAAAAAGGCCCATTTTTAAAATAGGTCCAAAGACCCTGGTGAAAACTAAATAATAGTTCTATAATTTATATAAGACTAAGTTAAGGATGAAGTGTAGTATGAAAAGTAATTTAAGATTTTTATTAGCCCTTGGCAGTGCAAAACTGGTTATGTTAAATAATGCAGGGCAAAATATGTATTATTCAAAAACAGATGAACATTTATACAAAAGCGATTTTTCAAAAATTATTTCACTTTTGCAAAACAGATAGACTTATGATATAAAATTACAAATCATAAAGTTATCCTCCAAGAAAAACTTCTCTAGAAATAGAGAAGTTTTTTTTGCAAAATAAATTTCTAAAAAGGATATTGCTTTTTAATAAAAAAATTTTATAGTATTTAATTAAGCAGTAAACTTACTTGTTATTTAGAGTAAGAGCACAATTTTAAAGTATTTTTGGGACCTTGTTAAGAACAAGGAGAGTTTTTGAGAAATCAGAAACACTAGTTCAGTCCAAAAACACTGCAGTTATCAGGCACGGAGCAAAGGGAAGTCATGAGCCCTTGGCTTCGTGCCGAGTGCATATTACTATATAGTAATATGCCACGGCTGCTATGTTTGGGTTACTGAACTAGGCTCAAATATAGCAGCCGTTTTTTATTGGTTTTTTATACCTTTAAGAAATGTCTGCAAAATAAAAAGGAGTAATTAAATGAAAATGAAAAATGTAGTAAAAATTATGATGTTAGCCCTTGCTTTGTTTATTACACAGCAAGGTTTTGCCGCCAGCACCACCCAAGCAGGAGAGCAAATGTTTTCTGCTAATTTAGGTATTGTTATCCCGGCAAATACCATAGATCTCTATGGCACAGAAGTTGATTACGGAAAAACCGGTTTCGGTTTAGGCGCACAATATCAATATTTCATAACTGACAATTTTGCCTTAGGTGCTGAATTTGGACAAAATTGGTTCGGCTCAAAAATGCAATATGGCTCTAAATTCCGCGGAAGAACTTCAAATTTCTTATTTACAGGCCGTTATAATTTGCTTAATCAAGAAGGATTGAGATTATATATTCCTGTCGGTATTGGTGCTGCCAGAATGAGAGTTGATATTGATGACGATCACGCTTATGATACCGGTTTTACTTGGAATGCAGGTCTTGGTTTTGAAACAGACATTCAAGAAAATGTAAGTATCGGATTAGAAACAAAATTCAATCAAGCATACTGGAAAAAATATGAAATTGATGATGAAGAAAACTATGTATCAGTAATGTTTAAAATTTCTCGCAGATTCTAATAAAGTGCAGTGTCTTCTTTATTAGAATCAATATCCCGGATATAAAAGAAAAAATTTTTTATATCCGGGATTTATTTTTTAAACAAAAAACTTTAGTGAAGACCGATTTTACATTTATGATTTTTTTCGTGTTCTTCTATGGCAAGTTTTTCCTGTTCTTTATATTCGCTTGTGCGGGCAATTAAATTATCAAAATCAATATTAGTTGCTTCAAACATAGGGCCGTCAACACAGGCAAATTTTGTTTGGCCGTTTACAATTACGCGGCAGCAACCGCACATGCCTGTTCCGTCAAGCATAATGGGATTTAAACTGGCATAAGGTTTTATGCCCAGTTCAACCATTAGTTTTGAAGTCCACTTCATCATAGGTATAGGGCCGATAATAAAACCGGCATCAATTTTAACGCCTTTATTATGTAAATTTTTTATAGCGTCGGTAACAAGACCTTTTTGGCCAAGAGTGCCGTCATCAGTAGTAATAATAACCTCATCACTTACTTGACGCATTTTATCTTGCAAAATAACCAAATCTTTTGTGCGCGCCCCCAGTACGCTGATAACTTTATTACCCGCTTCTTTTAAGGCTTTGGCAATCGGGTAAACTTCCGCAATACCTACACCACCGCCAACAACAACGCAGGTTCCGTAATTTTTAATTTCAACGGGAGTTCCAAGCGGACCGGCAAGAGAAGTAAATTTATCCCCCGCTTTTAAACTATTAAACAAAGCCGTGCTTTTGCCGATAGATTGGATAATTGCAGTTATTGTGCCTTTTTCTTTATTCCAATCAACAAGAGTAACGGGCACCCTTTCGCCAAGTTCACCATAACGCAAAATTATAAATTGCCCTGCCTGCGCACATTTAGCAATAAGCGGTTCATAAATTTCAAATTCGCAAACGACATTTGAAAGAGATTTTTTATTTACAATTAAATTCCTTTCCATATTAGTTTTTCCCCTTCTGAGTTTTTAAATAATTATCTATACGCATAGCGGCTTCAAGGCCGTCTTTCATCGCCAAAAGAACCGTTGCGCCTCCACGCGTAATATCGCCCCCGCCGAAAACACCTTTAATACTGCTATTGCCGTTTTCATCAAGTTGCATAGTGCCGCGCTCGGTCATTTTTAAATCGGGTGTGGTTTTGGCAATTATAGGGTTTGGCTTTTGGCCGATAGCAACAATAATGCTGTCTGCAGGTATAAGGAAATCGGAGTTTTCTATGGCAACAGGTCTTCTTCTGCCTTTTTCGTCAGGTTCGCCAAGGCGCGCTTTTAAACATTTAAGGGCTTTGACATGTCCTTTTTCGTCAGTTAAAATTTCCTTTTGGATAGTTAAAAATTGGAAATCAATGCCTTCTTCCATAGCGTGTAAAACTTCTTCTTTACGGGCGGGCATTTCTTCCTGGCTGCGCCTATAAACAACGCTGACTTTTTGGGGACCTAGGCGTTTTGCACATCTTGCTGCATCCATTGCGCTGTTGCCGCCACCAAGAATTATAACTTGCTTGCCGATTTTTACTGGAGTATCAGTTTCGGGAAATTTATAGGCCTGCATTAAATTAACTCTTGTTAAAAATTCATTTGCGCTATAAACGCCGACGGCATTTTCCCCCGGGACACCGGCCATTGTCGGTAATCCTGCCCCGCTGCCGATATAAACGCTGTCAAATTCTTTAAGTAAATCTTTAACGCTTGTAGAAGGACCTATTAAAATATCTTCTTTAAACTCAACGCCCATTTCTTTAATAGTTTTAATTTCATTATCAACAATTTCTCTGGGAAGGCGGAAAGAAGGTATGCCGTATCTTAAAACACCGCCAAAAGCATGCAAAGCCTCAAAAATAACAACTTTATGGCCAAGCCTTCTAAGTTGGGCCGCACAAGCAAGTGCAGAAGGACCAGAACCGATACAGGCAATTTTAAAACCTGTTTCTTTTTGGGGAACAGGCGCGCTTAAAAGACCTTGCTTGCGTGCGCTGTCTGCGACAAATCTTTCCAAAAGACCGATAGAAACAGGTCCGAATTTTTCTTTTAAAACACAAGCACCCTGACAATATTTTTCCTGAGGACAAACCCTGCCGCAAACTGCGGGCAAAAGGCTGGTTGTCATAATAGTATCAATGGCGCCTTTTAAATCGCCCTGATTTAATAAAGAAATAAATTTGGGAATTTTTACATTAACAGGACAAGCCGCTTGGCAGCGCGGCTCTTTGCAATTTAGACAGCGGTTTGATTCAATAGCCGCCTGTTCGGGTGTTAACCCTTGCGCAACTTCTTCAAAATTTTTAATTCTTTCTTCGGGAGTTTGGCTTTGGCCTTCTTGTTTCGGTAAAGTGGGATTTGGCATTTTAACCTCTCTTAATTATTCAAATTCAAGTTTAATCTTGCACACAAAGTTTGAACCATCTGATGCTTTTTTAGATTTTCAGGCATAAGTTTATATTTTGTAAAAACTATATTTTGTGCCCTGTATAATTTGACTGGTAAATTATGCATTTGGACAAAACCCAAAAAATCCACAATTTTAGAAATACGCTCTAAATCAGAAAAGTCATTAACAAAATTGTTCAACATTAAATCAAGCCTTTTAGTTAAAATATGTTCAATACTGGAAGTTTCAACAGAACCTCTGTTTTGGTCTAAAAGCGTTAATATTTTTGAAACTTTTTCAGCATTAAAAGGTTCTTTTTGCAACTCTTCTTTTAACTCAAAATTTAAAGCAAATTCCGATAAACCTAAAAATAATTTAGGCATATGCAAACCGACATCTCTTATATATCCCAAAACGGCATGTTCCTTTTCAAATACGCTTATAAAACTGGTGCGGATTCTTCTTTTTGCCTTTTCTATGGAATTGGCTAAAATCTTTCTCTGTCTGTCTTTTAATAAGCATCTTATATCAAGGACATCAACAAAAGAACCTTTTATAAGTTTTGTGCATTGTTCAATTTCATTAAAAGTAAAAAGTTCTTTTATTTGGTCTAAATTATCAGTTTGTCCGTAGATTGCTCCGCCTAAAATATTAGGTCCGCCAAGATGTAAAACGGCAAAACTTACTTTACGGGTTTGACAGGTTAATTTTGAATAAAATAAAGCATGCCCGGTAACTAAACGCGCCGTTTCCTGACGGGTAACTTCTACCTTAGGTTCGCGGATTTCATAAAAATAAATATTATCATCAAATAAAATCTCGTCAAGCAAATAGGAAACGGCATAGTTTATAGCCACTTTTCTAAGCCCAACAGACATAGGCAAAACAAATTTATTATAAATATTTGCCCCATCTTTATGTTCGGGGATATTGCTTGGCGCAAGAGCAAGAAGATTAACAAAATCTCTTTCAATATCTTTACCTGTTAAACCCCTGTTATAGCCGATTGCGCGCTTTGCATAAGCCATAATCTGAACCGTTTCTATACCGGAAACTTCATCAAAGAACCAACCACAACTTGTAAACATAAGAAGAGTATTTCTTTGCATTTCCATAAGTTTTAGGGCTGTCGGTTTATCTTGTAAGGCAAGTTCGGTGCCATATTCTTTTAAAAATTCTTCTGCTTTACTTCTATCTAAAATAACTTTAATATAGGCATTTCTCGCAGCCCAAATATCTTTAAAATAAAGAGGGCCCTTTTCCTTAAAAGTTATTAAAAGATTATCGCGTACAAAATTAAGTGCCTTTCTTAAAGGGGCACGCCATTTTTGATGCCAACCGGAACCCATAGCACAATTGCAGCCGCAATCATTTTGCCAACGTTCAACGCCGTGGCAGCAACTCCAAGAAGATCTTTCGTGTATTTGCGCTTCATACTGCGGCGGAAATTTTTCAAGATACTCGCCGTAAATTGTTATTTGAGCAAGTTTATTTTTTTCCACGTAATCTATGCAGTAAGCCAGCGCCATATCGGCAAATTTTTGATGATGGCCGTAAGTTTCGCCGTCAGTTGCAATATGGACAAGTTGCTCGCTTTGACGAGTATCAAAAGCACTTAAAAGACGGGCGGCAAATCTTTCCCCACTTCTAAGGGTATCGCCAAAAGCAATCCCTTGGGATATAGGCCCATCATAGAAAAATAAAAATATACTTTTGCCATTTGGTAAATTGCAAATATAGGGCTTTTTGGGATCTACTCTGGCACCGGATTCATCATGCCAGTTTTTATCGCCTATCTTGCGGGTTCTGGCACATTGGCTTGGTGCAAGAATAGTAAATTTTATACCCTCTTCCGCTAAAATTTCAAGAGTTTTTGTATCAACGGCGGCTTCGGCAAGCCACATACCTTCCGGCATACGGCCGAAACGGCTTTTAAAATCTTCTATACCCCAAATGATTTGAGTTCTTTTATCTTCATCATTAGCAAGCGGCATAATAATATGATTATAAACCTGAGCAAGAGCGCTGCCGTGACCGCTAAAATTTTTTTGGCTTTCTTTATCTGCGTCTAAGATGGCTTTATAGGTTTCTTTATCGTTTTTTTCCATCCAGGAAAGAAGCGTCGGCCCGAAGTTAAAACTTATTTTAGAATAATTGCTGACAATATTGATTATTTCTCTTTTGCCATTTAAAATGCGAGCATATGCGTTTGGGTGATAACACTCCGCACTGATACGCTCGTTCCAGTTATCATAAGGAAAAGCACTTTCCTGTGTTTGAATTTCTTCTATCCAAGGGTTTTCCCGTGGAGGCTGATAGAAATGTCCGTGTATGCACAAAAATCTGTTCATAGATATAATTTACATAAGATTGAGATATTTTACAAGTAATTGTTTAAAAAAGATATTATATCCGTTTTTATTTTACCTTTAGTAATTCTAACTTAATCTTAATGACACCCCTTCTGTAAGAACATAAAACTTCTCCGGCAAAACCCTGTTCATTATAAGAACTTAAAATATATTTGTTTCT
>Ga0265299_10005319_pt1 | contig 11949 bp, 9 predicted proteins | sample AusTroGonzalo_MG_4_FD_193485 | JGI IMG/M metagenome (GOLD analysis project Ga0265299, IMG submission 193485) | Bovine rumen microbial communities from tropical cattle in Woodstock, Queensland, Australia - Gonzalo_02 | ecosystem: Host-associated > Mammals > Digestive system > Stomach > Rumen ...
GGGCATGACATGGGGTGACAAAGCCCCGAATTGTTTACTATATTTTTCATAGGTAATGCCTTATGCGGTAAAACGCTGTATCGTGTCACCGCTGATGCGATATAAGAGAATCCCGTGAAAGCCGGGAGCGGTCTCGCCGCTGTAAGGGAGGACGAAACCAGCATAAACCAATGCTTGCCGCAAGGTGGGTGTGAAGGGGCTGGAAGTAGAGCGATCCCCGAGTCAGAAGAACTGTAAGGCACAACGGGCGCTTTGCGCCACGGGTTGTTAAACGGTGCGAAAGACATCGCTTTGCATAGCCACGCGTTTGCGTGGGTGTTTGACTGCGTGCAGTCGTTCTGGCAGTCTCTTGGGCGTTCGCGTGTGCGCGGCCGTACTGCTTGTGAGCGTTTCTAGTTTTTCCGAAGAGTTTATTCAAGATTTAGGCGAGTCCTCGATTTACGAGACGACGAGTGTTGAAAAGCCTTTGCAGGCGTCTTCGAGTTATGCCGAGGTTTTACCCGAAGCGTGGGAAGGCCGTTCGCTTTCGGCTGCCGAAGTCTTAGCTTCTTTGCCTGGCGTGCAATACACGCGCCAGGGCGGTGTCGGGAGCTTCCAGACTGTGAGCATTCGCGGAGTCTCGGCAAAAAATATTGTCGTTTGCATGGACGGAATCCCGCTGAACGATGCCTCGGGCGGTGCGGTTGATTTTGGTTCGATTGACTTGAACCAGATTGAAAAAATTGAAGTCTACAAGGATCGCGTGCCTGCGAAATTTGGCGGTCGCGGCATTGGCGGTGCCATCAACTTTATCACGAAAGGTTCAAAGCCTGCCGAAGCTGTGCTCAAGCCTGAAGAAAAGAAGTCGGGTCGTGTGCTTTTAAGTTACGGCAGCCACAACACGTGGGAGGCTTCGACGCAGTTGCTATCTCGCTTGACGGATAGCGCCTCGGTGAGTGCGTCTTTGTCGGCGCGTCACAGCGATAACGATTACGAATTTAAAAGCCAAAACGGAACGCCTTACAACCCTAATGATGATTTCAAGGACACACGCCGCAATGCGGAATTTACAGAATACTCGGGGCTTTTCAAGGCTCGCGTTCTGCATTCAAATGGTGTGTTCTCGACGTTGAATATGAACTTTAGCCGTTCGGAAGGCGGTAACCCTGGACGTGATGATTACCAGACGTCTGTGGCGGGCTACAAGGGCGAATTTGCGCAGACAACATATCGTGCAGAACTTCCGCAGTTGCTCGGCTGGCTTTGGTTGGAACTCTCGTTGACGGGAAAGTACGAAAAGGCGACTTCGCATTCGTATTATCCGCTAGATCATTTGGGCTATGATTTGCCGGGTGTTCAGGAATATGGCGCTGCGGGTTATACTCTTGTTCCTGAGATTGTTGCAAGTTATTCTGCTGAACGTCTTGATGCCAATGTGCGTTTGTCTATGGATGCTGCCTATTACGAAAAAAGAGGAACTTCGTCGAGCAAATGGAACTTGATGCGTATTGCGACGAATATCTCTGGTGATGTGTCCTATGATATTATTAAGAATCTTTCTGTTGGTGGTGAAGCTTCGGCGTCGATTGTTAAAGACGATGTGCATGGTGGAAAGTTTGTGCAGCCGACGACGGCGAAAACGTTGAAAACGGAGAATGTTCGAAGCGTTTCTTGGACAAGTCGCGGCTTTGTACGTTATGATGCTCCAAATTCTAGGTACGGTGGCAACGTAAGCTTTGGCCGCTTTGCTCGTATGCCGCAGTTGATGGAACTCTATGGTGTTTATCCGGGGATGCTCTCGAATCCTGATTTGAAAGATGAAACGGCTTTGCGTTTTGAAGTCGGTGGCTATTACATGATTCCGAAAAGCAATACCGCAATTCGGGCGACGTATTTTGAAACTCAAGTCGATAACGGGATTTATTGGTTGGTAAGTGCAGGTTTTTCAAAGCCGATGAATGTTGGTGAATCGCATGTGCGTGGACTTGAAGCGGAACTCGAAAGCAAGCCTAAAAAATGGCTCTCTGTGATTTTGCGTGCGACGTTCCAGGATGCAGAAGATCGAAGCGATGAACCTTATTACAATGGTAAGGTTCTCCCGAATGAACCTGCGCGTTCATATTATGCCGAGGCGCGATTTGACTTGCCGTACCACTTTGATTTTACGTGGACTTCGGAATATCGTACTGAAATCTTTGATGACCGTGCCAATCGCATCAAGCAGCCTTCTGTAGATTTACACCACTTTGCGTTGGGCTATACACCTTTTACAAAAACACGACTTGTCTTTGCGCTCCGGAACTTGACGGATGAAACGTATAGAAATCCATATATTTCATTCCCGACTCCAGGGCGAGAGTACAAATTAACATTAACACAGGGGTTTTAAACCCCGCGCAGAATGGGACTTGCAAAATCTGTAATTCACATTGTCTGCGAAAAACATAAAAAGGAACAACTATGAAAAAATTCCTCATGCTTGCAACGGCATCGTCCCTTGCCCTCTATATGACGGCTTGCTCGGACAACTCTACTTCTGCCGATGACGATCCTCTCAAACCGGCTTCGGTCTATGTGTTCGGCGCTGATTCGAAGTCTGGAGAACTTCGTTGGGTTAACGAAGATGGAATTTCTGATAAGTCTCTTCAGTTCCATAAAGACTCTAAAATTATTGGAATTGATGGAAATCTTTTCGTGCTCGAAAGATTCGGTGCTGACAACCTTGCTCTTGTTGATGCTTCGGAAAATGAGGTATCGTGGCAGGTTGACTTTGAAGACGGCGAAAATCCGAGCGATGTCGTGAAGGCCAATAAGGACGAAGTCTGGGTGGCATTGGAAGGTGCTGCTAAGATTGTGAAGGTTGCTGTCAAGGATGGCAAGATTACAAAGACAGTTAAGACGAATAAGTTCAATCAGGGGGAGGCTACGACTCCGAACCTTGTTGATCTTGATGTGAGCGGTGATACGTTGTTTGCCCTCTTCCAGCGTTCTGAATCTTATGCATTCAAGGTTCCGGGTCTTTTGGCTATGTATAAGCTCAGCAATGGTGAACTCCTTGACACGATTAAGCTTGCTAAGAAGAATCCGACTGCAATGGGATTTGCTGATGGCAAACTCTATGTGGCTTCTCAGGGTGAATACAATGAAGCTTATGGCACGGATGCCGATGATGCTCGCGGCATTGAAGTCGTAGACTTCGCTAAGAAGAAATCCTCGATGGTTGTTGACGGCAAGAAGCTTGGCGGTGGTGTCTATGCATTTGCTGTTGATCCGGATGGCGTTGCATACGCAGCAGTGTATAAGACTTGGGGTGATGTTCCTCTTGCTAAGGTTAATCTCTCTGAAAAGTCTGTGAAGACTGTTTCTGATGTGAGCGATGTGTCTGGTTCTCTCGTCTTTGATGATGTTGACGGCGTCCTCTACATTGGTGACCGTGGCTCTAAGGGTGGCCTTTATAAGTATGACGGCAAGAAGGCTACAAAGATTGATGCTCCGAAGGATGCACTCCCGGTTTACGGCATCGCTCTTGTGAGATAATTGATTGATGTTCTGGCGCTGTGGCCGGAGTGACAATTTGCTTAATTCGAGGCGGCTAATCCTAGCCGCCTTATTTTGTATAGCATCATGCGCGGACTTACGGAAAGGTCGCGGCCGGCGGCGCTCATGTTACCGTCGTGACGGCGGAGTGCTTCGCTTAAGATTTCACGCTCGTAGCTGTCCATCAGCGTGGCGAGAGGGCTGTTGCCTTCGGGGAGTACGGAGGTGCCTGACGTGACGTCTGTTTGCAGCGTGGGTGGCAAGTCATAGGCGTTGATGCAGACGTCTGTCGTTGCGAGGCATGCGTGTTCGATGCAGTTTTCGAGTTCGCGCACGTTACCGGGCCAATGGTAGCTCATGAGCATGTCGATGGCGGGTGAGCTTAAGCGCAAAATTTTCTTGCCGTATTTGTAATTCATCTTTTCGATGAAATGGTCTGCTAAAAGTAAAATATCCGTCTTGCGCTGGATGAGCTCGGGGAGCGAAATCTGGAAAATGTTCAGGCGGTAATAAAGGTCTTCGCGGAACGTGCCGTGTTGCATCATGGCTTCGAGATTCTTGCCGGTGCTCGCGATGAGGCGCACATTGCAGCGTTGCTCGATGTTACTGCCGAGGCGCTTGAAACTTTGTTCCTGAATAAATTGCAAAAGTTTGATTTGCGCGGGGAGCGGCAAGTCGGCAACTTCATCTAGAAAGAGCGTGCCTCCGTTTGCTTGTTCTGCCTTGCCGATATGGCGGTTGGTGGCGCCTGTGAATGCACCGCGCTCAAAGCCGAAAAGTTCGCTTTCAAAAGAGTTCGCGCCTTCGGTGAGGGCGTCGCAGTTGAGCGCTACGAAAGGAGCTTCTTTGCGTTCCGAGAGCTCATGGATGCTACGGGCCACGTATTCCTTGCCGGTGCCTGCCTTGCCGCGGATAAGGACTGTTGCTGCGGTGGGGGCGATTTGGCGGACGAGCTTGCTCACTTCGCGCATTTCGCGCGTGTTGCCGATGAGTTCGCCTGGAATGCCTTCAATGACGTTGCGGATTTTCTGGCATTCGATTTGGTGCTGGATTTCGACGGATTCAAAGTTCTTTTTTAAAATCCCGTGAATGCTCTCTAAGAGTTCGCCACGCTTGCGAACCTTTTGGATTTTCTCGACGATGGCCGCGAAAGTCGTGTTTTCAAGAGCTTCGATATCCATTTTGCATTTCGGAAAATCTCTGTTGCTGCGCCGAGCCTTCGGCAGCCCGGCGCAGCTCTAGGAGAGATGAACGTGTTTAATATAGTAATAAATAACGTTCTTGTTTTACAAAAATGTAATAAAGTGATATAATTTTACAAAAATGTAATGAAACGAGGCGAAAATAGGCGATTTTGTACGGTGCAAAGGGGTAAAAGCATTGCTAGTTTTAAGTCTGTTAATTAAAAATCTCTGAAATGGTGATCCCGGAACAAGTCCGGGATGACAAGACGGAGAAGACATTAAGGGTAAAAAATGAACAATAGTCGTAATAAGGCCATCTACGATATCGCAACTGCTCCGGTGAGTGCTGTGATGCCTGCCGCTCCGGCAAATGTCGATTTCTATGGCGAAGACGTTTTCAATGCCGATGCCATGCGCACCTACCTCCCGAAGGACATTTGCGAAAAGTTGCTCGCGACGATCGATGAGGGCGTGGCTCTTGATCCGAGCATCGCAGGCGATGTCGCTCACGCCATGAAGCGCTGGGCAATGGATCGCGGCGCTACGCACTTTACGCATTGGTTCCAGCCTTTGACGGGTTCGACGGCCGAAAAGCACGACAGCTTTATTGAACCGTCTGGCGGTAAGGCCATTATGGCTTTCAGTGGCAAGAACTTGATTGTGGGCGAACCGGACGCTTCGAGCTTCCCGAGTGGTGGTTTGCGTTCTACGTTCGAGGCTCGCGGTTATACCGCTTGGGACCCGACTTCTCCGGCGTTCATCAAGCGTCACGGCAATGGTGCAACACTCTGCATCCCGACGGCGTTCTGCAGCTACACCGGTGAAGCTCTCGACAAGAAGACTCCGCTCCTCCGCAGCTTGCAAGCGCTTTCCAAGTCGACTCGCCGCCTCATGACTTGCTTCAAGGCTGGTCCGAAGAAGACGACTGTTACGCTCGGCGCTGAACAGGAATACTTCCTCATCGACAAGAGATTTTATCTGCAACGCCCGGACTTGTATCAAGCCGGTCGCACGATTTTCGGTGCTACTCCTGCAAAGCACCAACAAATGAACGACCATTACTTTGGCAGTATCCCGAGCCGCATCTTGAACTTTATGAACGATGTGGAAAAGGAACTGTGGAAGCTCGGCATCCCGGCAAAGACTCGTCACAACGAAGTGGCTCCGGCGCAGTTCGAACTTGCTCCGCTCTTTGAAGAAGTGAACCTCGCTTGCGACCACAATATGCTCGTGATGGAAACGCTCCGCAATGTGGCGGACCGCTACGGTCTCGTTTGCCTGTTGCACGAAAAGCCGTTTGCAGGCGTGAACGGTTCTGGCAAGCACAACAACTGGAGCCTTTCTTACGGCAAGGGTAATTTGCTCAATCCGGGCAAGGACCCGCACCAGAATGCCGTGTTCCTCACTGCCATTTGCGCCATCATGTACGCTGTCGATACGCATGCTGATTTGCTCCGCATGACTTGCGCAGGTGCTGGTAACGACCACCGTCTCGGTGCTCACGAAGCTCCTCCGGCAATTATCTCCATTTACCTCGGCGATCAGCTCACGGACGTGATTGAACAGCTCGAACAAGGCGTGCCGAAGTCCAGCAAGCAAGCGGGTGCCATGAAACTTGGTTCCGATACGCTCCCGCCGCTCCCGCGTGATGCTACGGATCGCAACAGAACTTCGCCGTTTGCATTTACGGGCAACAAGTTTGAATTCCGCGCACCGGGCTCAAGCCAGAGCTGCTCTGAACCGAACGTTGTCTTGAATACGATTGTCGCCGAAGCTTTCGACATGATTTCTGAACAGCTCGAAAAGCTTGATGACAAGAACTTCCACACGGGCCTGCAAAAGATTCTGCAAAAAATCGTGAAGGAACACAAGCGCATTCTTTACAATGGCAACGGCTACACTGAAGAATGGGTGAAGGAAGCTGAAAAGCGTGGCCTCCCGAACATCCGCACTTCTATGGAAGCGCTCAAGGCTTTGACGAAGGACGAAAACATTGCGCTCTTCGAAAAATATGGCGTGATGAACCGTGCCGAAATGGTTTCCCGTTACGAAGTGAATGTGGAAGATTACCACAAGCGCATCCACATCGAAGGCGAAATCGCTCGTGACATGGCGAAGAACATCATTATGCCGGCTGTTGTTGAAGCTTACTCCAAGGCTCTCAAGACAAACGAAATGGCTCTCAACCAGGGTTTCCCGGGGCTTGACGGTTACGCTAAGTCGCTCGGCGAAGGCATGAACCGCTTGCTCGCCGCAATTGACGTGATGGAAAAGGCGCTCGGTGGACTCCACGAAGGCATTGTCGATGCGATTGCCGCTCTCCGTAAGGAAGTGGACGGTCTCGAAAAGATTGTGCCGAACGAACTTTGGCCGCTGCCGAAGTATCGCGAGATGCTGTTTATCTACTAGTCGGTAGTCAATAGTCATTGGTCAATAGTCATTGGTCATTAGTCAGTAGTTATTAGTTATTGGTTGATGATTTGTGTGTAATTTGAAAAGTCGCGGGAATGCCTCGCGACTTTTTCTATTGTCTTTACCATGATGATAATATGAAAATTTTTAAATTGTGTTTATGAATTCTCACGAAAATGAAGCAATGTTTGAACTTTTGCGAATGGCGATTAGCCCTTCCGGTTCATCGCAGTCTTTTTCGAAAAAGTTGAGCGAAGATGAATGGGCTCGTTTGCATGAAAGTGCTTTGAAACAATTGCTGGTTGGAATTTTATATCGTGCGATTAACCGCTTGCCTCAGGACTGCCGCCCTTCTATAGATCTTATATTTCAGTGGGCTAGCGAAGCCGAAACTATAAAAGGCCAAAATATTCAGCTGAATGAAGAGGCTGCTCGATTGACGCGATTATTTACTGATTGTGGCCGCAAATCGGTTGTGCTCAAAGGACCAGCGAATGCGAGGCTTTACCCGGATCCGTATATGCGACAAGCGGGCGATATTGATTTGTGGGTTGAAGGCGATAAAAAGAGTGTTGTGGATTTGGTGAAGTCTATGGGCTTTGAAGTGTGTGGTGATTTGTTTGTGGATCATCATGTCCATTTCGAGGACCATGGAGTTTGTGTAGAAATTCATTATAAAGTGTCTTCTGGAAATAATAATCCGTTCACGAATAATCGCTTGCAGCGTTATCTGGAAAAGGAAATTGAAAAGGCGGAACTCGTTTCCGAAGGCTTTTTTGCACCGACTGTGAAATTTAATCTTGTGATGCAGCTGGCGCATATCCAAAGGCATTTTTTGGATGGTGGCATTGGCTTGAAACAGTTGGTCGATTATTATGTCTTGTTGCAACATTCATCAGACGTAGAAAGGGGTGAAGTTGCCGCAAATTTGAAGAAGTTTGGATTGTGGCCTGTTGCGGGGGCGCTCATGTGGATTCTGGAACAAATTTTTTGCCTTGAAAAAGCTAAAATGCTTTGTGCTCCTGATTCTCGGCGCGGGAAAAAGATGCTGGCTGAAGTTCTCGAAGGTGGAAATTTTGGTAAAGCCCGTGAGGCTAAAGCGAAAAACTTTTTGCAGGCTTGGTTGCAAAAGAAAAAAAACGTACTTTGTCATTTTGGCTTTGCTCCTTCAGAAATGCTTTGGCATGAAATTTTGTATTGGAAACGGTTTGTGAAATCAATTCCGATACGTATTCGTTTGCGTCGAGTTTCGATTTGGAATATGGGCCGTTAAGTGGTTTTATGGCTAAGAATTATTATAAGGTTGCAGAACATCTTTTCTCTGTTGATGCGGACGATGAATTGTTTGCTCTGATGTCAAACTACGAGCCGTTTTTGATAAATGGTAGTGAGTCGGAACCTGTCTTTTCGCTCTCAATCGAAACTTCTGCTAGACCATCGTGTATTGAAGAAACACGTCAGGAAGAAGAAGGCCAAATTATTGTTTGTGGACATACGTCTTTAAACCAGCCGACTTTTGAATTCTTTTTAAAAGATGCATTTACGGGAATGTCGGTATGTTCGCCTGATTACAAGTCTGCAGTGCTTTATTTGCCCCAAGAAAAGAATAACATTTTGTATAAATTTGCAATCAATAATACATTGATGGTTTTGTACGCGCTTGCTACGGCAAAGCTTGGAACCGCATTGTTCCATGCTGCCGTTGTGACATACGGTGAACGTGGATATCTGTTTTTGGGGAAGAGTGGGACGGGCAAAAGTACCCATGCAAGATTGTGGCTGCGTTATAATGATGGCTCGGAACTCATGAATGATGATAATCCCGTGGTACGCTTCTATGGCGAAGGCGCTAGTGCGGTAGTTTATGGAAGCCCATGGAGCGGAAAAACTCCTTGCTATAAAAATCAGGAAGCTCCTGTTGGCGGATTTGTCTTTCTTAGTCAGGCTCCGTACAATAAAATTCAAAGGCTGCGTGGCGTGTCGGCGTATGCGGCGCTGTTGCCCAGCATTTCTGGGAAACGCTGGGATAAGGCAATTGCCGATGGCTTACATTGTACTGAAAATGCACTTGCTTCACATGTGCCTGTGTGGCATTTGGAATGCTTGCCTGATGAAGCTGCTGCAAAACTTTGCTGTGAGACGATTGCGTGATTTCTGATGATTTTATAATGTCTGAAGCGATTCGCTTGGTTGATGAGGGTGTCGCTGTAACGTTTCCTGTGAAAGGGATAAGCATGTTACCGTTTATTGTTGGCGGCGTTGAAAGCGTCATCCTGGAAAAACCTGTTTCTTTTAAGCGGGGGGATGTTGTCCTCGCGAAAGTTGAAAAAGGGTCTTATGTGATCCATCGTATCGTTTCGGTAAATGATGGCCGAGTGACTTTGATGGGTGATGGCAATTTAGCGATGCGCGAACAATGTACGGTTGATGACGTCAGGGCGAAAATTGTTTACGTTGTGAGCGCAAAGGGTAAAAAACGTTCATTAGAGGCTCCCTGGCGACGTTTCGCTGCAAAATTATGGTATATTCTATTACCTTTTAGGCGTTATTTACTTTGGATTTATAGGAAGGTGAAACTATGAAAATCAAGAAAGGATTTGTGTTGCGCGATGTGTGCGGAGAACAGGTTATTATGGGTGAAGGAATTGGAGCTCTTGATTTTGGGCGACTCCTTTGCTTGAATGAAACTGCGGCTTGGTTGTGGCAGCAGGCTTGTGCTCAGGGTGAATTTACAGTCGAAAGTTTGGCAAATGCTCTTTGCGAAGAATATGATGTGTCTTTAGATGACGCGTTGAAAGATGTGGCATCGATTGTTGATGAATGGAAAAAAGTGAACGTTCTTGAATGAAGTATATTGCTTGGCTTTGGCGTGAATTGCGCGGATTCCGTGCAAATGTCATCATTCGCGTAATGGTGGGTGTCGGGCGGGTGGCGCTCGGACTTTTGATGATATGGCTGAGCAAGCGATTTATTGATGAAACTATCCGTACAGGGACAAATGATGATGTTGTCTGTATGATAGTTTTTTTAGTGCTGACAGTCGTTGGCTCGATTGTGCTTAGACTTGTGTATTACTACATGAGCGCAAGCGCGATGGTGCGAAAGTCGAATGCGCTGAGGCTGACTTTTTTTGATTTGCTTTTTAAGCGCAAGCTGTATGGCGAACAGGAATTGCATTCGGGAGATGTGGCGTCCAGGCTCATGAAGGATGTCGATACCGTCTGTACATCGACGATGGATACGATTCCGCAGATGATGGTGACCGGCGTGCAGCTTGTTGGGGCTTTCCTTTTGATGCGCTGGTTTGATGCCCGCTTGGCGTGGGCATTGCTGTTGCTTACGCCGTTGGTCATTGTGATTGGGAAAATTGTATCGCGTAAATTGCGCAATATGACGCTTGAAATTCGAAAAAGCGAGAGCCAAATCCAGATGCAGGTGCAAGAGGCTGTTGAATATAACGTTGTGATGCGTTCTCTGGAAAGTGAATCTTGGGTGACTGGCTTGCTAAAAGGTAAACAGGAAAAACTAGAACACGATGTTTTACGGCGTACGCGTTTTACGGCATTTTCCCGTTTTTCGTTAGGTTCTGCTTTTGGGTTGGGGTACCTGCTTGCGTTTATTTGGGGGGGCCTGGGCTTGCGCGATGGCGCTATTACGATTGGTACGATGACGTCTTTTTTGCAACTTGTGGGGCAAATTCAACATCCGATTTTGACCTTGCTAGGGATGGTCCCGCAATTGGTGCATTCGACGGCGAGCATTGATAGGCTTGAAGAATTAAAGTGTGATGTGCAGCCTCAAGAGGGAGCGCGTTTGCAAAATGGAACGGCTGGACGGCTTGGCGTGCGTTTGGAAAATGTGAGCTTTGGCTATGCAAAAGATTTATCGAAGAGTGATGAAAACGTTGAGGTGATTTCGCATTTCTCGCATGATTTTAGGCCGGGGAGTAAAACGGCGATTATGGGCGAAACGGGTACGGGAAAAACAACGTTGTTTAGACTTTTGCTTGGGTTTGTTGAACCCGATGAAGGCCGTGTTTTGATTTATTCTGAGGACGCGCTTGATGGCGTGCGTGAGGTTTCAAAGGGGACGCGCAAAGACTTTGTTTATGTGCCGCAAGGCAATACGCTTATGAGCGGAACGATACGACATAATTTGCAATTTGCAAACCCTGATGCCGATGATGATGCTTTGCGTGAGGCTTTACATGCGGCCTGCGCAGATTTCGTCTTGGATTTGCCGATTGGTTTAGATACGGAATTAGGTGAACGTGGTCATGGGCTCAGTGAAGGACAGTCGCAACGCATCGCGATTGCTCGTGGACTTTTGCGTCCTGGCAATATTTTGTTGTTCGATGAAATTAGCTCGTCGCTTGATGAATCTACCGAACGGGAGCTGTATAAGCGCCTGTTTAAAATGTTCCCTAACAAAACGATGATTTTTGTAACGCACCGCCCGGCTATTTGTCAAATGTGCGATGAAATAGTGAAAATTACTTCTGGCTAGGGACTACTTCTTTTTTAAGCTTGCTAATGCGAACGCTAGCGATATCGCGATTCCGACAAGCGGCAAGTAAGCGGAACTTTGGATTTTTGCGGTCGATGCAAGAATTGCAGGAATGAGTCCGAATAGCCCGCCGACAACCACGCCTGCGTACCAGAACGTTTTCTTGACCTTGAACTTTTTGTGCGCGATGATGGCGACCGCGAGCGGGGCGACGATGCCCGGCGTGTAAACGGAATACGCCATTGTCAAAAGTCCGATGATGTCTTTACCTTGGAGTGCAAGGTAGGTGGCGATAATGCCGATGACAACGACGGAAATGCGCACAACGGAA
>Ga0265299_10005320_pt1 | contig 11949 bp, 8 predicted proteins | sample AusTroGonzalo_MG_4_FD_193485 | JGI IMG/M metagenome (GOLD analysis project Ga0265299, IMG submission 193485) | Bovine rumen microbial communities from tropical cattle in Woodstock, Queensland, Australia - Gonzalo_02 | ecosystem: Host-associated > Mammals > Digestive system > Stomach > Rumen ...
GCGAGATTATTCATGGCGGACGAGCAGATCTATCAGATGCATGGTTTTCAGTTTCTTACCCTGTTTGTCAGCGATCCCCTGGATGTGCATCAGGCAGCTGGAATCATTGCTGACCAGGTAATCCGCGCCGGTTTCCAGTGCCAGGGCGACCTTGCTGTCTCCCATGCTGGAGGAAATGGGCGGGAACTTGGCGGAGAACGTTCCGCCGAAGCCGCAGCATTGGACGGCTCTCATCTCGATCAGGGTCAAGCCCTTGATATGGCTCATCAGGATGCGCGGCTGGTCATGGATGCCCAGTTCACGCAGTCCGTGACAACCGTCATGGAAGGTGACTTTGCCGTGGAAAGAGGCTCCCAGATCGGTCACGCCCAGCTGGGTGACCAGAAAGTCCGAGAATTCCCAGGTATGCGCGGCCAGCTTGTTGGCCTTGGCTTCCAGCGGAGTCCCTTTGAATAATTCGGGATAGAACTTGTGGATCATTGCTGTGCAGGATCCGGATGGAAGGACTACGGCCTCAGCGTCATGCAGACGCTCAACCACCTTCGAGGCCACCTCGCGCGCCTCATCCCAGTAGCCGGTATTGAAAGCGGGCTGACCGCAGCAGGCAAGCTCTGACGGAGCTTCGACCCGGTGACCCAGTTTTTCTAAAATCTTGACTGCGTTCATGCCCACGTTCGGGAACAGGGCATCAATGAAGCAGGGAGCAAAAAGAGTGATCTTCATAGCTATAACTGATCTTGTATGATCTCCGCCGTCATTATCCGCCAACCTGCCGCGGGATTCAAGCCTCATTCTGAAAACCCCGGAACAGGGTCATCAAAAAGAACTACAGGTAGGTATGAATAACTTATTGAATAACAACAATATGAACCGTAGAGACGTGTGATCTGCGCGTCTTTTTTCACGTCTCCATTCTGTTCGGTTCTGTCACCGGTTCCCGGTGAATACATGGGGTGGTACGTTACCGGGGGTTACGCTTCGCTCACTCCCGGCTATTCTCTTATAACCCGTTCCGGGTTAATAAAATGGAGCCATGCTGTGCATGGCTCTGCAATCGTGAAATCCAGGAGAAATTCATTCTGAAACCCCGATGGTTCACCCCGCCGGGGATTTTTTGTGCTTTTTCCTATGAACTCATTTATCTTGATATTTGAACAAGTCAGTGAAAAAATATGAATATTGTTTGTGACTGACGGCGCAAGCTTTTACGGAAACTCTTGAAATGAATAGATCACGCTTTTTTTTAAGCTGTATAGGGGGATGTCTGCTTGTTCTGAATACAGCGGTTTTTGCGCAAACTTCGGCTGACGAGGTATACCGCCTGATCATTGCCAATTCTTTGAATAATCATCTGACCGGGATCCAAAGCGGCTGGCTTCTGGATAACCGCGGAGGAGTTCCCCTGAGTTTTGCAACAGGCAATGGCGGGGCTTTGACGGATATCAGCATCACGGAAGGAACCGCGCTGATCAGGGAGTTCAATAAAATCGAGACCGGAACTCTGGTGATGGATGCTGACTTTTCATTGATCAGCGACATTGACGGGGCTTACATTGAATACCGGAATGAGGAGGGTGATGCTGTTTATCATCTGGAAGTCAAAGACGGTCAGTTCTGTTTAGCTGATGTCAACGGCGGATATACCTCTCTCCCAAAGAAAGCGGAAACCGGCAAGCGTTATTTCCGTATCTCGCTGGATATGGATAAAGGAACCGCACAGACAATGATAGACGGTGAACTCTGCGGGACCAGTTCATTGCTGCAAACGGACAGTCAGCGCAACGTGGTCAATCTGCGTTTTGGCACGACCGAGGAAAGTACGGCTTCTGTCCGGCTCCATACGGTCCATGCTTGCGTCAATTACGCTTTGTACGAGGATTTCAGCTACAGTCCTGTCCAATGGGATTTTCAGAACGCTGCCGTCAGCGGCGGTGTACTAAAGATCGAACCGAAAGGAAACGCCGCTCATTCCTTTGCCCCGGTCACAGACAAGGTAATTGTTGAGACAAGTCTGTTTTTGGATTCCAAAACACGTCTTTCCTATCGGCTGACGGATGATTCCAAAACTGTTGCGGTTCTTTCCGCGGAGGGGACAGATCTGCTCCTGAACGGACAGAATATTTATTCCTGTTACGACGGTTTGTGGTATCGTTTGCGGTTTGAGTTGGATTTCTTCACTGAAAGCATTCTTGCCAAGGTCAACGGGCGCAAGGTGGCTGTTGTTCCATTCCGGGACAGTGCATTCGGTATCGCAGCGATCCGGATCTCCAATCAGGGGCAGAATACGCTTCAGACGGATGATATAAAGATCTTCCGCACTTATAACGAGAAACGAGCCGATTATGTTCCTGTGCCGGTCATTCCCGCTGATCCAAAGGGCTACAATGTCGGGATCAATGTCTGCTCCCTGTGGCAGGAGGGGACTCACTGGGGCTGGGCGACAGTGTCGCCGCATGAGTCCCTGGTGCTGGGCTATTATGACGAAGGGATCCCGGAGACAGCCGATTGGGAAATCAAGTACATGGTGGAACACGGGATCGATTTTCAGGCATTTTGCTGGTACGCGGATCAGTCCTCCACCTTTTTGAAATCTCAGCCGCTTTCCGCCCAGCTTCATGACGCATATATGAACGCGCGCTATTCGGAAGCCATGAACTACTGTCTGATCTGGGAGTGCGCCAACGCAGCGCGTCCGGCCTCGCTGGATGATTTCAAAAAGTATTTCGTTCCTTACTTCATCGAGAATTATTTTAAAGACCCGCGCTACATGAAAATAGAGAATCGCCTGGTTTTCTGCATTTTCTCACCGGGATCGCTGACCGCGCAGAACTCGCTCAAGTCGGCTGAAGTCGTTCGGCAGGCATTTGATTACATGGAACAGGAGGTGAGGAAACTAGGCTTCGACGGCATCATCTACATGGGATGCAATTCCGATAAAAGCACAGTGACACAGCTCGGCATGGATGCCACTTATGGGTATAACTGGGGAACAGAGGGCTATCGGTTAGATGTGAATAAAATCAATAACCTCAATAAAGCAAAGGAAAATGACGATGCCTTTTACACCGTCCCGACGATCTCTGTCGGCTTTAACAATATTGCCTGGGCCGGGACACGTCATCCCATAATGAGTGTGGAGGACTTCAAAGCGGCACAGGAGTGGGTGCGTGATACTTATTTGCCTGAATATGCGCGGAAGGGAACATGGCAGGAAAAACTGGTTATGATCTCTACCTGGAACGAGTACGGCGAGGGGACTTATCTCATGCCGGGCGAGCATAACGGCGGTTTTGGCTATTTGGATGCGCTTCGTGATGTTTATACTGCAGAAGAAGCTGATTTGAAACTCGATCAGATCCCCGGCAAAGAACAGCTGAGACGCATCAACAGGATGTATCCTCAATACCGCCGCCTGATCCGCAGCAGCGGTTATGCCCAGCTGAAAGAAGCGGAGGAGATCGATCCTTCAAAATACGAAACAGTCGTCAAGCTGGACATAACCAAAATGAAGGATCTGGAATGCTCCGCCGAAAGGCTGACCGGTTTCAAAGTAGATGAAGAGGGCGTGTCCGGAACAAGCACGCATTTTGATGCCTATTTCTTTCCTGCAATGCCGCCGGGCAGTATTGATTTGTCCAATATCTGTGCCCTGCGTATTCGGGAGCAGATACCGGCCGGAGAAACCACAGAGATTTTCTTTGTGACGGAAAAAAGCCGTGTGTGGGCACAAAATAAGAGCTGCCACTTTACTTCCACTACCGGCGAAATGAAGGACTACATCGTTCGGCTCGACCGCAAAGTCTGGACCGGCAATCTGACACAGATCCGTGTGGATCCGTGCAATGCGAAAGATAAATCATTTCGGGTCAAATCGGTGGAGTTCCTTACGGATAATCAGCCGTTCAGCACAGAGGTCAGTGTCAACGGACTTTCGTTTGTTCTCTTTGTGCCTCCGGTCACTATGAAGAACGGGGATGTTCTGATCGCTTTTGATCCGGCGAGCGCCTTGGATCAGCGTCTGAACAGTTTCTGTGAATGGATTTACGACACGCGGGAACTCAGCATTCACGCCAATGGTCATACGGTTGTATTTACCATGGATAAAGACGACTATTTCGTGGATGGAGTCAAAAAACATCTGGACTATCCTGTTTATATGAATGACGGTTTGCCGATGCTTCCCATCGCGCGGCTTTGTGCTGATTTGGGATACCTTTGCAAAATCAAAGGCAATACCGTTGAGATCAAAACCCATTGCTGGGGATACGTGAAAAAAATGTAGCGGGATAGAAAAACGCTCTATATGACTTCCACGGCGCACCGGGGGACGGCGTTGAGAAAGGCGTTGCCGTAGAATTTATTGAGCAGACGATTGTCCAGCACCACCACGATGCCGTGATCAGACTGGGTGCGGATCAGCCGTCCGATGCCCTGACGGAATTTGAGGATCGCTTCGGGCAGACTGTATTCCATAAAAGGATCACCGCCGCGCTGCTGGATCATTTCCAGCCGGGCTTCGGTCAGAGGATGATCCGGCACTACAAACGGCAGCCGGGTAATGATGACGTTGGAAAGCGATTCGCCCGGCACGTCCACTCCCTGCCAGAAACTGTCCAGACCGAACAAAACACTGTCTGTGTTCTTGCGGAATTCATTCAGCATAGCTGAACGGGGCAGTCCTCCGCCCTGCACGTAAAGATCAATGCCCAGATCCTCAAAGAACGGCTCCAGCTCCGTGGCCACATCCTGCATCAGACGGTTGTTGGTAAAGAGGACAAAAGCTTTGCCGTGGGTCTGTTTGATGAAGTGCTGGATGTATTCGATCAGTTTGGACTGATAGGCTTCATCGCGGGGATCGGGCATCTTGTTGACCAGATAGAGCTTCATTTGCTTTTCGTAGTCAAAGGGCGAGCCTACCTGCAGGGTGTTTGCCGATTCTGCTCCCAGTCGTCCGGCGATATAATCCAGACCGACCGGCAAGACACTTCTGATACCGCCCCGATAAGAACGCCGGGGCGATCTTTCGATTTTCTCCTCCTCGCCGTTCTGCTCCGCGCCGATGGAAAGAGTCGCGCTGGTCATGATGACCGAGGTATCACAGGAAAACAGACGCTGTCGCAGATATTCGGCCACATTGATGGGCGCGGCGTGCAAACTGATCTGCGGCCGGTGGAGCCGTCCCCCGAAAGTGCGTTCCACCCAGTAAACGTGTTCCTGTGCCGCCTGATTCAGAAAATCGCCGATGTCGTTCTGGATCTCCAGCAGACGCGAGGAACAATCGTTCAGCTCCGCGTTGGACTGGTCATCATCGTTGGAGTCGGTCACCCGCGCGATGTCGTCCCGGACTCTGGCCAGATGCTGGGCGACCTGGTTTTCCACCAGATCCGGACGACGGATCCGCAGCTCGCTCCATTTGTGTTTGGAGCCGCTGTCCTCCTGGAGTGAGTCACAGGCGTGTTCGATTGCCTCGAAGAACTTCTCGCCGGACTCCAGCGCGTCGGCCACATGGGGAACTTCATTGGGCTTGAGCAGCGAGGTGAACAGACCTTTCTGCGTGTTTGGATTATAGAGACGGTTCAGCGCGTAGCGGAACTGTCCGCTGGAAAGACTGATGCCGATATTTTTGGAAGCGACATTCTCCAGAGTGTGAGCCTCGTCGAAGATCACAAAGTCGTTTTTCATCAGCACGCCGTCCACCGGTGGGATCGGAACCATCCCCAGATTCACAAAGAAAAGCGAGTGGTTCAGGATCAGGACATCCGCGTTGAAGATCCGTTTGCGGGCGCGCTGATAGAAACAGACATCGTGGTCTTTGGCAAAATCGGAATCATGGCCGCAGAGTTTCGGGGAACAAAGACCGCGCTCGGAGCAGACTTCGGCCCAGACCTTAGGATCGGGCTCCTCCGCGAAATCGGACAAAGTGCCGTCCTTTGTCTTTTGCGACCATTCGTAAATGCGCTCCAGCTCTCGCTGTTCGGTCGTGGTAAAGAGATGCTTGGCGTGAGTCATGGCGCGCTGCAGCCGCCGTGTGCAGAGATAATTATTACGCCCCTTGAGCATCGTATAGGTGAAATCCACTCCCAGCACCTTCTGCAAAAGTGGCAGATCCTTGTACATCAGCTGTTCCTGCAGATTGATCGTATGGGTGCAGATGATCGCCTTTTTGCGCATCTGGGTGGCATAGAGGATCGCCGGCACCAGATAGGCCAAGCTCTTGCCCACGCCGGTACCGCCTTCCACAATGAGCTTGTTCCTGCCCAGCAGAGCCTCGGCTACGGCCACAGCCATTTGCTGCTGCTGGGGACGGTATTCAAAATTCTTGGCGCGGGCCAGGATGCTCTCCGGCGAGAAAAAGGTGCGCACCTCCTCCACGAGATCACTTTGTGAAACATGATCCTGTTCAAAAAAACTAATCACAAAGCAGATATCCCGGCAAACGCTTGAATGGACTGGAAAAGATCCTAATCCAGTAACTGGATTCTGAAGTGGAAGTTGGATTCTTCCGTATAATGACGGGGGAACAACACCGTCAGCAGACCGCTTCTGTAGTTGCTGTCATCCGCCGCGAAGAAGGAGAAACGTTCCTTGACCGGCTTGCTCCAAGTGACAGCGTCCGCGCTGTAAGAAATGCCGGCTAGTCTGCCGCGAGGGCCTCTGATGTAAGCCACATCAGATTCCTGATCCGGGCAGCGTGTGATGCGGATCACCTCCGGAGTTTCAAGCGGAAGCTCCTGCACACAGTAAAGTTCCGCCTTGTTCTCGCCCAGGGTGAAAGTCTTGGAGAGATTCGGACTCATGAAATAATTCGTTTCCACGCCTTCCCATTGGACCGCGTCTGTCGTGCGGAAAATGCCAAAGTGAGAACCCGGCATTCCCTGGATGTTCAGCACACAGCCGTTCGTTTGGTAGCTGGTAATGAAATCATCATACGAGATCGTAGGGGGAACCTTGTCCACCGCGACCGCTTTATAATAAAGAGAGGGATCCGTATGAAGGAGGAATGTATTGGTCCAGCCCTCCAGCACAGCATACTTTTCCACCTGCCAGGGGCCTTCCGGCTGAGCGGCAGACTGGATCTCAATCGGCTGATAAACAGCTCCAAACACAGAAACTTCCACACCATTCTCCACGGGTTCTGCACCAACAAACCTAACGCTCGGCGCGGAGGAGGCATAGATCCTCAAACCGAAATTGCCGTTGAGCGAGGCACCGAAGTTATAGGGTACAAAATCCGCTTTGGGTTGATAATCGGCATCCATGCTGCGGATCCAGAAATCACCATAACTGAAACCGACCGCGGGTGTCTTATACAGGATCATACCCGCGTTGTCGCCTTCCTCCAGACCATAGAACTGAAGCGTCCAGAAGAAAGAAGGATCATGCATGGGCAGTTTGATATTCTCAATATTCAAAATGCTGTAACCGGTCTTGACCTGCAGGGGCTTGGACTCAAAAAGGAGTGTACCGGGCAGGTGGACTTCTGTATCGGTATTTCCTTCATAGATAGGGCCGTCCTGGCGGTAAAATCTGAAGATCGCGTATTTGCTTGGCGACACAGTGCGTATATTGGCATAGCACTCCAGCTCAACCCTTTCGATAGTTCTGGCAACACCGCCCAGATAAATGTCATCTCCGAACTCGTCCACTCGATTGAAAGGACCGTAAAAACTATTGTTCTGAGGTGTGTCGAAATTATCATAGACCAACTCTAAATCCGCACGGCAAGTCAATCCCAATGCGAACACGAAAGCACATAAAAACAGAATTCTTTTCATCATCTCTTTACCCCCAAGCCAACCTTGGCGCACAATAATATACATCTAAAACAGCAAAAAGACAATAGAAGGTTGTCTTTATTTTTCAAAATCATTAAATTATTTGCCGTGATGGTCATCACACCGGGTGAAAAACAAAATGGATACCTCTTCTCAAACAGCAAATACTGAGGAAAGTCAGAGAATAAAATCGCGGATGGCGTTCCTGTCCGTTTGTTCCAACACATTCCTAGTGTTAGGAAAATTTGCCATAGGGATCATAGTTGGTTCGGTCTCTATCCTTTCTGAGGCGATCCATTCCTGTATGGATCTGATTGCTTCCGGTGTGGCGCTGTTTGCTGTAAAGACATCTGAACTTCCTCCGGATGAGGAACATCCTTATGGGCATGGACGCATTGAAAACGTCTCCAGCATGATCGAGGCACTGCTGATCCTGGCCGCCGGAGCCTGGATTGTTTATGAATCCGTCCATAAAATGCTCCATCCCGAACCGATACGCCAAATTTGGCTGGGTGTTGGGATCATGCTCGCATCCTCCCTGATCAACCTGTTTGTCGCCAGGGGATTGTTCAAAGTCGGCAGAAAAATGAACTCTCCCGCACTGCTGGGCGATGCCTGGCATCTGATGACAGATGTCTGGACCTCTGCCGGTGTTATGATCGGGCTGGGCTGCATCTGGATCGGAAGCATTCTGATGCCAAATACGGATCTTAACATTCTGGATCCCATCGTGGGCTTTCTGGTGGCCATGATGATCATCCGCACCGGGATCAATCTTCTGGTAGAATCTGTTAATCAGTTGATGGATCAGCATTTACCGCCGGAAGAAGAACACCTGATCCAGGAACACTTGATCGAATTGAAACCGATTACCCGCGGTTATCATAAAATGAAAAGCCGCAAAGTTGGCAGCAGAAGGTATATCGAATTTCATTTGAAAGTAGACGGGGATATGGCTCTAAAACAAGTCCACGCACTGAGCCATCAGATCCAAAGCTCTATTGAGGAACATCTGGAAAACTGTTCTGTGAGTATCCATTTTGAACCCTGCACGGAATGCGCTAAAGACTGTCTGAAAAATTGCGTGCTGACCCCTGAAGAACGGGAACAGGTTATGAAACGCCGTTAGCGGTTTGGTTTCGCCTTTTCTTTCTTTTGGATTTCTATCTCCATTCCCTCTACCGGTTCCGGAGGTGTTTGCTCTTGAGGAACAAACAGCACCCTGAAGAATCGTCTTTCTTCAGGCGAAAGGTTCTTCCAGCGTTCAGCGCCCAGCAGACAGGCGGAACGTTTTTCGGGTGGCATTTCGGATATCTCCACCAAGATCTTGAGGGAATTCTGACGTTCCACGGGAGGCAGCTCTTCCAGCATCCGCATCACTTTCCAAATCTTGTCGCGATCCTTTTCGGGCAGAGCCTTATAGACTTTTTTCCGATCCTCACCGCTCATCCGGAAGAAGTTATTCAGCTCACCCCACATCCATTTCTCGCGGTCGCTTTGGAGTTTCTTCGGGTCTTTGCCGAACTTATTGTCTTTGCGGTCTCCACGGCGGTCACCATTCATTGGCGGCGGAGGCATCTGTTTTCCGAAGGAAGGCGGATTATCCTTTCCATCACGTTTTTCTCTGGGAGGCGGCGGCATATCCATACCACCGGGCGGCTTTTCGCCCATAGGAGGACGAAATTCCCGGTTGCCGTCACGCATCCGGTCGGGATGTCCGTCTTTGCGGCCATCCATCTTCCAGGAAAACATTCTCGCGTTCTTGAGGATGCTTGCCCGCTGTTCAGCCGGGATAGAAAACCAGCGTTTCAGACGAGCCTGGATGATCTCCCGGTAGTCTTCCGGTATAGATTCCACATATTTATCCAGTTTATCCTCAGACAGATCAAGACCGCAAAAGAGATACCACCTCAGATCCAGCACCTGCAGTTTCCATTCACGCTGCTGATGGGGCATCTGCTTGTATTCTTCCACTTTCTTGCGGATGATCTCCTGGAATTTCTCAGGACGCTTCTGAATAGCTTCCTCTGCTTCCTGGGGATCCATCTTCAGCAGTTGACGGAAAAAGAAGAAAGGGGACTCCGGCGCGACTCCGGTCACGGCCGCGGAATGGGGGAAAGGAGGCTGCTCGACACCTGGCGGAGCCACTGGGATCGAGTTGGTTTGCGCGGCTGTTTCAGCAGGGACTTCCGCTGAAACCGGGGCTGCAGTGAAACACAGAGCAGCAGACAAGCCTAACGCCGAGAGAGACATCCAATAATGTCCACGGCCTTGGCTTAATATCTTGCGCTCGTGTTTCATATTCCTTTGCTCCTTTAGTAAGAAACCATAGCCAGCCACAGATCATCGTCTATGGACGAGCTTTGCTCATATTCTCCTAAAACCTGGATAGCTTCCAGGTCAGATTCCTGCACCGTGGCTACCTCTACCGCTGTATTCGCGACAGTGGAAAGAGCATCTGCGGTCTCGCGGATCTTCAGAGTTTGGCTGTGCTGGAGATAAGCCCCAAAGGTCACAAAAGAGATCACGCAGACAGCCGCCGCGGCTTGAGCCCAGCGTTTTTCGACCAAGGCCGACATCCAGCCCGCGAATCCTCTCCTGCGAGCGGGACGACGATCCTTCGCCCAGAAAGTCTGTTGAAGGACTTTCTGGTTAAAATCCTTAGATAAAGGAACCTGCGGCAGAGAAGCCAGCATCTGGCTCAATCTGCGTTCCTGATCCCACTGTGATTTCAAGGTGGGATCCTGTGCGAACAGTTCCTCCAGAAGATGCTGATCTTCAGGTGTCAGTGTCTTCTTTCTGGATTTTTCTATCAGTTGTTCAAACGATCCACTCATCGTACCACCATTTATGCAACACCAGCCAGGGGGCTAAGTTGCACTTTCTGATGAAAGATATTCTTTCAAAGTTTTCTTTAAAGCATCTCTTGCCCTGAAAATCAGGGACTTTGTAGATGCTAAAGAAATCTCCAGTATCTCGGAGATCTCCTCATAAGATAGTCCCTGCTCCTGGAACATCAGCAAAGCCAGACGCTGACGTTCCGGCAGTGCTTCCAGGGCAGCCTTCAGACACTTCTGCATCTCGTCATTCATCATCGAGTCATCGGGAGCGACAGTTTTTGTATCGGGATACTGTTTTGTTTTGGTGTAATCCTCTTCTTGCTCCACAACGTCCAGCGAATCAGTCGGATGCCGTTTGCGTCTGCGTATTTCGTTTAGTGCCAGGTTCTTGGTGATCGTAAAAAGCCAGGTAGTGAATTTCGAGCGCACCTCATAATTGGAAGCGTTCCTATAGACTCGGATAAACACATGCTGTGCAATGTCTTCCGAGTCTATATTATCTCCAATGGTATAGGCCACCAGATTGATAACAGCCTGTTTATAGCGGTCCATCAGGATAGAGAAAGCCAGAGCGTCCCCGTTTTTCACGCGGATCATCAAGTTCTCATCGCTTTCTTCCTGCATGGATGCTCTTCAGGTCTGTTACCTTATAATATCACAATGCCTGCTTCTTTGCACTCGTCCAGCATATCATCCGGCCAGAGCGAGACTTGAACTTCTCCGATGTGCGCCTTTTGCAGCAGCAGCATACACAAACGGGACTGACCGATGCCGCCGCCGATCGTCAGAGGCAGGATGTCGCCCGCTATCTGCTGATGATAAGGATATTTCATCCGCTCGATCGTGCCGGTCTTTTCCAGCTGGCTGCGCAGCGAGACCGCGTCTACACGGATTCCCATGGAGGAGAGTTCAAAAGCGTCTTCCAGAACATCGTTCCAGAAGATCAGGTCGCCGTTCAAAGCCCAGTCATCGTAATCGGGCGCGCGGCCGTCATGTTTGATGCCGCTCTTGAGCAGGTCGCCGATGTTCATCAGGAACACGGTTTTATGCTCACGCGCGATCTCTCTTTCACGGGCTTTCGGGGAGAGATTGGGATATCTGTCTTCCAGTTCCTGAGTGGTGATGAAATAGACTTCCTCATTCAGGGAAGTATGCACCGCCGGATAACTGCTCTTCAGCAGTGTCAGGGTGGAGCGCACAGCGCCCACGATCTTTTTGACGGTTGCTTTCAGGAACTCCACAGTCCTTTGTTCCCGGCCGATCACCAGCTCCCAGTCCCATTGATCCACATAAATGGAATGGAGATTGTCCGGATCCTCATCACGGCGGATGGC
>Ga0265299_10005322_pt1 | contig 11946 bp, 10 predicted proteins | sample AusTroGonzalo_MG_4_FD_193485 | JGI IMG/M metagenome (GOLD analysis project Ga0265299, IMG submission 193485) | Bovine rumen microbial communities from tropical cattle in Woodstock, Queensland, Australia - Gonzalo_02 | ecosystem: Host-associated > Mammals > Digestive system > Stomach > Rumen ...
ATCTGGGACTCTAACCAATTGAGCTACATCCACCATGTAGCGTGCCCAAATATAAAAAAGCCATCCCAAATTTCAAGGGATGGCAGTAAAAAAGTTTCAAAAACCGCAAAAAAACGGCCCGAAAATGCACTAGGAGTTTTTCTTCTGCATTATGCGGATGAAGTTTTCGCGCTTGAAGTCGTTCCTGTGCTCCATGCAGAAGCGCGGGTAGACGGTCTGCTTGGGGAACACCTTGATGGTGAACAGTTCGTCGCAGCCCTCGAGACAGCACTTGAAGGTCAGGTCCATTGCCTCGGTGTAGTTGTGGCGGAAGATGATGTTCTTGGACTCGATGCTCTCGACGTTCTTCTTCTGCTTCTGGCGCAACTTGATGTCGCGGTGCAGTTCGCAGTACTTGGCGATCGGGTGGCCCCAGAACTCACGACCGCAGCCGGGTTCCTGGCAAATCTTCAGTTTAATGCGCTTCTTTTTCTTGTATTTGGGTAACTGCATGGTGCAAATTTAATAAAAAAGTAGTGTTTTGGCTCATTTTGGGGGGTGAATCCGTATTATAGGTATGGGACACTTCTTTTTTTGCGCAAAAATACGGGTTCGGGCGGCCCTTTTCGCCCTAGTGACGGCTGCACTTTTCGTGGCCGGGTGTACATGCGAGTTTGGCGAGGGCGGGGGCGATGATGCTCCGTTCCGGGTCACGTTTATCGATGTGGGGCAGGGGCTCGCGGTGCTGTTAGAGCATGAGGGCCGGTTTGCGATGTATGACATGGGGCCCGATTCCGTGGGGGTGGTCGATTCGCTGGTCGCCCGCGGGGTGGATACGCTCGAGTGGGTAGTGCTCGGGCATAACCACCGGGACCATGTGGGCGGGTTTATGGAACTTGTGGGTCGCGGGGTTTCTTCGGGTGCGCCGCGGGTTCACGTGCGCCAACTGTTCGTGGGGCCGGATACTGCGGGCGGCTTTGTGCGTGATAGTGTGCTGCGGGTAGCGCGCGGGTTGGGCGTTCCGGTCGATACGCTTTTTCGCGGGTGCGTGCTCGGGGTCGCGGGCTCTGCGCTGTCTTCGGGTTCCGCACAGTCTTCTGGTATCGGGGATGCCCCGCGGTTCGAGGTGCTGTGGCCGCCGGACTACGTGCGCGAGGGCGGGAACCCTGCGAGTGTTGTACTGCGGGTGGAGTTCGGGGCTTTTAGCGCCCTCCTGACAGGCGACTTGGATTCTGTGGGGGAGCGCCGCCTTTTGGAACTTTCCCCCACACTTACCGCGGGCTTGCTGCAGGTGCCGCACCACGGGTCCGATGGCAGCAGTTCCTTGCGTTTTGTCGCGCAGGTTGCTCCCGAGTATGCGGTGGCGAGCGCAGGGCAGGGCAATCCCTATGGCCACCCGCGGGAGTCGGTCGTGCGCAAGTACGGTTACGTGCTCAGGGATACGGCGCGGTTCTTCCGCACCGACCGCGACGGTAGCGTAATGTTTGAATTGTATTCGGGTCTGGGGGTGACGGGGCCTTAGTCGGCGAACCCGATGCGTGCCTGGAAGTGACACTGCGCGTTCTGCGGGTCACGCAGCATGTCGCCCTCGTTCATCCCGAATATGTAGGCGTGGTGGTTCGTGTTCTTGAACCGCACGATGCTCACCTTGCCCCCGAGCGGGACCTGCGAGATAAAATTCATTTGTATGGAACGGATGCGGCGGCTCTTGACTTCGTCGGCATCGAGCGAGTCCATGACCCAGTCCACGTAGCGGCAGTGGTTCACGTGGTTGTTCATGTCGAGGTCGCTGTAGTGCGCCTGTTCGGTGCGCAACACGCGGGGCTCGATTTCGGGGTTCAGGATGTCCATCATCTCGGGCAGCGCGTTCTTGCCCGCGAATAGCGGGATGGGGTACGGGCTGTTCGCCGGGTTCTCGGACTTGCCGGTCTGCATGTTCACGAGCAGCCAACTTGAGGTCGCCTGCGCGATGGAATGCCCCTGGGAATCTACGATGGAGTAGTCCTTCAGCACGACCTTGTCCTTGTAGAAATCTTTTGCCCAGGTCGATATGGAAATCTTTTCGCCCCACACGGGCTGGTGCAGTATGCGTATCTTGATGCGCGTGATGACGGTGGTGTAGCCCGCCTTCATCATCTTCCACAGGCCGAACCCGTTCATCTCGGCGTCGGCGATGGCGGTCTCTTCCATGAAAAGGAACAGGTTCGAGAGCTTTAGGCGGCTGTGGTGGTCGCAGTCCGAGAAGCGGACTTCAAAGTCTTTGGTCGTGATACCTTGTTCCATGTTTTACCTGCACGTTGTATGTGATTGCCGGTGCCGCCAAATGGCCCGTTTTTGGAACGGGCTGATTTACGGGTACCTTGTAAAAATGTATAATTTTGAAATATGGATGAGTTTCAGTTCCGCCCCTCTTTTATACAGTTACCGGCTTTTAGTACGTTTAGCGGCGAAGTCCGCCTCCCTGGTTCCAAGAGCATTACCAACAGGGCCTTTCTGATTGCCGCCCTTGCGCGCGGCACGACCCGGCTCCACAACCTGCTCAAGAGCGACGATACGCGCTATATGGGCGAGGCTCTCCAGAAGCTGGGTGTGAAAATTGAATTTTCGAGCGATTATTCCGAGGCGGTGGTGACCGGTAATGCGGGCCCGATCTCGGTAAAGGAAGCGGTGAATCTGTACCTGGGGAATGCCGGCACGGCGATGCGTTCGCTGACGGCGGCACTCACGCTGGGTTCCGGCGAGTTTTTGCTGGAGGGCGAGGAACGCATGAGCGAACGCCCGATCCGCGACCTTGTCGATGCCCTGCGGTCGCTTGGCGCCGACATCGAGTACCGCGAAACGGAAGGCTACCCCCCGGTGCATATCAATGCTTCGGGCCTTGAGGGCGGCTACGTGGAAGTGAACGGCAACATTTCGAGCCAGTACCTGACGGCGCTCCTTATCTGCGCCCCGTACTGCAAGGCGCCGCTCCACATCCACGTGAAGGATGAACTTATTTCTGCCCCGTATATCGAACTCACGATGGACGTGATGAAGAGTTTCGGTATCGAGGTCAAGCACGAAAAGCTGCGCGATTTTTATGTGCCGCAGGGCGTGTACGTTGCCCCCGCCGATTACGACGTGGAAGGCGATGCGAGTTCGGCGAGTTACCCGCTTGCCGCTGCCGCCATTGCACGCAGCAAGGTGCGCGTGCTTGGCGTGGGCCACCAGAGTGCCCAGGGCGATGTGGCCTTTGTGCTCGTGCTCCGCAAGATGGGCATCAAGGTGGAAATCGGACCGGACTGGATCGAGTGCGACGGTACGGGCTGCACCATTCACGGCGTGGACCTGAACCTGAACGGTATTCCCGATGCGGCGATGACCGTATCGGTGCTTGCGCTCTTTGCCGACGGGCCTTCCACGATTAGCGGAATTGCAAGCTGGCGCGTGAAGGAGACGGACCGCATTGCGGCGATTTCTGCGGAACTGCAGAAGTTCGGCGCGCATGTGACGACCGACATGGACAGCATCACGATTGTGCCGCCCAAGGAACTTGTGCCCGCGACGGTTGAGACCTACAACGACCACCGCATGGCGATGTGCTTCAGCCTGGTTTCGCTCGGGGGAGTCCCGGTGAAGATCATGGACCCCGCCTGCGTCAACAAGACTTACCCCCACTTCTTCGAAGATTTTACTCGACTCGCCAAATGATTCTTTTGACTCGACATATTGTGCGTGCAGTAGTTGCAGTCGCCCTGGTTGCAACAGCGGCGTTTGCCGTGCCTGAACTGAGTCGCGCCGATGTCGATACGCTCCACCTGTGGATGATGGACAACGGGCTTGGTTCGCAGAAGGCGGTCAAGAAACTGGTAAAGAAGTACCATCGCGATACGGGCGTGCCCGTAGAGGTACGCGTGCTCAACTGGGGCGAGGCGTACGATGCTATCACGAAGGCTTTTGCACACCCGGATTCCGTTCCGGATTTTCCGGATATCATCCAGCTAGGTTCTACGTGGGTCCCGCATTTCGCGTCGGCTGGCAATATTCGCCCCCTCGATTCGCTTATTGCCCAGGTAGATTCGTCCCGATTCTATGCGGAAGCGTTCCGTGCGAGCCATGTCGGTTCCGGTGCCACGGTCTATTCGTTCCCGTGGTTCCTCGACGTGCGCGCGCTCTTTGCGAATGAGTGGCTGTGGCATACACTCGGTATTGAGGAAGATGACATCAGTTCGTATTCCAAGTTCATGGGAGCGCTCCGCGCCATCAATCGCGGGGAACTCAAGAATTCTGAGATGAAGCGCGTGGCTCCGTTTGCGCTCCCTGGCCACGAGGACTGGACTGGACCGCAGCAGATGGCTCCGTTCATATGGAACTTCGGTGGAGATTTCTTGAACTGCAAACAGGGCGTGTGCCAGAGCACCCTGCTCGATACCAAAACACTCGACGGCCTTGCCGTATACGCGGCGATTCTTGGCGACGACGAACTTACTCCCAACAGCCTGCACGAAAATTCACAGCAGAACGTGGTGCGGTTCATCAATTCTGAATTGCTTCTACATTACGGTACTTCGGAACTTATCCGCCAGCTGGAATACCCCGAGGAAGCAGGCGGGCTCCGTTCTAGCGCGATTGCAGACGATGGCATCATTGTGCTGCCCTTTGCGTCTTCGTCGTTTAGGTCTACGTTTGTCGGCGGAAGCCACCTTGCCTTGACCGCTGGGGGCGATTCGGCGAAGTTCGTTTCGGCGCAGTCCCTGCTGGCGTTCCTGTTGCGCACCGACAACTTGGATGCGTACTGCCGTGCGGTGGGGTTCTTGCCTGCAGACCGCGGGCTTATCAGCATCTGGAACCAGGACCGCCGTTACTCGCAGTTGGTACAGAGCCTTGAAAATGGCAAGAGCTTCCCGAACATTCCTGAATGGGGCGCAATCGAGGGCGTGCTTGTCAAGCTGGCAAATGATATGGGCGCCATGTTCGCAGTGACAGAAGACAAAGCTACCCGCAATCATGAACTGGCGAAACTTTTGGTGCAGGCGCACTTGAAGGTTACGGAAATCCTGGGGCAAAAGGAAACGGAAAGTGAAGACGCTCTGCTCTCACGTGCCGAGAAGGCTTTCTCGACGGAAATCCAGGAAATCGAACCCGAAGACTTGCGGTTTGAACCGCTTCCGTCTCCGTTCCCCCTGTGGCGCATTATTGACTTTGCCGTTGTTATCGTGATAGCGCTGGTCATTATTGCGATTCCGGTATTCTTGATTATCTACCTGGTTCGCCGCAAAAAGTGAGATGTTTGCGGATGGATTTTTTGCGTAGGCTTTTCGTTGTTCTCCTGTTTGCGGTTGTGCCGCTTTTTGCGGGCCTTGACATCGCGGAGTACCAGGCCTACGTGGATTCGCTTTTGCCCGAGGTGAGCTTCGGGCTTTCTGTGCGCTCCGTAGGTTCGGGCGTGGAACTCGCGAACATAAACGGGAACGAACTGTTTACGCCGGCGAGCACCATGAAGACGCTCTCTACGGCGACGGCGCTGCACTTTTTGCCGCTCGATTATGCTCCCGAAACAAAGTTCTCGCTGATGGGCGCGCAACAGGGGAATGTCTTCAAGGGTACGCTGAACGTGCGCGGCGAGGGCGACCCGAACATTTCGGCCCGCTATTATTTGGACCCCCTCATGTGGCTCTACGGCATTGCCGATTCCATCAAGGCGCTCGGTGTCGATACCCTCAGGGGAAGCCTCGTTCTCGATACTTCGTATTACCAGCCACCTTGGAAGCCCGAACATTGGCGCAGCGATTTTTACGACTTCTGGTATGGCGCCGAAGTGACTCCGCTCCAGTTCAACGACAACAGCGCCGTGGTGCGCATTAGGCCTGGTGCCAACGAAGGCGATACCGTGCGCGTTTCCGTGTTGCCCGATGTGGGCTACGTTCGTGTTGTGAATAAACTAATAACGACGAAGGCGCCCTTGAACAAGCGCGGTCGCAAGATGAGACTTAAGTGGCAGCGCGCCCTCGACCCAGTAGAACCCGTAGTTACCGTGGAAGGCGAGTTCGATATCGATACGGATTCTTCGCAGTTCGTGATTCCCGTGCGTGGAGGTATCGGGTATTTCCGTGCGGCGATGCTTACCGCACTCCGTAACCGCGGTATAACATTCCGTGAAGATTCTACGGCTGCTGCGGGCCCGCTTGTGAGACAGTACGCGTTTTCTGCAGCCCCGCTCCTGAGCATGCTCGACGAAATAAACCAGCGTAGCCAAAACCTGCATGCTGAAACGCTGTTCCGCAACGCCGCTGCCCGCGAGTTCGGGGTGGGGAGCGTGGAGACCGGGAAAATGCTCGAACGCCGGTTCCTTGCAGCCATCGGGGTGGATTCCAGCGGGTTCGAAGTGTACGATGGTTGCGGGCTTGCTCCCAAGAACAAGTTGAAACCTTCTGCTGAATCGCAGATGCTTGCCGCCATGGCGCGCCACCCCAAGCACGAATACTACATCAATTCCTTCGCAAGCCCCAAGATTGGTTCGGGCAGCAAGCGCATGTACACGCTCCAGTACCCGTGGGCGACGCGCTTCAAGACGGGCTACATTGCCGAAGTGCACGGCCTTGCAGGTTACATTTTTACGCCGGGCGATACGCTCGCCGTTGCCATGTACCTCAACAAGACGGGCAAGAACAAGGATAGTGATTGCAAGGACGTGATGGATACCCTGTGGGTGAAACTTATCGAGTGGGCGAACGAAGGCTACCCCTCGCTTGTGCGCATGAAGGACATGTGGCTTGCGGCTCAAGGCGTGAAGGGGCTCGATGCCCGCCTGGAATACTTCTCCAAGAAATTGCAGGGAACCCCGTACAGGCTCGGGCCCATGGGCGAGGGAACGCTCGACCCGGTGGAGCCGAAACCGTTGGTCTATCTGGATTCTGTGGACTGCGTGACCTTCCTGGAACATACGCTGGCGCTTTCGCTTGCCGCAAGCGAAGACTCGCTGTTTAACGTGTTGCAGAAAATCCGCTACATTGATGGCAAGATCAGTTACCGCACCCGCAAGCATTACCTGCTCGCTGACTGGGTGGGCGAGGGCAAGTTTGCCCGAGTGATGCCCGTGGAAGGCGATACCGTAATGACGCGCACGCTCCCGAAGAAGGATTTCTTCAAGGCGAAACGCATGAAGTACCTGGTCGACGGGAAGGAAGCCGATGACCCGCAGGTGGAAATCCGCTACCTGCCTTACGACAAGGCGCTCGAGTGGGCGAAGGTCCCGCATAGCGACAGCCTGAAGGTGCTTGGTGTAGCCTTTATCGGCAAGTCCGAGAAAATCGATGCGACCCACACGGGGTTTGTCGTTCTAAAGCCGGGCGAGGCGCCCAGGCTGCGCCACGCATCGTCCCTGAAGAAGCGCGTGGTGGACCAGCCGTTCTCCGAATACCTCGTAAGCCGCAAGGGGAAACTCCCCGGCATTACCCTGTTCGAATTTATTGCGCGGTAGGCCCGTGCGCCGTTTAAAGCCTGAAAAAATTCTGGCGTTTAAAGCCTGCAAAAAAAATGCGCGTTAGGCCCGCGCAATAAACTATTCCCCGTAGTCGAAGGCGAGGATGGCGACCAGCCTGTGCTTTTTTCCATCCGGCACAGTGCCGGAACTTTCTGCGCTGCCGGCGGTGTTCTCGAATGCGGTCCAGGCGTCGGGCATCCATCCGTAGGCGTTTGTCGTGAGTTCCTTGCCCAGCGCTATTTCTGCCGCCTCGATGTCTTCCCAGTTGATTTTCCCGTCGGGCGCGGTGTAGTACCGCAACATCCCGAGCGCTTCCATCGATTCGGGGTGGTTGTCCACCAGCTGGTAGACGCAGTCCTTGTAGCTCTTGCCCGAAAGTCTCAGCACGCGGTACAGGCGCCTGCGCCCCAGGAATCTCGAGAGGTCGCCCCTGTCGGTCGCAATTTTTGCGTCTGGCCCGAAAAAGACCGCCAGTTCCCTGAAAATTTCGGAACTTTCTTCCATCAGCGGGGAGAGGTTCTTTATGAGCGATTCGATTTCCTGTGCGGCCATACCGGAAATATAACTCCAAAAATGCCCCAAAAACGGGTATTTCGACAATATTTGCTATCCATAAGCGGTGTATTGCTTTACAACGGAGAGTGCTTTATTAACGCTTCTTTACAATGAATTTCGGAACGTTTTATCTATTTTTCGGGTGTAAACACCACTTTGTGGCTTTTCTAAGGATTTTAACACGTTTTTGTTGACCCATTTTTACAGAAAAAGTCCCTAAAATTCGGCTTTTTTAAGTAGATTATGGAAACAAAAAGCAATTAAATATGGAGATGCTATGCTAGACCTTCTTGCGGTCCAATCCAGCACGACCAATGCAACGATCATCACGCTGATCTACACGCTGACATTGGCCTTTATCCTCTCGTCCATGATCGGGTGGACATACGAAAAGACCTTCCTCGGGCTTTCCTATTCCCGTAACTTCGTCCAGGGCATCGTCCTGAGCTCGGTTGCTGCCGCGATGATCATGCAGGCCATCGGCGATAACGTGGGCCGCGGCCTCGGCATGATGGGTGCCCTCTCGGTGGTTCGCTTCCGTACGAGTTTCAAGGACCCGCGAGACATCATGTTCATATTTGCGTCGCTAGGCGCGGGTATCGGATGTGGTGTTTATGCATGGGGTGCCGCTGCCGGTGGTACGGTCGCCTTCTGCTGTGTCGCCTTCCTGCTCTCCCGCACGGGTCTTGGCACCAAGCACTTCTTCGACGGCATGCTCCGCTTCGCCCTCCCCAACGAACCGCAGGTCCGTGGTCAAGTCGAAGATATCATGAAGGGCAATCTAAAGACGTTTATTTTGATAACGATGCGCGAGGTTGATGGTGGTGCGCGCTTGGATGTCGCTTACCAGATTCGCCTCCGTGCGACAAAGCCCGCTGCCGAAATCCTCACGATGCTATCGAAAATCGAAGGCATCTCGGACGTGCAGTTCATGATGCAAGACGCCACGACGGAAATGTAGGGAGGCAATGATGAACAAGCTTGAAGATTGGCTCGATACTTTCTGGAACACCCACAAAAACAATGCTGGCGTGGCTTATGTCTATAGCCACAAGCTCTCCATTGCATGGATTGCGGGCCTTATCATGGCGATTGTGCTCGGCTTTATGTACCAGGGCAAGGCGGCTATGTTCCGCGGCATCGCCGAAGCGAGCGAAACCATCATCAGCGTGCCGAGCGCGACCGAAATCGTGAAGGTGCACGTGGTTCCCGGCCAGGAAATCCAGGTGGGCGATACGATTGTCGAAATCAACCGCCCCGACCTCACGCTCCGCATTTCCGAGCTCACCCGCGAAATTGACGCCCTCGAGGGCCGCAGCAACCTGAGTTCCGCCGAAATCGACCAGAAGGTGGCCGAAGTCAAGGCGAACCTCGAGACCCGCCGCCTCACGCTCAGCGCCGAAATCAGGAACCTCGAGACGGAATACCAGAACAACAAGGCCATTTCCGCAAAGCTCAAGAGCCTCTCGAACTCGAAGTCCGAAGGTGACGGCAACGACGCGATGGCCATGCGCATCAAGAGCCTCAAGAACGAGCTCGCGCTTGCCACCAAGAGCGCGAACGAACAGATTGCACTTCTCCGCGGTAGCGGCAGACTCCAGAAGACCACTGGCAAGAGCGAGGCCGAGAACCTGAAGAAGGAACTTGAGGAACTCCAGAAGCAGCAGGAAGAACTCATCCAGATTGCCAAGGAAAACTGGGTTGTGGGCGACGTGAATGTGCGCGACGGCGAGAAGGTTTCTAGCTTCGCTCCGATCGTAACGCTCACCCACAAGCGCCCGACCTTGGTGCGAGGTTACATCAACGAGCAGATTTACCAGAACATGAACGTGGGCGAAGCCGTCAAGGTGACGACTCTTGCCGGTACGGGCAAGGCTGTCATTGGCGAGGTCGTGGGTCTCTCGAGCAGAATCGTTCCCTTCCCGACCCGTATGTGGAAGATGCCCGAAATGCCGGTCTATGGCCGCGAAGTGACCATCAAGATATCCGAGGACAATCCGTTCCTGCTGGGCGAGATGGTGACCATCACCGAGACTAGCGTTAAACTCCTCAAGAAAGACGGTAAGAAATAATGAAGCGCATTTTTGCACTCCCCGCATTGCTTTCGGCTGCGGTATTCGCAGGCCCGCTCACTTGGGATAGGCTTGTCCAGTCTGCCCAGAGCGACCCCCGTTACGAGGCGGCGCAGAAGCGTTCCGAGGCCACTGCCGGCGAAAGGAACACGAAACTTTGGGACAAGCTGGAGCTCCGTTACCAGTTGGACGGTTTCAGTTTTGCAAAGCACGATTTTGAACTGCGCATGACACCCAAGGCGTTTGGCGAAAGTAGCGCTGACAAGGAACGCGCCGATGCCGTAAGGGACTACGAAAAGGCTCGCTTTGCCGTCGAACGTTCCCTTTTGCTCTACGACCGCTACGAACGCGGCGTGCGCTACGTGATGCGCAAGAAGATTAACGAAATCAACAAGCAACTGCTGCAGGTGAATGCCGACCGCGTCGAGGTGTTGCACCTCAAGTCGGGCTCGGCTACGTTCAATGCCGAAGACCTGATGAGCACACTCGAGAAGGGCGCCACCATCCGTGCCGACCTGCTTTCGGACAGCACGGCGCTCCGCGATGCGGAACTCAAGATGAAGATCTGGGTGCCCGATTTTGACGGCGTGGAACTGGACTCCACGTTCCTCCCCACGATGGAAGAACTTGCCCAGAACCTCTCGAATGGTGTGGAAGTGAACGAGAACTTCCCGCTGGTGGCTATGGCCCGCGGCAAGCGCGACAGCGAAGTGGCGCAGGCCAAGCAAGACGTGAGCAAGGGCCGCGACTACATCTCGCATATCGGTATCGGCTACTCGTTGCAGATTGAGTCCCTGATGGAGAAGAATAAAAGGCTAGAACCCAGAGATGTCTGGGGCACGGGCGATTATGCTCCATCCGTAGCAGGCGATTCGTCATATTTAAAAGAATTCGTGAAGGAATCTGGTTGCACTTCTCTCATAGGTTGTGATGCGACTGTAGACGTCCTCATCCCGGACTATGACAACCGTAAGACTGCCGACAAGTTCTTCTTGAACCTCGCTTTCCGCCTGCCGTTCTTTGACAGCGGCAGGGATTCCGATCTCAAGTTCCAGGTAGCAAAGCTCGATGCCGAAAGCGATTACCTCGGCGACGTTCGTGATATCAACCAGAAGGTTGCCCGCCTCACCGAAGAAGTGCTTGCGTTGATTGGCCAGTGGAAGGTGCAGAAGGAATTCGTGGAACAGGTGGGCGCGAGCGGGTTCATGGAACAGTTCGCCCGCAATGCCGGTTCCGACCCGCTGCTGCTTTTGCGTGCCAAGGAAAGTGCTCTCGAAAGCGACATGAAGGCCGTGAAGCTTGAGTACGACATTTTCTTCCGCTACCTCGAACTGCTCAACTATGCAGGCATTCTTGCTCGCGAGGGTGTCGTGAACCATCTCCGCGAGGCGCTGAAGTAGTATGGCAGAAGCCCGCGGTTTTAGCCTCCTCGAGCGTTTCGAGCTCAAGTACCACATCCCCGTCGAATGGGCGGACCGGATTGGCGCCTTCCTTGCGCCGTACTGCGAGGAAGATTACTACTCGAAGATTACCCCGGGTGGCTTCTACTGGATTACAAACCTGTACCTGGACACCCCTAAGTGGACGTTCCTCGGCTGGAAAAAGAAACAGCTTCTGGACCGTTTCAACATGCGTATCCGCACCTACGGGGAACACCCCGCACAGGACGGCACGTTCCACTTTGAGGTCAAGCGCAAAATCAAGAGCATCTGCTACAAGAGCCGCGCCACCATCAAGGGCATAAACCCGGGCGAAGTCTGGCACATGAAACCCGAAGAATGGCCCTGCAAGGGCGAGAAGGACCGCATGTACTTGAAGGATTTCTTGTACAAGACGGAACTCCACGGGGCACACCCGCGCCTACTCACGCAGTACAAG
>Ga0265299_10005324_pt1 | contig 11943 bp, 15 predicted proteins | sample AusTroGonzalo_MG_4_FD_193485 | JGI IMG/M metagenome (GOLD analysis project Ga0265299, IMG submission 193485) | Bovine rumen microbial communities from tropical cattle in Woodstock, Queensland, Australia - Gonzalo_02 | ecosystem: Host-associated > Mammals > Digestive system > Stomach > Rumen ...
ATTAGATAGCTCGTTTTTCTTCGTTACTGCTAAATATCCGTAGGCAATAACCGAATAAAAATAAGGGAGAAGCATTGCTAACACGGCGATATCAATAAACAAACGCAGACTTTCAACCAGCGATTTTTGATAAGTCAGAACGAACATTATCGACATCAAGATGCTGCCAATTACTACTCCGCACGGAACGCCATTCTTATTTTTCTTCAAAAATATTGCCGGAAACAATCCTTCTTTCGCAGCAGCATAAGGTACTTGTCCCTGAATAAGAATCCATCCGTTTAGAGATCCCACCAATCCGATAATTCCGGTAATAATCATGAACAAATATCCCGGATATCCGCAAATCTTGCTCGCCGAATCTACATATGGCGCTGCCGATTTAATTAACTCAGCTTGCGGCAACACGCCTGTAATAACAATTGCTCCCAAAATATAGACTGCCGCCGTGATTAACACTCCGGCAATCGTCGCAACAGGAATGGTTTTTCTAGGAGTGCGAACATCTTCGGACGGAATGGTCGCTGATTCCAATCCTATAAATGCCCAAAGCAGCACTGTCGACATACTGCCCAGTGACGACCAATCGCATTTGTCGAAGGTGAATACTCGCGAAAAGTCCGCATAGAAAATTCCAACAGCGGCGATGAGTACCAGAGGAACAACCTTAATCAAAAACACAATGATTCCGACAAAAGTCGTCTCCTTCAATCCGCGGATATTAAAATAAGTGAAGAGCCAGATCATACTTAGGCCAAAGATTATCGAATAAGTCGTATCAGCCACAAATTCCGGAGCAAATACCTCTATGTATTTTAAAGTTCCGACCAAAAGCGAAACACTTCCGCACCATGAGCTGATCCAATAGCCCCATGCCATCTGAAATCCGACGAAATCACCGAATACGTGCTTAACATAGGTGTAAGGCCCGCCGGAATTCGGTATCCAAATCGCCAATTTCGAAAAAATCAGCGCCAAAGCCAACGCGCCGATTGTCGTTAAAACCCAACCGATTAAAGACATCTGCCCATAAGGTGCCAGCAATGCCGGAGCTACCAAAATTCCCGACCCTATCATATTTCCGGCGACTAAAGCAGTTGCTCGAAACGGTCCTATCTTAAACTTGTCCATATCTTTATCCAATATACTCAATTATGAGACGTCAACTCGAGATTTAATCATGAGATATAAATAAAATCAAGGAATCTTCGTTTTATTAACTAAATTTCAACTTGTGTCTTCTACAATGCTTATAAAGTTAGTATGGATGTCAGAGATGAAAAAAGTATTTTGTATGTTGTGTAGTATGATGTTTTTTGCAGGTGCTTTCGCGGAAAATCAGGAAGTTACTTCTGCTGAAGAAGAAACAATTAATAAAAATGACCTGCCCAAGTTTATTGATATCCAGTCGATTTGCGAAAATAAATATGTACAGGAGGAAGTAAGAAATCTTCAAACTAAAATTTTGAGATTGCTTAGGGCATTTCATAATGAAAAAATCGATTCAGGAACAGTAAGAGGAACAGAAAAAGACATCGACTATGCCAAAAGAAGATTTGACTACCTAGCTTCTCTCGAATCAAATCTCGGAAAAGCAGATACTTTAGAAAGAGTAAAAAATATTTTGGGATTGAATTTATCGGGGAAAGAAGAAGTTCAAAAAGCTTTGAATATCATTAAGGCTGTTGAAGATGCAGACGTATTTGAAAAAGTTCGCACTATACCTCGCGTTAATCAAAAAATCAACGATGTCATTGACAGATACGAAAGTTTGGAAAAAATGGTAAAAACTGCTGATTCCATTGAGAAAATTAAAAATATTCCGGATATTGATCCTAGATCACTGGCGGAAATCCAAAAATTGGAAAATCAAGTAGCGGAAGTCAAAAGTCTGGACGATGTAAAGAATATTAGAAATAATTCTGTCATAAGTGATAGTCTCAAAGATCAAGTCACCAGCCTTATAAATTTGGAGTCTGATTTTCAAAATGCAAATACTTTTGATAAATTAAAGCAATTGCCTAATGTGAATAAGCAGTTTATCGAGTATATTGATTCTCAAATTGCAGAAAATCGAAAGCTTAAGCAGAAATTGGATCAGTTACAGAGGGAGAGGGTCGATATAGGCCGTCAGTTGGATGAAGTAACCAACGATTTTGAAAAAGAAAGAAAATATACAACTCAGTTAATTGGAATTATTCTAAGAGCTTTGATCGGTTTTGATTATCGTAACGCTACATATGATTTTGAAAAAAGTAAAAAACTTAAAATTGTTGAAAAAACGGCGATTGTGGCGGCTTCAAAAGACAAAATTTCGTATCTTGGCGGAACAGAAAAAGATCTATACACAATCATCAACGGATTGCAGAATATTTTGAAGATATTGATTTCAAAGAAAAATTGGATAAAATATGCAGGACAGATTGAAGAAAAATTAGAAAAAATAAACTTCCTCTGCAAAGCAAAGCTTAATAGCGATGCTGATATTATAAGGTTGAATGTAGATCAGGCGGTAAGTCTCGTATCGAATTTACTGGAAGGAGCGAAACGTCCTCCACGAGATAATGTGAAAAATTTCGAAGCGGTTGAAAAACAAATAGCAGTGAAGAGATAGACAGTGACGGGATCTCTCTTTCCTGTTTATCCTTTGAATTTACTACCGCTTCATTAAAGCCGTTCTCTCTACAGCAACCATGAAATCACGAGAAATATCGGAGCGAGAATTCCGATAGACCAACCCATATACCCGAGGAATGACGGAACTTTTATCCCGTGATGTTGCGAGATCGACTTTACCATAAGATTTGGCGCGTTTCCAATGTAGGTTAGCGCTCCCATGAACACCGTAGATATCGAAAAAGATGTTAAAATTGACGCTTTGGTTGTCATCAACTCCGCCGCATTTCCCGAAGCAAGATGGAAGAAAATCAAGAAGGTTGGAGCGTTATCCAGCACCGAAGAAAGCAGTCCGCTTGCCCAGAAACATTTGCTTAAGATAAATTGTCCGCCAGGTGCGATCCAGTTGAAAATCATTGCCAGTGATCCGTTTTCTCCCTTAGATAAAATCGAAAGAATGGGAGCAACCGTGATGAAAATCGCAACGAAAAATTCCGCGACTTCGCGAATCGGCGCGAACGTAAATCCGTTTTCTTCTCGGATATTTTTATGAGTAAGTTTGAGAGATAACACCGCGATCGATACCAAAACTATATTACGTAAAACAGAAGAATAGTTGTAAGCTCGCCCCGCGAGTTCAAACGAACCTTCGAATTGACATAAAATTACAGTGAACAAGACAAGAATGAGAAAAAACAAATTTCTTGTTCCTTTAATTACGAAAGACACGCTGTCACGACCTGCATCGAAATGCCCGGTTTCTTTCTTTAGTAGAATTGCATCGACTATGTAAAATAATACGCAGAGAGTAAAGATTGTTCCAAATAAAACTGGAGACAGATGCTGGATGAACCAGAAGAAATCGATACCTTTCAAAAATCCAATAAACAGAGGAGGATCGCCCAAAGGAGTTGCCGCTCCTCCGATATTTGCGACCAAAAAGATGAAAAAAACCATCAGATGGACTTTATATTTTCTTTGGGTATTAGCTCTCAAAAACGGACGAATCAAAAGCATTGCCGCTCCTGTCGTTCCAATCCATCCTGCCAGCAAAGACCCGAAAAACAAAAACATAGTATTGAAAACAGGACCTTTTCCGTTGGGAAAATCAACAAAAATTCCTCCCGCCACTATGTATAAAGTCGCAATTTGGATAATGAACGAGACATAATCGTTGAGCAACGGTTCGAGTGTTGCCGGGATTACTTCGTGAAATCCGAAAAAATACGCGATACACGCGAGATAAATTGCAGTCCATCCAAAAGGAATCACTCCGCCATGCTTCTCAAAAAATTTCGGAGCAATCAGCGGAAGGAAGGACATGGAAAAAATTATTCCCAAAAAAGGAATCGCCCACAAAAAATTTTCGAAATCCATATTCGTCTCTAATTTACCCAACTCATTGTAAGTTAAAAGCGACACTTTTTCCATGTCTTTGAGATTTTTCGTTTACTCTCTTTTCGGTTTATTTTTGTTGCGAAATTTTTTCTTTAGAAATCCGAATTCGAAATTATAGGCTTCAGTCAGACACGCACCGAAAATTCCTGTGATCATATAAAGGATGCCGATTACTTCCTCAGACATTTCTTTTTTGAAAATTACCAAAGTCGTCAGGCATAAAATCAGTCCGCAACTTGCTCCGATTATCATGAGGCGACGCCTTTTTTCGCGATCAATTTTTTCTTGTTGGTCGATCGACTTTGACGGTTGTTCATGGGGGATTTTGTTATTGAGATTTTTCTTCATTTTTCTTCTCCTTTTTCTGTTAGTGAATTTTTTAAGCTATAGAATAAATGATTGCCGAAAATTCGTTTGGGAGTCAGGTGTCCGGCCCAATACGGTTTAACCGATTTTTCGTGATAATGATCGCATCCGTCGGTCAAATCCGGCCATTTCCCTTCAATTACATTTTCAGCAACTTTTAGACATGTTTTAAAAATTGAAGATGATTCATCGAGGTTTTTTAGTTTTTCATAATTCGGATCTTTTTGATTCCAACATGAAAATTGGTACGGCGCGAGGCATACAGCGGAGATCGAATTCGCAAAATGTTTTCGAAATCGATTCAGTATAACGTTGCCTACGGCGATTAGCGGAGCTAATCCGAAACGGTTTAATTCCCCTCTCGCTTCGCCGTAAATTGTTTTTGCTAAAATTTTTAAATCACTATTCATTGTTATCCTTTATAAATTTTATCGTAATCAAATTTGTGTTTGTTAAATTAAAAACCGCAGAACTTTTGAAAGTCGTTTCACCTCGATTTTTTACTTTAATTTTTGCTTCTCCGTTTTTGATTTTTTCGTATAGTCCGATGTGAGGAGATTCAATAAATTCAATTTTGTTGTTTCGAGAATCTGCTTGCGTGACATCGACATTTTTATTCAGTAATGAAGAGTAAGTATATGATTTTATGCGTAAATCTTTTTGTTCAAATTGGGCGCAACAAAGGCAAGGTTCGATATGTTTCGGATGGCATCCGTAAAAATAAAATCCGCCGTAGGGATAAAAAACAGTGGAATATTTTTCGTTTGGGCCGCTAACAATTTTCAGATTTTCGATTTGTTCATATAAAAAATTTTCGCCGCAAGTTTGAAAATCTATGCGGAATAATTCGGCATTAAAATCCAATTCGAAATTTTCAAAATGATTGTCGGAAAAATCAAAATACTGATCATTTTTTGTGTAGTATCCCGTGCCTTCATAAATTATTGAGACCGATTTGCAAAAGTGATTTTTTACCTCTGAATCCGAGTGAAAAAATTTCGAATCGTAAATATTTTCGATCACGAAATTTTTTCCGGAGTCCGTTCTAGTTAACTTTGTAATATCATTTATCAGTATAGGATTAAGCGATGCCCTCAAGAAAATTTCCTCCGGAAGATTTCCTTTAAGTTCGACTTCGCAGTTGTCATTTTCGAAATCTAATCCAGCTCTGTTTCGGATTAATTCTTCAGTATCGGAAACTATATTCGCGACTTGTTCATATGTTTTTCCGAAATTTCTTATGCTTCTTATTATCATTTTAAATCTCCAAATTTTTTAAATTTATTGTTCGAACGATTTCCCGTTTTTGGCTGATGGGGTGTAAGTCAACATGAATTTTGGTCGGATGTTTTTTTAAGAAATTTATTGCGGCAGATTCCGAGGAAAAAGTTCGCGAAGTTAGTAAATTTTCTTGCGATTCAGGATCATTTTCTATCGAAATGTTTTTTACGATATCTTCAATTTCGATTTGATCTTCATTCGGATTGATTTCGAAATCATAATTTTTCACTAGTTCAAAAATGTCCGAAGTGTTATCCGGAGAATATCCGATAGAAACATTCATTAATCGATTTTTTTCGTTCAAAATTAATTTTGTTTGAATTACTTTGGCCGTGATCGGGTGCGAGTACAGATCTGAAATTTTGATTGTATCGTTTACGGAAATTCCCGAAAATTTATTAGCGTCCAAACTGAAATTTATTGTTACGTAACGTCGCGAAAAATTTATAAGTGCAGCAGCCTTTTGCAACGCGTATCGAATTGCGGACTTTCCCCTGTCCGTTGCAAAAAAAGAGCTAAGCTGATCGTTTTCCAAAGCGTCGGGAACTTTTTGTATTTTTCTCCATTTGAATTTATCGAAATTTTCGTTTGAATCATGAGAGGCGTCGCACTCGTAAATGCACCCGTCGTAAATTACGCGATCGGTGCATAAATAATGTGTAAACGCATACCATCTGGGATAATTTTTCGATAGTTGAATCGGTCCCAGTTTTATGGAAATATCTTTGCGACGTGAATGATTTTTATCGCAAATTGAGATGCAAATATTTTCAGTTCTCTTTTGATGATATTCCCATCCTAAAACGAATTTTCCGTCGAAATAAAATCGACGAAATTTTGCGACTTTTTCCCTTTGATTATTTTTGATTTTTATTGGGTTAGATGCCTCAGGAAATCTGTTTAAAATTCCCCCTCCGTTTGGATTGATTGTTTTTACATCGTTGAAAATCAGAGAATATCCGTTTTGAAAGCTACTTCGAAAACACGGAGTAAGATTTGTAAAAGAGTTTAGTCGATTGAAGCGGAATCTCTGTGCAATCATCGGCATCAAATTGACATATCCATAAACTTTTTGAGTCCAACTTGCTGAAAGATTGAGTCGAATTTCTCCATATGGTTCGCGGGCCAATTTTATCTGAGTTGAATTTTTCAAAATATCTTGTTTCGAAATTTCAAAAATTTGTCCTCCTTTATTGATGTCCGACAACGATAACTTTCCCGTCGCCATGTCCCAATAAAAAATTTTGCTCGATCCTTCCAAAAAAATTGTCGGGTTATCTTTCTCCGAAAAAAATAAATCATCGAAAATTATTTCAGGATTCCCCCCTTCGTATTGTTCTCGATTTTTTTGAGAAAAATTTTGCAGTTGAGTTTGATAATCACTTGGTTCGGATAAAATTTCGATGGTCATAATTGAATCTTCACAACTCATCGGAAAAGAAATTAATTTTCCGCGAAAAATCGTTTTTATCCGGCCATCTTTTTCAATGCCGATTCGAGCGAATTTATGCTCGAGCTTTCTTGTTTTGATAGATACTCTTGCAGTTGCGAAACTTCCTTCACGTTGGACGATGCATAAGGAAAAAATTTCTTCATCGTTGCTCCATTCGGAGTTGTCGTTGAAGTTATCGCACCAATTAAAAAATATTTTCATTTTTCACCATAAATGTTATAAATAATTTACTTTTTTCAGCGGAGAGTTTATGACTTTGAATAGATATTGGCAGGGAATCGCGTTTTTTTTCTGTCAGATGTTCGTTAGCTGTACCAACGATATTGTTTCGAAATTCATGGGACAGAGGTTGGACGCTTTTGAGGTGACTTTTTTCCGATTTTTTTTCGGATTGGTTACCCTTTTGCCTTTCGTAATCGCTCAAGGCAAATCGGCGTTTAAAACAAATCAGTTTTTCCTGAATGTCGTTCGTGGAATTTTCGGTGCTGTAAGTTTTTTCCTGTATATTTTTGCTGTTATCAAGTTGCCCTTGGCTGAGGTCGTGATTATTCTTTGGACGATACCATTGTTTTCTTTGATTCTGTCTAAGATTTTTCTCCATGAAAATGTAACCAAATTTCGATGGATTGCGACTCTTGTCGGATTCATTGGATTGACTGTTATTACGACCTGGACTTCTGATGATAATTTCCACTTTAATATTCTTTACTTTATTCCTATCGGTGCAGCTTTTCTTTTCGCTCTGCAGGATATCCTTATAAAGACGATGGTTAAGGCGGAAGAAAGTCGCATCACGATGTTGTTTTACTTCGCACTCATTACGAGTGTTGTTTCTTTTCCGACTGCCTGTAAAGTTTGGTCGACGCCGACTCCGTTCGAGTTTGCAATGCTCTTTCTTTTGGGGGCTGGCGGCAACCTTATCCAGTATTTTATATTTAAAGCGTTCAGCTTGGTGGATGTTTCCGCAGTTGCCCCGTATCGCTATTTGGAATTGTTGATAAGTGCGTTTTTGGCCTTTATATTTTTTCTCGAAATTCCCGGAAAAAACGTATATGTTGGCGCCCTGATTTTGATTCCGTGCACATTCTATTTGGGATACAGCGAAAATCGTAGAAAGAGAAAATCGGGGAACTGAATTTAGTTCTGCGAAATTCACCGTTTCTGTGTCGGTCATATCTCCGATTTTCCTCATATTGTTTTTTCGTTCCGTCGGCCTTTTCTTTCGAAAAGACTCAGTGCGTTAATTTGAATACGTTTCGTTCTGTTTTTGTAAATTTCTTCCATAATTTTTATTCCTCATTTTTATGATCAAATTTCTTCAGATTCTAATTTCCAACCGCTCTCCATTTCCCATTCATTGGTTTTCATAGAAAAATTTGTTACCAACATCGTCAGCCAAGGTCGGAAACTGACGAAAGTTTTTTGGGGGCTCGATTTTTTCAAAAGAATTCGATTCCCTGAAATTGAGTAGGGAACATTTTGACCTAAGTTATCTATTACGCAAATAGAGTCGGAGACCGCCGGACGGATCAAATCCAATATGGTTTCGCCCGGACGAATTACTTGCCACAAATTTTGGATGCATCCGACATTGATCTGCGAACCTATCCAAATTTTATCGATAATCGGCGACAGCGAATCGCTGCAGGAAATAATGCTTCGATATTTTTGCCGTTTGGAAGTTTCTAAAAATAATAAGTTTCCATTGATAGATTTTTTGAAGTTACCGTTGGCGATTGGTATTAGTTCTTGTACGCAATTTCTCGCCCGTTCTTGAGGCAATCCTGCTATTCCCAAAATAATTTCATTCATTTTTGTATTCCTTTCATCGGATTTTTAATTCATCCATTCAGGCATGGTAGTTGGAGTCGTTCTAATCAAAAATTCCAAACAATCAGATAGGCTTTCATCGGACAGATTTTCTTCCGAATAAATGTCGTTTGGATCAATGTCGCTCAAAATATTTTGTTCAGATGAATTTTTCATAATTCTACCCATAAATTTGTCCTTTCTCATTTGAAATTCGTTTGAATTCTTTCAAAAATTCCAAGCAAGCGTCCAAAAGTTTTTGAAATTTTCCTCCCAATTTTGCGGGAATTTTTTCTTTGTTCGTTCGATATACCTCCATGGCGTTCGCTAATTTTTTTTCCGCTAGTAATAATGCTTGTTGGGTATTTTCTTTTAATATTTTCATTCTTATTCTCCTTCAATATTTTTTAGTTTTATGATTGCAGCCAGTTTAATAACTTGGTCATTTTTGACCGTAACGATACGATCAATTTTCAAAGCTGCTTTACCGATATCCTGATCGCCGTTACGCAGCGATAAATCTTCCATAATGGTTTTCTGCAATGTTTTACAGAATTTGTATATTTTACAGGAAGGCTTCTCCGAGTCGATGAGTCGCAGATTCATCTCGACTAATATCGTCTGATCGGATCGATATTTCATTTCCCCGATTTCCAAAATTAAATATGGGTATCTGATTTCCTCAGGGGGGTCGGACGGAAAAATTTCCCAACCGATTTTTTCTTTTAATGCTTGAATTAATCCGAAATCCCAAGGAATCATCTTTGGTCTCCTTCTCTCACGGCGTGAAAAATTACCACGTCGTTTTTCAGATCGATTGCCGCTATCTGGGTCGGGAAAAAAATTACGCCATTTACGACTACGCGAAACTTTTTCGGAAATTCTCCTTTCCATTTTACTCGAAAAATATAGTTAGTTTTTGTGATGGCGATATTTCCCAGTTGAATCGATGCCCACAGTTCCTGCCAAGGTAAAAATTCAGTTTTCCACGTATTGTTTTCAGAAAGTTTCTTTTCTAATTTTTCAATTTTTATTTTTGTATTGAATATTCGTTCCGACATTTTAAAAACCTCCGAATTGTATGTAATTTGACAGCATGGTTTTTGCGATTTTCGGAACAAAATTTTGGTCAGAATTTCTTTTTTCATAATGCTGGGCGACTATCATCAAATTTGCTATACGAAATATGCTGGGAACAGAGTTAAAATCCTTAGCTATTCCAGCGTCGAAATCAATGGTAAAAGAATTTATTTGATCCAAATTTTTTAAATTTCGTATAACGAGATAATAACGTGGGCCGGTTTTTTCGATGTAATATTTTTTGCAATTAATTATGCGATCGTCGGCGTAGACATTGTTAATTTCCAACACGGGATTTTTCGGAAACGGTATGGTTACGGTTGAGTCACAAATGCTCGGATAAATTGTCGATTTTTTATTGAGAAACTCCGTTCGAAAATACTTGCAAGTCCACCTCTCCCTTAAGATGGATTGATGCAGAATTTTTTCAATGATTTCTCTTCCGGATTTTATTAAAGTTTTGATCAACTCGTCGTCAAAATTTCCATTTGCGTGAACGTAGTTTTTTGCGTCATCGAGAGCGATAATTTCGCCCTCGACTTTCTCTTTCAATCTCAAATCCATTTTTATTTTCTCCTTTTTCTTTGGATTTTTATTCTGCAATATCGAATTTCAAAAGTTTGATCGCGTCAAAATCGACGACATCTCCGCCGACTCTTTTCGAAGCAAAGAATTCGACAAAGGGCTTCGATGTGTACGGATCTCTGAGTACGGATAATCCTTGGCGATCTATGATTTGGTATCCGCTTGAGAAATCTCCGAAAGCCACAGAAAAAGTTCCTTCCTCGGCGTTTAGTGACGGCATGTTGTCATCGATTACTACAGGATATCCGAGCAGAGTTGCCGGAGTTGCTTCTGACATGGACATCTGCCAAATGCTTGTGCCGTCATTGCTTTTTATCTTACGAATTTCTGCCAGTGCCGATCGCGACATGATCCAAGTTGCGTTTTTTACGTGATGAGGTTTTAGCGAACATACCATCTCTATCAAGGTATTGAGAGCCGTCTCAGAATTCGCAAACTTGCCTTTAGCTCCGCTCAGGAAATATTGCAGACTTCCTGATTCGTTTTCCAAAGAAGTTTTTCATTTTAAAAATCCTCGCGGCTTGTTTTTTCCGTCGCCGTTGATGAATGCATCGTCTTCCAGTGTCGCAAAATTTTCAGAGATTTTTTCAATCAGCCAACCTTCCACATCGATCTGAGCGTCGTCCAAAAGTGCTTGACTGGCCTTTGGTTTTGCGCATAATTCGTGAACATTAATTTTTATTTTTTTCAATTCGGGAGAAGTTGTATCCTTGCGATCGCTATTTTCCGCGCACCAGTTCGCCCCCGGAAGTTTTTCGTCAACGAGAATGTCAATTGAACTCGACGAAATTGTTGTAACTTTTGAAATATTTCGCATAGGGGACAGATAGCTTAATTTATCGTCGATTTTCTGCAAAATATTTGATGGAAGGAAAACTGCTCCGTCCTTATCGGAATTTTCATTCAGCGATTTTTTCAAAAAATTATCAACTCCGTTGCGAATAAAATTTGAAAAACTTTCGTTTGTATTTATGTTTGTGTTCAATGGTAATTTCATTTTATTTTCTCCTTTTTTATTTGAAATTTCAATTATTTCTTGATTTCGATCGAATTTTACTGCATCGATCGTTGCAGATTCACATGCAGGAAAAGTCACGATAGATACTTCGAGCAATTCGATATCTGTCAGATGTTTTTTGTTGTTTTTTATAAAATGGTTTCGAACTCGATAACCGATGGAAAAACTATCAAGTGCTTTGTTTTTCAACAAGAGATAGACTTCTTTCGCCTTCGGAAGATCCATTAACAAATGGGCCTTAACAAACAATCCGTGATCGTCTTCGAGCAGTTCGTCGATAATTCCTATTGGTTCGGTTGTATTATGCTGCCACAATAATTTCGGTTTTTTCCCTGCG